>Ga0137373_10004877_pt1 | contig 14637 bp, 17 predicted proteins | sample SagtaG_5_FD_104912 | JGI IMG/M metagenome (GOLD analysis project Ga0137373, IMG submission 104912) | Vadose zone soil microbial communities from Sagehorn Ranch, Mendocino, California, USA - Sage1_R_80_16 metaG | ecosystem: Environmental > Terrestrial > Soil > Vadose zone | place: USA...
CCGGACTCGTTCCCGCCATCGTGGCGGCGGGCGCCGCGCGCCCGGATGGAGCCCAGCCGCCGCGGGCTAGCGCACGCGTACCGCGTGGTCCGGTGGCCCCCGCAGCCCCGGCTCCCGCCGCGACGACGCCGGGCGGCGGAACCAGGAGGGCGACCGGGGTCGCGCGCGCGTCCATCTCTTCCCGGGCCCAGGTGAGGAGCTCGTCGGCCGACTCGGGGCGTAGGACTCGGTAAGGGATGCCGAGGAGCTCGAGGAGCTTCGGAGAGATCTCGCCCATCAGGAGGTGCTCGGGGGCGTCCTGGCCGCGGAAACCGCGCCAGGTGACGATCAGCAACGCCGGCAGTCCGTACATGAGCGACAGGGACGCGAGGGCGTTGAGGCTGGTGCCGAGCCCCGAATTTTGCATCACCACCACCGGGCGGCGGCCGCCGAGCCACGCGCCGGCGGCGAGCCCGAGGGCGACGTCCTCACGCACCGCGGGGATCCAGGGAGCGCTCCGGGGACACTCGAGCGCCGCGATGAGGTCCGCGACCAGCGAGCAGGGGACGCCGGTGTAGAAGTCGAAGCCGTGGCGGTCGAGAAGGGCGGCGAGCTCGGCGCCGGACATTATGCGTGGCTCAGCGCTGCGAGGTCCGCTTCTCCGCAGGAAGGAACTCTTCCTGCTTGGTCTTCATCTTCTTCACCAGCTCCTGGTACGACGAGGTCGTGATGATCTTGTTGAACTGGGTCCGGTAGTTCGAGATCAGGCTCACGCCCTCGATGAGGACGTCATAGACGAGCCACTTGTCGCCCCGGGCGTGCATCCGATAGTCGATGGGAATCTCGGTCCCCTGTTTCGTCACGAGCCGCGTACGGACGATCGCGCCATCGGAGTCGGCGGACTCGCCCACGAACTTGATTTGCTCGCCCCCATAGAGCTCGATCTTGGAGATGTAGGAACGCTCGAGCAGGTCCGTGAAGAGCAGGACGAACTCGTCGCGCTCGGCCTGTGTCCGCGCCGCCCAGTGCCGCGCGAGCGAGCGCTTGGCCGTCTCCGAGAAATCGAAGATGTCGTTGGCGACCTGGCGAACGGCGGCCCGTCGCTCCCGTTGCTTACCGTCCTTTTTGAGCTCGGGGTTATCCAGGATTTTGACCGTCCGCTCGATCTGGGCGCGGAGCTGGTCGGTCGGCACACCCGCCCAGACCCGGCCAGGGCCGGCGAGGATGAGCGGCAGCGCAGTGGCAAGCGCGAGTGCGTGGGCGAAACGGGCCATCGGCGACCTCCTACACCCTACACCTTGCCGAAGATGTACTTGGACAGCAACTCTTCGAAATCCACCGGCGCCTCGACTTCACGGATCTTGCCGTTCGGGGGGATGATCTTCTCGGACCCGCCCGGGCTGATGCGGATGTATTTCTCCCCGATCAGCCCCTTCGTTTTGATCGACGCGATCGCGTCCTCCTGGAGCTTGATCCCGGACTGTACCCGGAGCGTGACGCGGGCCTGATAGTCCGCCAGGCCGATGGACTCGACCCGCCCGATCTCGACGCCGGCGATCTCCACGGTCGAGCCCGACTTCAGCCCGCCGACGGATGGGAAGTCGACGGTGACCGCGTACCCGCGGCCGCCGAGAAACGAGACCTGGCCGAGGCTGATCGAGAGGTACCCCAGCGCCACGATGCCGAGGACGACGAAGATTCCCACCACGATGTTGACGCGCGCGCGCTCCATCAGCGTTCCTCCGAATTGTCCGGCTCGCCTCTGATGAACTTCTGCACGACCCGGTTCTGCGAGGCCTGAATCGCCGCCGGCGGCCCCGCCTCGGCGATCCGACCCTCGTGCAGCATGGCCACCGTGTCGGCGATCTCGAAGATCTCGGGAATCTCGTGGCTCACCATCACGGCCGTGAAGTGGAGCCGGCGGTGCAGATCCAGGATGAGGTGATGGATCGTGTTGACCAGCACGGGATCGAGGCCCGTCGTCGGCTCGTCGAAGAACACGATCTCGGGCTCGGTCACGAGCGCGCGCGCGATGGCCACGCGCTTGCGCATGCCGCCCGAGATCTCGCCCGGGAGCTTGGCGCCCATTCCCTCGAGGCCCACCTGCCCCAGAGCGCCCTCGACGCGCTTGAGGATCTCGTCCGGGGGCAGGCGCAGCTTCTCGCGGAGCGGAAAGGCGACGTTCTCGTGACATGACAACGAGTCGAACAGCGCGCCACCCTGAAACACGACGCCGTAGCGACGTCGGATCTCGTCGAGCGCGCCGCCTCGCAGTCCGGTGATGTCGACGCCGTCGATGAGGATGCGGCCCGCGTCAGGGCGCAGCAGGCCGATGAGGTGCTTGAGGAAGACCGACTTCCCGCCGCCGCTGCGCCCGATGATGACGGTGATGGAGCCGGTCGCGACCTGCAGTGAGAGCTCACGCAGCACCGGCTGCCGACCGAAGGACTTCGTGAGCCCCTCGACCGTGATCATCGGCTCGCCTCGCACGGCGGGGCCCCAGCCCCGCGACGTCCTGCGGCTCGCACCACCGCGATCATGCGCGCGCGGCCTCGGTCACTGGAGGATCGACCCCATGAAGTAGTCCCAGACGAGGATCAGGACCGAGGAGAGGACGACGGCCTGCGTCGTCGCCCGCGCCACGCCCTCGGCGCCGTGGCCGACGTGGAACCCCTTGTACGTGCAGACCCACGTCACGATGACGCCGAACGAGAGGGACTTCCAGAACCCCGTCAGGATGTCGTTCAGATCGACGAACGTCTGCATCTCACCGAAGTACGTCCCCGGCGAGAGGCCCAGCAGCTTCACCCCGACCAGGTAGCCGCCGAAGATCCCGACGACGTCGAAGATCGCGGTCAGCAGCGGGAAGGTCACCAGCCCGGCCAGGATCGAGGGCGCCACCAGGTAGCGCATCGGGTTGAGCGCCATGACTGTGAGCGCGTCGATCTGCTCGGTGATGCGCATGATGCCGATCTCGGCGGTGAGGGCCGAGCCGGCGCGGCCGGTGACCATGAGCGCGGCCAGCACGGGGCCGAGCTCCCGGATGATCGAGAGGGCGACGGCCGGACCGAGGAACGCCTCTGAGCCGAACCGGACGAGGGTCAGGTAGATCTGGAGCCCGAGCACCATCCCGGTGAACGTCCCGGTCAGCAGGATGATCAGCAGCGAGCGGTAGCCGATGTAGTCGATCCGGTCGATGAACGCGCGGAACTTGAACGGCGGGGTGACGACGGCGCCCAGCGCTTCCGCGAAAAAGGTGCCGAACCGACCGAGCGAATCGAGAAGCGCGATCGTCCAGCCGCCGACGGCGTCGAACGGGCGCAACGTCGGCGCGAGCGGTCGCTCAGGCATGCGCGCGGCGGTAGATTCCTAGCGCCCAGAGCGGGAAATACTGCGCGTACAGGTGGTACTTCAGATAGAAGACCCGCGGGAAGCCCGTCCCGTTCCAGAGCGCATCCTCCCACGAGCCATCGGCGCGCTGCGTTCGCAGCAAGTAGTTGACACCGCGCTCGACGAACGGGCCGCTCGTACGCCCGGCCGCGAAGAGCCCGAGCAGCGCCCACGCGGTCTGGCTCGGAATCGACTGGCCGACGCCCGCGAACTCGTAGTCATCGTAGCTCTCGCACGTCTCGCCCCAGCCACCGTCCTTGTTCTGGTGACGCTCGAGCCAGCGAACCGCGCGCTGGACGTATTCATGCCGCGGGTCCTCGCCGATCGCGGCGAGGCCACGCAGCACGGACCACGTGCCGTAGATGTAGTTCACGCCCCAGCGGCCGTACCATGGCCCGTCGTGTCGCTGCGCATGGCGGAGGAAATCGATCGCCCGCTGAGCGGGCTCGAAGTCCTTCCGATAGCCGAGCGTGCCGAGCAGCTCGAGCCCGCGCCCCGTCAAGTCCTCCGTCGACGGATCGAGGAGCGCGCCGTGGTCGGCGAAGGGGATGTGGTTCAGGTAGAGGCGGTTGTTGTCGGCGTCGAACGAGGCCCAGCCCCCGTCCCCGTTCTGCATGCCGAGGAACCAGCCGAGCCCCCGCTCCTTGGCCGCCCGCGTCGCGTCGGCGTCGAGCCCGTGCACCTTCTCCAGGGCCATCACGACCATCGCCGTGTCGTCGAGGTCCGGGTAGAAGTCGTTGCGGTACTGGAACGCCCAGCCTCCGGGCTGCACGTGCGGCCGCTTCACCTGCCAGTCGCCCGGCACGAGGACCTGACAATCGATCATCCACTCGGCCGCGCGGCGCAACACCGGATGATCCGGTCGCAGGTCGCTCTCGATCAGCGCGTTGACCGCGAGGGCGGTGTCCCAGACGGGGGAGGGGCAGGGTTGATAGTGAATCGAGTCGCCGTCCTCGGCGGCGAGCGCCTCGATCTCCTTGAGCTGTCCCATCACGAGCGGGTGATCGTCCGGGTAGCCGAGGAGCCGCATCGCGAGGATCGAATTCGCCATCGCCGGATAGATTCCGCCCAGACCCCCCGGCACGGCGAGCCGCTCCTCGAGGAAGAGGCGCGCCGCCTCGATGGCGCGCTTGCGCAACGGGCGCGGCGAGAACCGTTCCCAGATCTTGAGGCCGTCGTCCACGGCGATGAAGAAGCTCTTCCAGAAGAGCCCGCGCCAACTGAAAGGCTCGGGCACGCGTGGAAACCGCAGGCTCGTCTCCTCCCGGGGCACCGGCCACAACTCGTCGAGGGAGAGGTGCGGCGCCAGCCACTTCACCGGCTTGCGGTCCATCAGGACCAGCAGCGGCACCAGCACCGTGCGGGACCAATAGGAGATCTCGTAGATGTTGAACAGGAAAAAGGGGCGCGGCAACAACATGATCTCGACCGGCATCGTCGGGACGCCGTTCCAGTCGTACTCACCGAAGAGCGCGAGCTGAATCTTGGTGAAGACGTCAGCCTTCGCCGGGCCCCCCATCTCCCGGATCCGCTCTCGGGCGGCCACCATCGCCGGATCACCGAGCCCAACTCCTGCCATCTTCATGGCGAAGTACGCCTTGATCGTCGCCGACAGGTTGGCCGGGCCGGCCTCGAAGAGGCTGAAGCCGCCGTCGGGCAGCTGCTGACGCCTCAGATATCGCACGGCCCGCGTCTCGCGCTCGCGATTCACCTGGTCGATGAGATGGCAGAGAAGCAGGTACTCGGAGGTGATCGTCGTGTTGGCTTCGAGCTGACCGACCCAGTGGCCGTCAGGAGCCTGTTGGCCGAGCAGGTGCGCCTGGGCGCGCACGATCGCGTCCTGCAGGTCCCTCACGGGCGTGATGGTAACATGTTGACTGAACGACGGAAAACTTCTCGCATGGATCTTCTCGTCGGTACCGTGACGTTGCGCCCGTACGTGTTCGCCTTCCTGGCGCTGTTCCTGCTCGCCGGGCTGGCCGATCTCGGCTGGCGGCGCACCCTCGGATTCGCGGGATGCGTCTCGCCGGTGGCCTGGCTCTCGGAATTCTCGTCCACGCGGACCGGCGTGCCGTTCGGACTCTACCAGTACACCCTGCTGACGCGCGGCCGTGAGCTCCACATCGCCGACGTGCCCCTGATCGACCCCCTGTCCTTCACGTTTCTCGCCTACGCGTCGTTCTGCCTCGCGCGCGTGGCTCTTTCCGCCCGGACTGCGCCGCGATCGGTCACGGCGGTGGTCGCCGGCGTGCTCATGATGGCGCTCGACGTCGTCATCGATCCGCTCGCGGTGCGCGGCGATCGGTGGTTCCTCGGGCACCTGTTCACCTACGCCGAGCCCGGAGTCTATTTCGGCGTGCCGCTCTCGAACTTCGCAGGGTGGGTGATCGTCGGCGTCGGCGGGGTCGGTCTCTACCTGGCGTTCGCGCCCGGTGCCTCCGGGCGGCGGGCCTGGCCAGGAGTGGCGTTATACTACGTCGTGTTCGGGTTCAACCTCGCCATGACGGTATGGATCGGCGAGTGGGTGCTGGCTGGGGTGGGTGCGGCGATCCACGTCGCAGTCGCCCTGACCATCGTGTACCTGTACCGGCATTCCGGCGTGATGGCGCTGGGCCCGGAGAGCGGAGGGATTCAGCGCGCATGAGCCTGCCTGTATCACAGATGTGGGCGGTAGCGTCCTACGTCATCAAGCAAAAAATCACCGGCCGGAAGCGGTACCCGCTGGTGCTGATGCTCGAGCCGTTGTTCCGCTGCAATCTCGCCTGCGCCGGCTGCGGCAAGATCCAGTACCCGGCGCAGATCCTGAGAAAGCACCTGACGGTCGAGCAGTGCCTCGCGGCGGTGGACGAGTGCGGCGCGCCGGTCGTCTCGATTCCCGGCGGTGAGCCGCTCATGTATCCGGACATCGGGCCCCTCGTGGAGGCCCTGGTGGCGCGTCGCAAATATGTCTACCTCTGCACCAACGCGATCCTGTTGAAAGAGAAGCTCGAAGCCGGCCTCTTCACGCCCTCGAAGTACTTCTCCTTCAGCGTGCACCTGGATGGGCTCCGCGCCGAGCACGACGAAGCCGTCTGCCGCGACGGGGTCTACGTCCAGGCGGTCGCGGGGATCAAGGAAGCGCTCCGGCGGGGCTTTCGCGTGACCACGAACTCGACGCTCTTCGACGGCGTGAACCCGCTCAGAATGCGCGAGTTCTTCGACGCGATGATGGATCTGGGCGTCGAGGGCATGATGATCTCGCCGGGTTACAGCTACTCCAAGGCACCCGATCAGGAGCACTTCCTGCGGACCCAGCGCGCTCACGACCTGTTCTCGGAGATTCTCTCGAATCCGAACCGGCGGTGGCGGTTCAACCAGTCCCCGCTGTTCCTCCAGTTCCTCATGGGCAAGCAGGACTTCGAGTGCACGCCGTGGGGCAACCCGACCTACAACGTCTTCGGCTGGCAGCGCCCCTGCTATCTCCTCCAGGAAGGGTACGCCGCGAGCTTTACGGAGCTGCTCGAGACCACCCGCTGGGAGAACTACGGGCGGCGGAGCGGCAACGAGAAGTGCCGCGACTGCATGGTGCACTGCGGCTACGAGCCGACGGCCGTGCACCACACGTTCGCGTCGTGGCGCGGATTCCGCGATACCGTCCACGCCACGGTGACCGGGCGTTTCTGACGCCGAAGCCGGCATGACGGACGGAGCCCCGCTCGAAGGTTGGGCGCCCGAGATCGGAGGGGCCGTGTCCCTAGAAGCGGTCGTCGACAAGGCGTTCGACTACCGCGGCAACGTTGCCGTGGTGAAAACCGACGGCTCGGAGACGGTCGGGTACCTGTTCAACCGCAACCGCGATGTTCCGGTGCCGTTCGTCCAGATGTTCGACGTGAACGGCGCGGGGCCGTACACCATCCCGTACCGCGAGATCCGCACGATCCGGTTCACCGGCCGGGATACGGCGGCGGGCCAATCTTACGCGGCGTGGCTCCGCGCCAAGGAAGCGGCGAAGGGCGCCCTCCACACCGAGAAGGACTCCGGCCGCACGCCACCCTGGGACGCGTGACCCGCGTCCTCGTCGTCACCGCCGTCGATCTCGAAGCCCGTGGCCTGGCTCGGCACCTCGGTCTCGAGCGCGTCGCCGCGAGCGCGTGGCCGCATTTCCGGGGGGGCGCGCTCGAGCTGGTCTGCGCCGGCCCGCGGGCCGCCCACCTCGAGGCGCGGGTCGCCAGTGCCGTACCGGCGTCGCTCGTGATCTCGGCCGGCGTCTGCGGCGCGCTCGCGCCCGATCTCATCGAAGGCGATCTCGTCGTGCCCGAGGTCGTCGTGAGCTCGACGGCCACGCGTCACGCCACCGCCGCCGTGCCCGGGCTCCGTCGCGCCGGAACTCTCGTGACGGTGGACGCGATCGTCGGAACGGCCGAGCGGAAAGCGCGGCTCTGGGTCGAGACCGGCGCGCTCGCCTGCGACATGGAATCGGCCCTGATCCTCGAGTGGGCCGCGGCGCGCGGGCTCGCGGTCGCCGTCGTACGCGGGGTGTCGGACACCGCGAGCCGCGGCGTCTCCGCCGATCTCGCCGCGGTGGTCGAGCCCGACGGACGAGTCCGTACGACGCGGGCCGTACGCGTAGTGCTGTCGCGCCCGCGAGCCATCTCCGAGGCGTTGACACTCCGGACCGGGACGAACGCCGCGTTGAAAGCCGTCGCCGCCGCCCTCGGGAAAGTAGCTCGAGGGTGAAATCGGGCGTGTCGGAGCCGGGTCGCGCCTGTCTCAGGCCACCCCCGGTGGAAGCCGTGCTCACGGCCCCCGCTCCAACAAACGTATCGGAGCCACCAGCATGACCGGTTGCGTCAGCTCGGGTATATCGGAGCCGCCAGCATGACCACTCGCGTCGGCTCGGGCGTATCGGAGCCACGCGCTCCTGTATCAGGCCACCTCCGGTCCAAGCCAGTCTCATGGCCCCCGCTACAATAGACGCACTCGTGACCGGGGGGACGGGCTTCGTGGGCGCCAACGTCGTCCGCGAGCTGCTGCGTGAGGGCGGCACCGTCCGCGTGCTGGTGAGGCCTCGCGGCGACCGTCGCGCGCTCGCCGGGCTGGCGGTGGAAATGTGCGACGGCGACCTCGGCGACCCCGCATCGCTCCGCCGCGCCGTCCAGGGCGCGCGCACTGTCTTCCACGTCGCCGCCGACTACCGGTTGTGGACGCGTCGCCCCGAGGAACTGTATCGGACCAACGTCGAAGGCACGCGCGCCGTGCTCCAGGCTGCCGCCGATGCGGGCGTGCGCCGCGTGGTGTACACCTCGAGCGTCGGCGCGCTCGGCATTCCGAAGGACGGGACACCGGGGACGGAGACGACGCCGGTCACGCTCGCCGACATGGTCGGTCCTTACAAGGCCTCCAAGTTCCTCGCCGAGCAGGTCGCCATCGGCTTCGCGCTCAAGGGACTTCCGGTCGTGATCGTGAACCCTTCGACGCCAGTCGGTCCGTGGGACGTCAAGCCGACGCCGACCGGACAGATGATCGTCGACTTTCTCCAGGGGAAGATGTTCGCGACGCTCGACACGGGGCTCAACCTGGTCCACGTGCGTGACGTCGCGCGCGGTCATCTCCTGGCCGCCGAGCGCGGCCACGTCGGCGAGAAGTACATCCTGGGCAACGCGAACCTCACGCTCGCCGAGCTTGGGACCTTGCTCGCGGAGATCAGCGGGAGCCGTCCGCCGCGCGTCCGGATTCCCTACGCCGTGGCCTGGCTCGCCGCCGGGTGCATGGAGGTCGCCGCGCGCGTCACCGGCGGCGCTCCCCGAGCGTCGCTGACCGCCGTGCGCATGGCCCGGAAGCGTATGTTTTTCAGCCCGGCCAAGGCCGAGCGCGAGCTCGGGCTCCCGCAGACCGACGTGCGCGAGGCGCTCCGTGACGCGACCGACTGGTTCGCCGCGCACGGGTACGTCACGCTCGCCAGGAAGATCGCATGACCGGGCATCTGGCGGCCCGCCTGACCCGCAAGAGCCGCTCGAACTTCTACTACGCCTTCCTCGCACTCCCCAAGCGCCGCCGGGCCGCCCTGTACGCCGTGTACGCCTTCTGTCGGACGGTGGACGATATCGCCGACCTCGGGGGCGAGCGCGGCAGCAAGTGCGCGGACCAGCGGCGCGAGCTCGAGCGCTGGCGTCGTGACGTCGCGCTCTGCTACGAGCCCGGCGGCCGCCCGACGGACCCGATCGCGTCAGGTCTGGCGCAGGCCGTGCGAGCGTTCGCGATCCCGCGCGATGCGCTCCTGGCGATCATCGACGGCGTCGAGATGGACCTCGACCAGGTCCGGTACGAGACGGCGGAGGAGCTCTATCCCTACTGTTATCGCGTCGCCTCGGCGGTCGGCCTGTGCTGCATCGAGATCTTCGGCTATACGGATCCGCGCGCGCGAGAGTACGCGATCAAGCTCGGCACCGCGCTCCAGATCACGAACATCATCCGGGACGTCGGTGCCGACGCCCGCGCCGGGCGTATCTACGTGCCGCAGGAGGATCTCCGGAAGTTCGGCGTGACCACGGAGGATCTGCGGACGGGGCAGTACACCGAAGAGTTCGTGGGGCTCATGCGTCACCAGGCAGAGCGGGCGCGACAGTTCTATCGAGCCGCACAGGAGAGCTTCCCGGCGGTGGACGCACGCTCGCTCGTGCCGGCGGAGATCATGGGCCAGATCTATCGGGCGCTGCTGGAGGAGATCGAGGCGCGCCGTTTTCGGGTTTTCGACGGGCGCATCACGGTGCCGACGGCCCGCAAGGTCGTGATTGCGCTCCGCTGCTGGGCGGCCGCGCGGTTCGGCTCCGCCTCGCGCCGGGCGCGGGCGGCGTGAGAGCCGCCGTCTACCGCGGCGCCGGCCGACTCGCTGCCGAGGACTGGCCGGAGCCGTCGATCGGTGCCGGCGAGGTCCTGTTGCGCCTCAGAGGCTGCGGCCTCTGCGGATCGGACATCGCCAAGATCGTCGATCCCGCGACGAAAGTCCCGGCGGTCTTCGGTCACGAGGTGGTGGGAGAGGTGGTGGTCGTGGGCGCCGGCGTGGCGAACTGTGTGGTCGGCGACCGCGTCGTGGCGGCCCATCACGTCCCGTGCGGGAGCTGTCACTACTGCCGCCGTGGCAGCGAGTCCATGTGCCCCGCGTTCAAGACGTCGAATCTCGACCCGGGAGGATTCGCCGAGTACGTGCGGGTCCCCGCGCCCAACGCGCGCCACGCGATGTTCCGCGTTCCGGCGCACGTCCGGGACGAGGCCGCGTCCTTCGTCGAGCCCCTGGCCTGCTGCGTGCGGGCACTGCGGCGCGCCCGAATCGAGCCCGGCGACACGACGGTCGTCGTCGGCCTCGGGTCGATCGGCTGTCTTTTCGTCCAGCTCCTCAAGCGCGCAGGTGCCGCGGTCGTCGGCTGCGACAATCTCTCCGACCGCGTCGCCCTTGCCGGCCGGCTGGGCGCCGACGCCGGCGGACCGGGCGATGTGACCGGACAGGCCGTGCGAATGCTGAGCGGCGGCCGCGGCGCCGATCAGGTGATCGTCACGGGAGGAGGCTCGGAGGTGCTGCCGTGGGCGGCGGACATGCTTCGCGATGGCGGCACCGTCCATTACTTCGCCGGCGGCGACGGTGACACCCTCCCGCTCTCGCTCGAGCGGCTCTATCACCGCGAGCTGACGATCACGGCGACTTACTCGTCGTGCCCGGCCGACCTGGCCGAGGCGTTCCGCCTCATTTCCGGTGACGAGATCGCGGTCGAGCGCCTCGTCACGCACCGCGTGCCGCTCGAGAGCCTGGCGAGCGGCGTCGACCTGATGCGCCGCCGCGAAGCGCTGAAGGTGTACGTCACGCCGTGAGAGCGATGGTGTTCCACGGGCCCGGCGACCTCCGCCCGGAGGAGCTTCCGGTGCGCCCGCCGGCGAGCGGGGAGCTCGTCCTGCGCATCGACGCGGCCCTGACGTGCGGCACCGACGTGAAGACGCTGCGCCGCGGGCACCCGGTGATGATCCCGAAGATCCCCACCGTCTTCGGCCACGAGTTCGCCGGCACCGTCACCTCGGTGGGCCCCGGCGTCTCGCGGTTCCGCGAGGGCGATCGCGTGGTCGCAGCGAACTCGGCGCCGTGTGGCGACTGCCCATCGTGTCGCGCCGGCCGACCGAATCTCTGCGACGATCTCCTGTTCGTCAACGGTGCGTACGGCGAGTTCATCGTCCTGCCGCCGCGTCTCGTCGCCCGTAATGTCGTCCCGCTGGCGGCGGCGCTGCCGGCCGAGCGCGCCGCCTTCGCCGAGCCCCTCGCGTGTGCCTTCCTGGCGATCGAGCGGGCGAGGGTCGAGTCCGGGCAGACGGTGGTCGTGTTCGGCCACGGTCCGCTGGGCTGTCTGCTCGGGATGCTCGCGGCGTCCCGTAAGGCACAGGTCGTCATGGTCGGCAAATCAGGCTGGCGGTTCGATCGCCTGAAGAGCCTGGGTTTCGCTCGTTGGCTGGACGCGACCGCGGGCGATGTCATCGAGGACATCCGCGGCGTCACCGGCGGTCGCGGCGCGGATGTCACCGTCGACGCCACGGGCAAGCCGGAGGTCTGGGAACAGGCCGTGAATGCGGTAGGGCGCGGCGGCAGCGTGGTATTCTTTGGCGGTTGCGCACCCGGAACCTCGATCAGCCTCGACACCCGGCGGACGCATTACGAGGAACTGACACTCCTCGGAGCCTTCCACCACACGCCAGAGATGTTCCGGCGGGCGGTCGAGGCCCTGGAGTCGGGTGCGCTGGTACCGGACAGTCTGATCACTCATCGCATGCGGCTCGAGGAGGTCGGGCGAGCGCTGGATCTCATGGCAAAGGGCGAGGCCCTCAAGGTCCTGATCACGCCATGAAGGCCCATTGGGGTGTCGTCACGTGTGCCGTCATGCTCACCCTTGCCGCGGTCGCCCCGTCGGCCCTGGCGTTCGATTCGAGCCTGACGTTCTCGAAGGGCACGTACGTAATCTCGGGTGAGGGCAGCTACGGCAAGCAGTTCAACCTCGAGGGATTCCACGAGTGGAGCGAGATCGAGTACTGGAATCTCGGGGCCCGCCTGTCGATCCTGCCCCTCGGTCCAACGGGCCCGAGCGTGCTCCGCGGGGCATTCGAGGTCGGTCTCGAGCCGCTCTACCAGCACTACACCGGCTCCCGGCGGGCATTCTGGGCCGGCCTGGTCGCCGTGTCCCGGTACCACTTTCTGTCGCTCGGGCGCCTCGTCCCCTACGCGGAGGCCGGGGCCGGCGCGGGCGGGACCGATCTGAAGGTCCGGGAGATCGACTCCAACTTCTCCTTCCTGCTCTGGGCCGGCGCCGGCGCATCGGTGTTCCTCACCGACGCGACCGCGGTGTACGTCGGCTACCGGTACGAGCACAACTCCAACGGCAACACGGACAAGCCCAATCGCGGCTGGGAGTCCCACGTCGGGCTCGTGGGCGTGTCATACTATTTCCGATGAGGCGGGGATCGCCATGAATGCACCCATCTCCGAGATTCTCCTGGCTGGCCCACGCGGCTTTTGCGCCGGTGTGGAGCGGGCAATCGACATCGTCGAGCTGGCGCTGTCCGTGTGCCAGCCCCCCGTCTACGTCCGCCGCGAGATCGTCCACAACCGGCTCGTCGTCGAGACGCTCCGGAGACAGGGCGCCATCTTCGTGGACGAGCTGGACGAGGTGCCGGACGACGCGACCGTGATCTTCAGCGCCCACGGGATCGCGCCGGAGGTGCGGCAGGAGGGGGTCCGCCGCGGCCTTCGCGTGATCGACGCGACGTGCCCGCTGGTGACCAAGGTGCATCTCGAGGCGGTCCGCTACGCGCGCGAGGACTACTCGATCATCCTCATCGGTCACGAGGACCACGACGAGGTCATCGGCACGCTCGGCGAGGCGCCCGAGCGCATCTTCGTCATCGCCCATGTGGACGAGGTCGCGACGCTCGAGGTGCCGGACCCCAACAAGGTCGCTTATCTGACCCAAACCACGCTCTCGGTCGACGACACGCGTGACGTCATCGAGGCGCTGCGCCGGAAGTTTCCGAGAATCGTCGGACCCTCGCGCAACGACATCTGCTACGCGACGCAGAATCGCCAGGCGGCCGTCAAGCGGCTGGCGAACGATGTCGCTGTCCTGCTGGTCATCGGCTCGGCCAACAGCTCCAACGCGATCCGGCTCGTGGAGGTTGCGCAGACGGCCGGCACCCGCGCCTACCTCATCAACGACCTGGGCGACATCCGCCCCGAATGGCTCGAGAATGCCCACCGCGTCGGCATCACTGCGGGCGCGTCCACTCCCGAGATTCTCGTGACCCAGACGGTGGAGGCGTTACGGGGGCAGGGCGTCGCAGTGCGGGAAGTCCACGTGGTCGAGGAGGACGTACGCTTCGCGCTGCCGCAGGAGCTCGCACGCATGGCCGAGGAGCGCGGGATGACCCTGCCGGCCCGGACGGCGATGCGCCAGACTATTTGAAGATGGGGGGCCTCGAGCTGTCACTGACGGCAGAACCCCGAGGGTGCTCGCCGGACGCGTCGACGACCAGCTTCGCCGGGTCGGTTGTCCGGAAAAGTCGTCGGCGGTCGGGCGGTGACGTGCAGGCGGGAAGTAGGAGCAGCGCGGCGACGAATACCATCAAGACTCTCATGTCAGCCTCCCCCTCGCCCCGCTCGACCCGGTAGCTCCGGAACGCGCTGAGCTTCCCGCCGAAGACCTCGTCGATGAAGTTGGAGATGTCCCGCACTTCCTTCTGGCGTGCGACCTTCCGAGCGGGGAGCCGCGAGAGGCCCGCGTGCTTGCCCGGCGAGATGTGGATCGCGATGTGGTCGCCCAGATCGGTGGCCGTTCCCTTGTAGCCCGCCCTCGGACCTGACGCAGTCGGGCGTTCGCCTCTGGCCAAGACTTCAGGTCTCGACGGTGCGTGGGCCGCCAGTGGGCGCCTTCTTCCTGGCGTTCATCGCGTCACCTCGGCCGAGCGCCACCTGGCCTCAATCTTGGCCTGGACGCACGCGCGGTACACGTTGTCCCGGTGGGCGCCCGGGTACACCTGCTCGACCCATAATGCGGTCAGGGCCGAGCACTCCTTACTGATCCCGCTGTTGGTGTCGGTGGGCGAGGCCGCCGAGCACCCGACCAACAGCAGCGTGGCGAGCACGAGCACGGCGCGCGGATCCCTGGTGCTCATCGCACTACGAGTCCGTCGTTGATGGCGCCGCCGATGATCGGCCCGATGTAGCGGTGCTCGACGACGACCGCGCCGCACCACCAGGTCGCG
>Ga0137373_10004888_pt1 | contig 14612 bp, 18 predicted proteins | sample SagtaG_5_FD_104912 | JGI IMG/M metagenome (GOLD analysis project Ga0137373, IMG submission 104912) | Vadose zone soil microbial communities from Sagehorn Ranch, Mendocino, California, USA - Sage1_R_80_16 metaG | ecosystem: Environmental > Terrestrial > Soil > Vadose zone | place: USA...
CAAACAAGCGCGCAACACCTGCGAACTGTTCGCGGCTCGAATTGTAGTCGAGCGCCAAACTTCGTCAGGCCCTCCGACGGATGCTCGTCAGGCGTTCGCAAAACTATTTAAAAAGTGAAATGTCTCGGATGTTGCTGCGTCTGATGTGGGTTTGGTGACTGCAGGCCCGCGAACAAACGGTAACCGAGCGCAATTGTAGGGGTGGCCCTCCGTAGCCACCTATGACTAACACCAAAGGTGTTCGCCAATTCCAGCCCAGGGTTGAGCTTTGGCAACCCTGGGAAAAGAGGTTCACCATTTAATAAAAGACGCAACCCTGAAGGGGTTGCGTCGCCATTAATCGCAGAACTGTCGCAACTCCTTCAGAGTTGCGACGAAATAGATGGGCGCCTTTATCCCCAGGGTTTCAAGGCAAACCCCTGGGCTGAAATTGGCCAATGCTTTCAGCGTACTGAATGCTTGTTAGTCCGACGCACCTCATGCTTGTTAGTCCGACGCCCTTCACACCTGGATGACCACCTTCCCTCGGGCGTGACCTTCTTCCAGATAACGCAGGCTAAAAGTTAGCATGAAAAATCAACGAGCTGTTTTACGAATAATTGTGTTGAGCTTACTCCTTGTGCACGCTGCCACGATTGTGAGGCCGGCTCAGATGCCAGTGAGCAAACCGGGAGCCGCTGACGAGCCGTCGCCGCGAGCCGACCGTAACTCAATGCTTGCGCACTCAGAATTGGTCCAGAAGGCGAAGCAGGGCCGGATTGATGTTTATTTCGAAGGCGACTCAATCACGAGACGTTGGGGTACCAGCGACGAACAATACAAACACTTTCTGGCGAACTGGCAGAAGAATTTTTTCGGCTGGAATGCCGCCAATTTCGGCTGGGGCGGCGATACGACCCAGAACATACTGTGGCGTCTTAACAACGGAGAGTTGGATAACGTAAACCCTAGAATTATTGTCTTGCTCGCCGGCACCAATAACGTCGGAAACAACTCTACGCAAGGCAACGACGATCCAAGGATCAAAGACATTACACGCGGGATCAAAGCCATTCTCGATGTCTGCCGCCGAAAGGCACCGAGCGCCACGATTGTGTTGATGGGGATCTTCCCACGCAACGACAACATGTTGGTAATGCCTATCATCAACGAGATCAACCAACGGATAGCGAAATTTGCAGACGGGAAAAAGATTAGATATCTGAATATCAACGACAAGCTTGCCGACAGCGACGGCAGGTTTTTCGAAAGAATGGCGAACAAAGACGAGTTACACCTCGACGTCAAAGGGTATCAGGTGTGGGCCGACGCTCTAAAGCCTGTCTTCACTGAATTGCTCGGGCCTCCGGCGAAAGAAGATCACGCACCACCACCCACTGGAGACCCTAGTGTAAAGAATCGTTCTACCGGTCAGGACTATGGGCCTCCTAACATAAACAAACTGAACCAACACGCCGTTGCACTGATTACGACGGTTGCAATCCTCGCAAGCTGCTTCACGCGAAATGCCGGCGCCCAACAATCTCGTCCTCCCTACCTGCGTAAACACGGTTCGGCTACACAGCTCGTTGTAGACGATAAGCCGTTTCTTGTGCTTGCAGGCGAATTGGGAAACTCGTCGTCATCGAGTGTCGAATACATGCTACCGATCTGGCCGAAACTTGCTTCACTAAATCTCAATACCGTTCTGATGCCAGTGTATTGGGAATTGATAGAACCCACCGAAGGGAAGTACGACTTTACTCTGGTTGATGGACTGATCCAGGACGCACGCAAACACAACCTGCATCTTGTTCCCTTATGGTTTGCGTCATGGAAGAACAGCATGTCGTGTTATGCACCAGCCTGGGTAAAGAGAAACCAAGAACGTTTCCCGCGCTCGCAAGACAAAGCTGGCGCCGGCATGGAGATACTTTCTCCCTTCAGCAAAGAAAATCTCGAAGCCGACGCACGCGCATTTGCGGCTTTCATGCGTCATTTACGCGAAGTAGACACAAACGAACACACGGTCATCATGGTGCAGGTGGAAAATGAAATCGGCTCGCACCCATGGCGGCGTCGATATTGTCGTGAACAATGCGAGTGGTCGGCTTCAGTCTCCTGCGTCTCGATCTCAAAACCCATGCGAAGGTGGAAAGCGATGGAAGCTTTGTTCACGGGAGACGTAATGCAGCGAACCGTATTGCGTCCATTCTTACGCGCGGCGTCGAAGAACCGTTCGTACAGCTTTCGTCCGAGCCCTCCTTTTCGCCGCTCAGGATGTACGCCGACAAAGTGTATGTAAGCCTCATCAATAAAGGTTTGGGATAGAAATCCCACGAGAAATCCGATCAGCCTTCCTTCTTCCTCCGCCACAAAACTCGTCTCGCGGAAGTGATGAAAAAGAGCTTGGGAAGGGCACCGCTTGCTTGACGCCCGCCCCACCAATCATCAAGGACTGCGATGATCGGTTGATGGTCTTCAAGCTCGGCGTGGCGGATTGATATCTCGTGCATGGGCTACGATCCTTAGATTCGTTTTCAAATGAGTATTCATGCCTCGCTTCTCATCTCGCCGGGAATAGGCTATTCATTTCCTTGTAGGTCATGACGTCTTGGGTAAAACTTGAGTACGTGCCCTGATCGAGCAGCTCTCGACCAATTCGATGAGCCAAAGTCGCACACGCTCGCGCCGGGCCTGAGCCCATGCTAACGCGCGCGACTCCGATCTTTTCCAGTACTTCCGTTGGCGGCGTATTTGCCACGGCCAGAATGTTGATCGGCCCGGGAATATTCTTAACGAGGCTGCCGATTACTCGTTCGTCTGCGACTCCTGGGATAAAGATACAATCAGCGCCCGCCGCCTTATAGGCACGAGCGCGGTCAACGGTATTGCGAAAGCGCGCTTCTGGTTCAACCACTCCGAGCAGGTAAACGTCGATGCGCGCGTTAATGAAAAGGTTGACGCCCAGTGACAAAGCGGCATCACGAACAGTCCGTAGTTTCTCAGTCTGCAGATCGATATCAATGAGTTCGTCCGATGCTGAGGAGTCTTCCAAGTTGATTCCTACTACGCCTAAACGAATAACTGACGCAATAATGCGCGATAGCTCTTCCATTTCATTCGTGTAACCCGCTTCAATATCCGCTGTCACCGGAAGCTCAACGGCCTTGACGATGCGCTTGATCATGAAAAGCATCTCATCCAGGGGAATGTTTTCTCCGTCTGCATATCCCAAGCAATTCGCGATGCCGGAACTCGTTGTGGCAATCGCTGGAAAAGCCCAGCGCGGAAAAGATCTTTGCACTGGCGACATCCCACGCGTTGGGTAATAACAGGATTGAAGGCCCTTGATGCAACCGGCGAAACAGTGATGTCTTCGCCTCATATGCATTACTCATACTCCCTCCCTTATCTGAATTTTTACCGTCAAACCGGTGTCCGTGGTCCAAGGTAATGTTCATACTCGGCTATTACCTGCTGCAGCCCAATTCGGTAGTTAGGAAATTTAGGTTCCCATTGAAGTTCGCGCTTTGCTTTCTGGTTACTGATTCGCAAGCGAGTAGAGGAGAAGACTGCTACATAGGGCATGAGCAATCGCAATAGCCAGAGTGGAATAGAAAATGGACACTTCGCACCAGCGACTCTCGCCGCATAGGTCATAAAGTCATTCAGGCTGACGGGATCGTCGTCCACAATGTTGTAGACTTGCCCCCGGAGGCCACGCTCCAGCGCGGCAATGGTTCCGCTGACCACATCGCTCGCATGAACCCATGAACAGATGCCATTAGCGCCGGAGACAGTTGGCAACAGTCGCTTCTTAAGCATGTGAAGCATGCGTTCCGTAATTGGGTCCGAACCGTAGACAAGTCCGAAACGCAAGGGGATCGCTTCAATTAGGCCTTGCTTATTCGCTGCCAGAAATTGATCTTCAAGCGAGCGAATGGCATCAACAATTTCCTGCAACGAAGCCTTCGCCTCGCGCGTTTGGAGCGTATCATCTTCTGTCTTTTCCGCATCGCCATGATCACCAAATCCGTAGACGAAGATCATGGATTCACCCACAATTCGTTTGGCTCCGGCTGCGATTGCCGCTCTCAACAGGTTGGCAGTTCCCTTAACGCGAAGTTCATTCGTCGCCTTCATGTGCGAAACTCGTGTTGGGCCATTCTTGGGAATAGCTGTCAGTAGGTCTACTACCCAGTCTGGCTCGACTGATCGCAGAACCTGTTCCAAAGCGCTTGCATTCAGAACGTCAGCGACGGCAACCCCTGCTCGTGCCTGCTCCAACACCTTCCCTTTTTCAGGAGATCGAGCGAGCCCGATGACCTCGTGATTCTCAGCGACCAAAGCGCGCGCCAAAGGCATTCCCAGTGCGCCAGTCGCGCCAGCAATAAAGATTTTCATTTCCGATTCGCAATTGTTCGTATGAATGAATCGAGAGACTCACCCACCATACGTGGGACCTGGCGGTCCCCAAAGGCCAAAACGATCAGACACCGCTGTTAGGAAGCCCCCGGCGAGTGTGAGACGCAAGAATATAGCGGCGCACCTGGTAAGTCGTAATTCATAGTTGTTCGTCATCTCAGGTGTTCGCGCGTCATTAGAAACCCATCGCAAATATTCAGAGTCGTTACTGACTTCATTCAACCCATTGGCGCATACCATGGCCCATCAGAAACCATGGCCTTCGACAAGAAACTAAGCACCCCAGCGGTATCGAAGTAGAACATCTGGGCGCGGGCGAGCTTCCCATCGCGGAGCTGATAGAGTGCCAATACTGGAGTATCAATTCGATCTCCCACAGGGCTCAATCCTCTCTGACGCCAGAGTATTACGACCTCCGCTTCGCCAGCTGCCACTACGCGTGGATCCATCCGTCGTTCAGCCGTAGTCGGTTGCAGACTATCCCACGTGCCCTGCCAAGTCGGACGCTCGACCTGCAGACCACGTGAAGTTCCACCGTACGGCAACGATGGCGGCCAGTGAAATTCGACGTCGGTATGAAAGAGGTCGACCACTGGTTGGAGATTCGATTGTTGCGGATCACGGTGTTCGATCGCGTCGAAGATCTCGAGCATCACTTCCACATTACTCTCCTTCGTACCCATGATTGACTCCTTTACTTTCCCGTCGAGCTTAGGCGGATGGGGGTCCTGATGGAAGGTCCATTTTGAGGATATTAGATGTACCATTTAGCAATGACTAAAAAGACTTCATCCTTCGATCTCGTTGTTCGGGAACGCCAGCCAGGAACGGTCTTATTTCAGTGGGTATATAACGAAGTTCGCTCGGCCATTTTGGACGGGCGTCTAGGGCGTGGCATGCGGCTTCCTTCCACTCGAGAACTCGCGCGAATTTACGCGGTTTCCCGGGGCACCGTGGTCACCGCGTTCGAGCAGTTGCATGCGGAGGGTTACTTGGAGGGCAACGTAGGCGCAGGAACCTATGTGAACACTCTACTTCCCGAGGACTTCCTTCAGGCAAAACGCGATGCCGGCCCAGTCGATGAAGCTAAGAAATTGCCACCATCGCTCTCACAATATGCCCAACGTCTCGGAGATGCGGCTGATGCAAGAAGTCAGCCGGCTCGCGCATTCCGTGCGGCTGAACCAGCTTTGGATGAATTTCCTATCACTCTGTGGTCGCAGATTGCTTCGCGGCGTCTGCGCGGAGCCACGCGAGCTCTTTTGGCCGACGTGGATCCTCGGGGATACCGGCCTTTGCGGGAAGCCATTTCCGATTATCTTGGGACCGCGCGTGGCGTGAGATGCACAACCGACCAGGTCATCATTGTCGCGGGCATCCAGCAGGGGCTGGACCTAACGGCGCATTTGTTGCTCGATCCCGGCGATCCAGTATGGGTGGAAGATCCTTGCTTCTTCCTTGTAACGGCCATGCTCAAAGCGTTCGCCGCGAAAATAATTCCCGTTCCAGTTGACATGAACGGCCTCAACGTCGATGAGGGCCAACGGCGGTGCGACCGAGCCAAACTCGCTTATGTCACTCCTGCCCACCAGTTTCCCTTAGGAGTAACAATGACTCTTGACCGACGTCTGGCGCTCATGGAATGGGCACGACGTACAGGAGGATTGATCTTTGAAGACGATTATGACAGCGAATACCGCTACTCTGGCCGTCCAATTCCCGCTCTTCAGGGTCTGGATCAGAGTGACTCGGTGATATTCGCAGGTAGCTTCAGTAAGGTGCTCTTTCCAAGTTTGCGCCTGGGGTATCTCGTCGTGCCAGCCGGGCTGATCGACAAGTTCGCAGCGGCGAGGTACATCATGGACCGCCACTCTGCGGTCATCGATCAAGCGATCCTCTGCGATTTCATAACGGAGGGACATTTTGGACGGCACATTCGTCGTATGCGGGAACTTTATGCCAGCCGCCTGGCGGTGCTTCGTGAGTCTGTTCAACGAAAGTTGGGGGAGCTTCTCACGATACCGGAAACCGAGGCTGGGGTGAATACTGTAGGATGGCTGGCAAATGGATTAAATGCCGAAGCTGTTGCGCAAGCTGCGGCTGAATGCAATGTCGAAGTCATCCCCATCAACCGATTCGCTTTGGAGGAACAAACACCTGAAGGTCTCTTGCTGGGATTCGGGGCTGTGGATGATCGTGAATTGCTTCGAGGCGTGGAAGCCTTGACAGCCGCTCTTGAAAGGTGCGCCCGGAAACGGCATCGTGCTGTGGGAATCGCTGGAGTCTAACCGCTTGCGATGAGTCCAGCTGCCTCAACTCGGACTATTAGTAGCCGTGACGGGGAGCGGCTACCAGAGATGATTGCGGAGACACTGGGGAGTTCGAGAGAGTCATGAGTTCCGTCATTCATTCTTTACCACCTGATACTAGTTTGCCGGCTGAGATTGACGACGCTTCGGCCTGGTACGGTACGGATCTTAAGGAACGCACTGACTGGATCGAACGCCTATCCGAAGCCGAGATTGCCGAAGTGGAAAGCGCGGCCAATGAATTAGAAAAATCATCCGTTGACCTCACGTCGATCAATATCGAGGACGTCCTGCTTCCTACACTGGGCCCGCGCCTTCAGAAGTTACTGGAAGAGGTGCTAAGTGGCCGCGGCTTCGTGCTGATAAAGGCCCTGCCGGTCGAGCGTTGGACCAAACGCGAAGCGGCAATTGCGTTTCTCGCTATTGGGGTTCACCTTGGCCGCCTGCGGATGCAAAACGCCGAAGGGCACTTGCTTGGGCATGTTAAGGACCTTGGACGCTCGAGCATGGATCCCAACGCGCGGATTTACCAGACCCGTGAACGCCAAACCCACCACACCGACTCCTGTGACGTCGTGGGGCTGTTGTGTCTGAGGTCTGCGAAATCGGGTGGCTTGTCAAACCTGGTATCGTCCACCGCGATCTTCAATGAGATGCGCCGCCGCAGGCCGGACCTCCTCAGAGTTTTGCTCGATCCGATTGAAACGGACCGACGTGGTGAAGTTCCTGAAGGCCGCAAACCCTATTTCTCCATTCCGGTCTTCAACTGGCATGAGGGCCTGCTTTCGGCGATTTACCAGAGGCAATACATCGAGTCGGCCCGACGCTTTCCCGGGGTCGCGCCGCTCAGCCCCCGTCAGATCCAGGCACTGGATCTGTTCGACGGACGGGCGAACGACCCGGTCCTGAACTTGATGATGGAGCTTCAACCCGGCGATATGCAGTTCGTGCACAATCACACCATTTTGCACGATCGAACCGCGTTCGAGGATTACCCGCAACCTGAGCGCAAACGCCACCTGTTGCGACTGTGGGTGGCCCCGCCGAACGCGCGTCCTCTGCCTGAAGTTTACGCGGAGCGGTTCGGTTCGATTACGCCAGGAGATCGAGGAGGCATCGCGGTAGAAGGGTCGAGGGCGACTATACTGTTTGACCCACCGTTTGACGCCACCCCTGGCACCAGCACATTCTCAGATTAAGCGATGTACATTTGTGTTTTGATTCATACTCTAGGACCCGACCGCTCGCTATTGCCGCGCCCGCGAAGTTGTAACCAATCCCCAAACCAGCACGGCAACAATGACGATGTGGTAAGCGATATCGGGAATTGTTCGGGGGCCGATGCCAATCACGATTGTGAAGATACCGACTAGAGTTCCGACCAGCGCGAATCCCTGAACTGTCAAACCGATTCCACGCGTCCATTGAGGCCAAATCAGAGTGTGAATTAACCCGACTAGGAGCACGAGAGAGATCACGCTCTCGGCAGTGCCGGCTTTCTGGTGTTCGTAGCCGTGGACCAACACGCCGAAGTGTGTTAAGGCGGCGGCCATGAAGGCGACGCACTCAAAGAGTACGAAGCCTCGAATCGTTTTCGTCATGATCGAGCGACCGTTTTCGGCATGGCAAATCCGGCGGCGATTAGCCAGATGAATCCCGGAAAGCGCGTAAGCGGCACGAGAAAAAGCGCCTTGGGAACGATCAGGTTAATCCAACTCAATTCGCCACAGATCGCGATTAAGAGTCCCGGAATGACAATCCACTTCGGTAGTAACTTCATGAGTCCAGCAGAAATTGATATGCCTGCGATTAGCAACCCGAACGGCACCGAAAATCCGGTTCCGCCGAGAGCCTGATCCAGCCAATAGAGTGCCTGCACGAGAGTGCGGTCCTGCGCGATTCCCGGGTGCGTCAATTTTCATATTCACTTCATTACTAACGCAGATATTTCACACAGACCCGCACGATTTCAAACGAGGGAATCGGGAAAATGGGGAACGGAACCGTTGGAGGGAATGAAATAGAAGTATACACCAAACGCGAGCCTGTTCTTAAACCGCGCATCACGCTGGTCCAATCAGTGTCGAAGCTATGCCTAATGTTCCATCGACGACCTCCACAAAGTTTCTTTCCTCACGAATTATGAACCGCTTTGTCTGTGCCGTGGTGAAGTTTTCAATTGCTTCACGATCTGATCTCAAGCGCGTTCGGTAAGCCTCATACGAGGCAAGACTATCGAACCCGATCAGGCCCCAGGCCACGTCATTGGTACCTTCATGCGGCAAAAAGTATCCGACCAGGTCTCCTCCGCATCGAGGAATGATCCCTCCCCATTTCTGAGCGTATTTCTTGAACGCGTCGCGCTGGAACGGATCGATTTGATAGCGGATGATACAAACGATGGTCATCAATACTCCTTCGATCGGATCCTAACCGTCAGGAATTCACGACGTACGTCAGCGATATTTCCAAATCCGAGTCGTTTAGAATCTAGCAGGATCTAAACAATAACAATTCGTTTGTCATCAAAGTGTGAGTGTCGAAGATGGGTTAATACTGAAGAATGGCTCAAAGAATGAATGACGCAAACTACGATCCGGATCTCGCTGTCTCCAAAATTGCCGCGGCTATCGGCGAGCCAGCCCGAGTGCGCATCCTTTACTGCCTGCTGGACGGCCATGCGCGGACAAGTACTGAGCTTGCAGTGGTGGCTGACGTTACGCCGTCGACCACCAGCGTGCATCTGAATCGACTCAAGTCAGAGCGTCTGGTCAAAATGCTCGCGCAGGGAAAGCATCGCTATTACAGTTTGCATGGCCCCGACGTTGCCGCCGCGCTGGAAGCGCTAAGCATCATTGCCGGCGGCTCATGCGAAAGGTTCGTGGCAAATACCCCAAGTCGCCTCGTCCTTGCGCGGACTTGTTACGATCACATCGCCGGCAAGTTGGGTGTGTTGCTTCACAGCCGTTTTAAGTCAATGGGATGGCTGTCAATTAGTTCGCGCAAAGGGAATTCCTGCGACCTCAGTATCGATGGAGTGAAGGGGCTCGGGTCGCTGGGAATTGATCTTGAGGAAACGCGGGCCGCGCGTCGAAGATTTGCGTATGAATGTTTGGACTGGAGTGAGCGACAGCCTCATCTGGCAGGAGCGTTGGGCGCCGCCCTCTTAAGAATTGCGCGAAAAAGAAAATGGGTGCTTGAGGACCTCGACAGCAGGGCCTTGAGCATCACCAGCCACGGGCGCCGCGAGATCCTCAAACGGTTTGCTATTCAACTGTGAAGGTTCGGCGTCGCGAAATATCTCGCCATCTTCGTGTTATGCGGGAGCTCAAAACTCCGTCAATATCGAACACAATCGCGCGAATCATTCAATCCTTGTCACTTACGCGCCTACACGTTGACGAAGTACTGTTTCAATCTCAGCCACGATGAGGTCCGAACCAAGTTGCCGTGCTGACTGAAGCACCATGCCGTCCGCGTCGACGATCTCAGATGATCCGTAGGACACCAGGCTGTCAGTGCGGCCTGCGACATCGGCACGGATCACGGATACTCTGTTCTCTACTGCCCGAGTAATGTTTGTAGAGTCGGCTACCTCGGTCAATCTCCGTGAACCCAAGAATGGTCGCGACCCATTCGCTCGCAAGGGGCGCCAGCAACGCGTGCAATTGACCATCCTCCACGTTACTAAGAGTCCAAGATCTCCTGCGACGATTCGGCCTTAGGCATTCTCCACGAGAAAAAAACAGCGCCCAGCCATAACACGCCAGCAGTGAGCCATGCAGTGAAACTGCCTCAGCTTAAAAGGATTGGTCGCCGCCGACGCAGGAGAGGATACAATGCTCGCAGTGTTGTTGATGGCAGCGTGCATCAACATAGTTAGCAAGAGGCTTCCATTGGTCCGCCAGTAGAGCCACGCCATCGGGACGGAAAGCGCCGTCACTGCCAGCAGGTAAACCGGGAAGGCCTGCCCCGCGTTGTCGCTCCGAGGAATGAAGAAGAAAGGCAAGTGCCAGCACGCCCAAATCACTCCTAACACAATGCTCGCTTGCGCGAGTCCGAAATGTTTTATCAATCTTGGAAGCGCATACCCGCGCCAACCGATCTCTTCACCCGCTTGCACGGGTGTCGAGAAGCAATCGCTATCGCCATGATGTACCAGGGAGTTTGACCGAACTTTGGCCCACGCGCCGGTCGCGATACGATGCAGCAGGGCGACGGTGAACTTGACTGCGGCCATGTAGGTAATCGCAAAGACATACCATCGTGCACCCACCTCGCACCGGACGGTCCGGCGAAGCAATGTGAGCGTTTCCTCACGACCGCTGGCTCGCGCGGTAAGCAAAAGGGCTACCAGTGACGGCGCGATAGTACCAAAGAGAAAGAGCAGGACAGCTAATAACGCGAGTTCGGGAGGCGGCGAAGCGCTCCAGTCGGAGATTGCTGCCGCAGCAGTCCAAAAGCTCCAACTCACGATATACACAAGCAAGAAAAACTATTGCAAACCATTCATTTCGGGGTCTCGCACGTGGAATTCCCGAGTGCCCCACGGCGTTTCAGTCACAGTTGTAGCGTCGACCAGTGCGCCGCGTTCCTGGAATTGTTTATAGAGTCCGTCCACATCGGCAACTATGAAACGGTACGTAGGTCGATCGTTGGGATAATCCCATTCCTTTGCGTCGTGCCATTGAAAATGAAGTTCTACGTCATCTCGCCGCATACGCGCGTACTTTGGATCGTGTGGTGCGTCCTGGCCGGCCAAGGCGAAGCCGAGTCTCTCGTAGAAGCGAATGGAGTTGCCCACGTTGCGGGACATTAGAACAGGTTGCACACATTCCAGCCTTGGTTCCATCAGTTTCTCCATGATTTTGTCTGCCAACGTCCGAGTTAAGTGGGCGCGGCGACTACAAGGCATCAGTAATCTTTCACCATGAGTTCAAGATCTCCAGGTCAGCGCGAACTGGCGGTCGCCATTGCAATGTAATGAACAGAAAATGCTGCATATAGAGAAATCTCCAGCCCTCGTGGCGGGCTCCGGCTCAATGGGAAGAAGGCGCGATTTGATCAGGTAAGGATGGCCGTTGTTGCGTAGGCCATATTGCCTTCTGTCCAAAATCTTATGCGTGTCTTCAAAGCGTCTTGCAATGACTCTCTGTTCGGATCAGCCTCGCGCTCTAGCAGAAATAGGACCATCTCTCTTCGACCCCAACGAGCTGCGACGCCCAGCGGTGTCGAACGATATTCTTCGTCAACTGCATTTATATCGGCGTAAGATAGTCGTCACACCCCGTGCCTGAAGCAGGGCGCTGCCGCTCGACTCCGGCGCAGTATTCGGGTTCGCTCCATGCTTAAGCAACAGCTTCGCCATTTCCGGCTGTTTCTGATAAACGGCGATCCATAGCGCCTCTCCAAGCGGCGCTCCTTTCTCCGGCAGACTGGGATCGGCGCTGTGCTCGAGAAGCAGCTTAACCATTTCCAGATCATTACGCCGGGCAGCCGCCGAGATGGGTCGACAATGAGAGCTATCCTCGAAATTGGCCAGCGCCGGGTCGCGGAGCAGCTCTTTTTTCACGTAATCGTGATCGCCATTAACTGCGGCGATGTAGATATTGTAGGTAGCGCCTCGAGCGAGCCGCCCGCCAGCCAGAATGCCGGCACGTTTAGCGGTGTGGTTACTCAGTTTCAGCGCGCGGTTAATGGGACGCATGCCGTCGGCGCGAACCGCATCAACGTTTGCACCGGCATCAAGCAGCGCTAAGACACATCGCCTGCGGCGTTTGGCTAAAGATAACACCTCGCGCATTCATTTCGTTGTAGGTATCCTTAACGCTCTCGCAATCAAAAACAATAGAAGGTTTTCGTTCGTTCCAGTTCGCCATCATTGTTTTTGGAAAATGACTAAACACGATCGCACGTCCTTTGGTCCTACTTCGATCCAAACCGCTTCCGCACTCATCCGCTTTTCACGATGGACTACGAAACCAACTTTCTTCGTCCAGAGCCGACGGGAAAAATCTTAAACGATTCTGCAGCCGGCGGCGCAACGAATTCAGCGAGTGGGGCCAGATTGAATTCAGCTGAGTTATCGCTTTGGATTGGCTGGCTCAGGCACATGGAGCGCAAACACCGCTTCGGTATCTGCCACGGCTTCGGGTTCATCCGCCACCGCTTCTGTGTCTGCGACCAGCACAGTACGGGCACGTTCCATGTCGAGGGCTCCCTCCCATTTGGCGATCACCATAGTTGCCACTCCGTTCCCAATTAGATTGGTGATGGCCCTGGCCTCAGACATGAATCGATCGATGCCCAAAAGAAGCGCCAAGCCTGCCACGGGAACAGTACCGACGGTGGAGAGAGTTGCTGCCAGAGTGATAAACCCACCGCCGGTCACGGCCGCGGCCCCCTTGGAAGTCAATAGAAGGACGCCAAGAATCATGAGCTGTCGGCCCAGGCTTAGCGGCACATTGGTCGCTTGCGCAACGAAGACAGCTGCCATGGTTAAATAAATCGAAGTTCCGTCCAGATTGAAAGAGTACCCGGTGGGAATGACAAGCCCAACCACAGGTTTGGCACATCCGACATTCTCCATCTTACTAATCATTCGCGGCAGGGCAGCTTCTGATGAGGAAGTCCCCAACACAATCAGAATCTCCTCTTTGATATAGCGGAGGAATTGCCACAGCTTGAAGCCTGTGAGACGTGCAATAGTTCCCAGGACCACGAATATGAAGAGCAGGGATGTGATGTAAACGCAGGCCATCAACTTGCCGAGCGAAAACAGCGAGCCGATTCCGTACTGGCCGATGGTAAATGCCATGGCGCCAAAAGCTCCGATTGGAGCAACGCGCATGATGATCCCAATGACGTTGAAGAGAGCATGGGAGAGCTGATCGATGATATCCACCAGCGGCTTGCCCTTGTTACCAAAACGGGCCAGCCCCAGCCCAAAGAGTACCGAGAAGACCAGCACTTGAAGAATCTCCCCGCCCGCGAACGCGCCTACAACGGTATCGGGGATCATGTGCATAATGAAATCTACTGTGGAAAATGATTTCGCGCTCGAGGCATAGGTCGAGACTGCGTGAGCATCAAGGGTGGTCACATCTGCATTGATCCCCGCTCCTGGGCGCACGACGTTGACAACGACCAGGCCAATCGCCAGGGCCAGGCTCGAGACCAACTCAAAGTAGACGATCGCTTTGAGGCCAACACGTCCAACCTCTCTCATGTCGCCGATCTTCGCTATGCCGACCACGACCGTGGTGAAGATGATCGGCGCGATCATCATCTTAATTAACTTGATGAAACCGTCTCCAAGCGGCTTCAGCCTGGTAGCAAGTCCTGGAAAAAAGTGCCCGAGGATTACACCGAATGCGATGGCCACAAGCACCTGAAAGTACAGGTGCGTGTAGAGCGGCTTGTGTCCTGACCTGGTTTGCATCGCAATATTGGCTGTCGCTCTGGAAATCAAGCCTCCCTACTCTGCTAAAAGCGCTGGCATGATAACGCTCGGGAAGGTCGACTTGTTATTCATAAGCCTCCTCCATCAGGGCTTAAATCTGCAGGGAAGGTAAACGTAACAAATGGATAGTTGCGTTCGGGGTTGAGGTTGGCAGATGGGGCGATCCCGATTGTCCCAGTGATTGCCGGGCCCAGATCTGACAGGATATCACCGAACAGATTTGAGCCTACCACCACGTCGCCCTCCTTATTCTCTCTCACGATGTAGAAATCGATGTCACCCACTTCACGATTCGCCAGGGGAGAGCGAACGCCCGGCATCAAGCGTATTGGCCGAAGGTTGACATACTGCTGAAAGTTGCGGCGGATTGGAATCAGCAGACCCCAGAGCGAGACATGGTCCGGTACTGTTGGAAAGCCAACGGCACCGAGCAG
>Ga0137373_10004892_pt1 | contig 14602 bp, 17 predicted proteins | sample SagtaG_5_FD_104912 | JGI IMG/M metagenome (GOLD analysis project Ga0137373, IMG submission 104912) | Vadose zone soil microbial communities from Sagehorn Ranch, Mendocino, California, USA - Sage1_R_80_16 metaG | ecosystem: Environmental > Terrestrial > Soil > Vadose zone | place: USA...
CGCCAGGAGCGGATCTGGACGCCCTTCGCCCGCAGCGCATCCTTGCTCATCGCCGGCGCGAACGAGGTATACCTCTGTCCCGTCCGCCTGTTCTTCGCTGAGCGCGGCTGCCAGGTAAACCCCCCGATCATGCATGACCCATAACTATCGGGTCACCACCACAAATATCCGTCAGACACGCCCTGGCCTCGCCACGGCGCGCGGGGCTCAGCCTCGACCGCGCAGCGACCGGTACAGGACCAGGTGGGCGTGGGCGGCGGCCTCCCAGGTGTACCGGGCGGCGAGGCCGCGGCCGGCCTCCCGGAGGGCGGGATCTGGGCGGAGGAGCGCTGCGGCCAGCGCGGCGGCCAGTTCGTCCGGCTCCCTGGCGAAGCGAGCGGCGCCGTCGTACACCTCGCGCAGAACCGGCAGGTCGCGCGCGACAAGCGGGACCCCAGCCGCCAGCGCCTCCATCGCCGCCGGCCCGAAACCCTCCCTTGTGGACGGGAACGCGAACACGCCGGCCGCGGCGACCAGCGACGGCAACTCGTCGTGGGCGACCGGACCGAGCACCGCCAACGCGACGGCCAACTCCTCGGCGCGAGCCAGCACCTGCGCCCGGTACCCGCGGTAGTCGAACAGCGTGTCGCCGCCGGCGATGACGAGCCGACGTCGGGCGACCGCCGGCGTACCGACGCCACCGCCTCGATCAGGTCGAGGCTGCCCTTGCGGGGCTCGATCCCGCCCACCGCCAGGACGTAGCAGCCGAGCCGGGACCGCCAGCGCCGACCGCCGCCGTCCGACGATGATCTTGAGGACCAAACCATCCGCTGCTGCCGGGACCCGATGAATCGTCCGGCCGCTAGGACGCAGCACTGCCATCCGCACACCGCCAACCTCCCGAGCCGACGCGGCGAGGCCGCCGGGGTTGACGGCGTCTGCGGGGCCGATGTACTAGCCCTTAACCAGGCCCGGCAGCACCTGCCCGGTCCGCCGCCCATCCGCGACACTGATCCAGGGAGGCTGCGGTGCCGAACGAATCCGCCGCTCGTGGATACGCCCTCAGCCCGGGTGAGGCGTTGCCGGGCGGCCGGCCGGACGTCAAGGCCTCGCGCCGGTCCACCGGCGGCAGCCTCACCCTGATCGAAGCCACCATCGACGGCGGACCACCCAGACATACCCACACCCGCGAGGACGAGAGCTTCTACGTCCTCACCGGCGCCCTGGACGTGCAGTGCGGCGAGGACAACTTCCACGCCGAGCCGGGGTCGTTCGTGTTCCTGCCCCGCAACGTTCCGCACGGCTTGCGGTCCATCGACGGCCCCGCGACGACGTTGGTGATCGCGACGCCGGGCGGGCTGGATGAGTACTTCGCCGACCTGCACGCCGCAATCAACGCCAACGCCGACGCCACCGAGCTGAGGGCCATCCAGGCGGCGTACGGCATCATCCCGTCCTGACCGGCAACCCGACGAGGACGCAGACACGGACGGAACGGTGCCCCGGGTCGATGGCGCGGCTGGCGGACGGGCAGGCTGGCCGGATGGAAAGCATGACCCGGGAGGAATCGCTGGCGTTCCTCGCCGAAGGCACCCGTACCGGCAAGCTCGCCACCGCGTCACTGGCCGGAATCCCGCACGTGGCGCCGCTGTGGTTCGTCGTCGACGGCGCTGACCTCGTCTTCACCACCGGCCCGGACTCGGTCAAGGGCCGGCATCTACGGGCCAACCCGCGCGCCGCGCTGACCGTCGACGTCGCCGAGTTCCCGTACCACTACGTGATCGTCCAGGGCCCGGTCCGTACCGAGGAGAGCGCGTCCGATCTGCTCGCGTGGGCAACCCGGATCGCCGCCCGATACGTCCCCGAGGGCCTGGCCGAGGGGTACGGCCAGCGCTACGCCGACGCGGGCGAGATGCTGTGCCGGCTGCGGATGGAACGTGTGGCCGGCGCGCGCGATGTGGTGCTGCCGGCGGTGTAGGTTCAGCGCCATGCAGACCGCCGCCCTGGGCCCGCTCACGGTCAGCCGGCTCGGTCTGGGCGCCATGCTGATGGGTGGCGATACGCCCGCCACGGAGGCGCACCGCATCCTGGACCGCTTCCTCGACGCGGGCGGCACGTTCATCGACACCGCGGATGTGTACGGCGACGGCGGGTCCGAACGCACCCTGGCCCCGTGGTTGGCCCGGCACCGGGACCAGGTGGTGATCGCCACCAAGGTGCGGTTCGCGGTATCCGATCCCGGCGGGGAGGGGCTGGCGCCGGACCGAATCCGGGCGGCGTGTGAAGCGAGCCTGTCCCGCCTCGGAGTCGACGCGATCGACCTCTACCAGGTGCACGGTCCAGATCCGCAGGTGCCGCTGGAGGACACGCTCGCGGCGCTCGACGGGTTGGTACGCGCGGGCAAGGTGCGGGCGCTCGGCGCGTCCAACTTCCCCGCCTGGCTGCTGGCCTGGTCGGTGGCCGTGCAGGACCGGGAAGGCTGGGCGCCGTTCGTCAGCCTGCAACCGCAGTACTCCTTGGTCGAGCGGTCCGCGGAGCTGGATCTACTGCCGTTCTGCCGCGCCGCGGGCCTCGGGGTACTGCCCTGGGGGCCGCTCGGCGCGGGCTTCCTCACCGGCCGGTACACCCGCGAGCGGATGCCCCCGGACGGCCGGGTCGTCCGTGCCGGTGACGAACTGGAGGAGTCGGCCGCCCGGCGGGCCGTGGAGCGCAACTTCCGCGTCGTGGACGTGGCCACCGAGATCGCCGCCCGCCATGGCCGGCCGATCGCGCAGGTCGCGCTCGCCTGGCTGCTGGGGGAACCGGGCGTCACCGCGCCGATCGTCGGTCCGCGGACGCTGGCACAGCTGGATGGTCTGCTCGGCGCGACCACGTTGACGCTCGACGACGAGGAGCGGCAACGGCTGGCGGAGCCCGCGCCACCTCCGGACGTCTGGCCGCACCGGATGCTGCGCGGGCAACTTGGCCTGCCCGATGTGCCGACCCTGCGCCGGAGCCGGCGCTGATATCGGACGCCACCTCAACGAGCGTGGCTGGCACCAGTCGGCGGCGGATGTGAGGGGCGGCGCCTGCAGGTGTCGCCCCGCACGCGCCTGCGGTTTCCGGCTGGTTAGCCGGATTCGTGCCAGGCAAGGTGCGGTGCCGGTGTCCATTCCCAGGAGTAGCCGGCCGGGGTGTAGCCCGGCGCCGTGGGGGAGGGCGTACATGCGGAAGTCGTTGTTGCCGTCCTTGAGTGGGAACTCGATGGTGCGACGATTCTTTGAGAGCTCGATCCTGGCTTCGAAGACCAGGTCCTGGAAGAAGGTGCAGGTCGCCGGGTCTTGGCAGGAGTCGAACAGGATGCGTTCGGTGAGAGTCTCGCCCGGCCCGAGGTCGGTGATGGGTATGCCGTCGGAGCCCTCGTACGTTGTTGCTTCCTGCCAGGTGTCGGCTGGGCCGTCGAGCGGCGCGTGGTAGTGGATGTCCGGCCGGAGGCTCGGGTCGTCGAGCGCTGGCGAGGGGTGCCAGTTGCGAGGTGCGCACTCCAGGACGATCGGCCGGGTGCCGTCGTGCCGTGACCTGATCCGGGTCGCGATGCCGCGGAGCTTTACCTGGGTGTACCGGTTCGCTGTGACGGTGAACTCGACGACGGTCTGCGGGCTGGCGACACCGGCGCCCCGCGCCCAGGTCGGGGACGGGTATCACAGGTGTCTCGTTTGACCTCCCTTCACTGCGAAATTTCCCGGACGGGGTATCTGAGACACCCGGCACGCGTACGCGTGGGACCTGCGCCGTGCTCGGTTGTCGTTCCGCAACTGGACATGCCGCAGTCGGGTGTGACCCGGGAGCGCTCGGGCGTCGGAGATAGCATTTGGAGAGCGACGTTATGCGATGGGGCGAGCCAGGCAACCGTCGAGCAAGGAGGCGTCATGGCCGAGGAGGCGACCGGGTGGGGCGGGCGGCTGTGGGCGGCTGCTGACCTGGTGACCCCGATGGCCATCCGGGTGGCGGCGACGTTGCGGTTGGCCGACCACATTGCCGCTGGCACGCAGACGGCCGAGGCGCTGGCCGCAGCGGTGGACGCTGACCGGGACGCGCTGGGGCGACTGTTGGGCCACCTGGTGACCGCCGGTGTGCTGTCTCGTGCGGGGACCGGCAGCTACAGCCTGACGGCCTTGGGTGAGCACCTCCGTGACGATGATCCAGAAGGAGTGCGACCCTGGATCGATCTGGAGGGTGCTGTCGGACGCGCCGATCTGTGCTTTGTCCAGCTGTTGCACACCGTTCGTACCGGCGAGCCGGCGTTCCCGCGTCAGTTCGGCCGGGCGTTCTGGGACGACCTGTCGGCCGACTCCGGGCGGGCAGCGTCGTTTGACGCTCTGATGGGAGCCCGGCTGGTGGCGGACGCGCCCGCTGTGGCTGTTGCCTACCCCTGGGGCACACTTGGTCACGTCGTCGACGTGGGCGGCGGCAACGCCAGCTTGCTGATCGCCATCCTTCGCGCCCATGGCGACCTGCGCGGGACGGTGATCGACCTGGCCGGCGCGGTGGCCCGGGCCGAACGAGCCATCGTCTCAGCCGGCCTGGGCCACCGGGCCGACGCCCAGGTCGGCAGCTTCTTCGATGCCCTTCCCGCCGGAGCGGGCGGCTACATCCTCTCGGGTGTCCTCCACGACTGGCCTGATGAGGATGCCGTTCGCATCTTGCAACGGTGCGCCGAGGCAGCTTCGGATACGGGAAAGGTGCTCGTCGTGGACCACATCGGCGATGCCCAGGGCGGCACACCAAACACCGAAGGAGACCTGCGCATGCTCTGCTACGTCCGCGGCCGGGAGCGCACCCTCGATCAGCTGGGCGAGCTGGCCAAGTCAGCCGGCCTACAGGTCAGCTCGGTCATGCCAGCCCGCTCGCGCTCGATCATCGAGTTGCGCCCATCTCACTGAGCCATCCCCTTTCGGACACCACGTCCTTGGGTGCCGGCGTGGGTGCGGCGCCTATTCCGGTTGCCGGTCGTCGAGGACGTCGTTGGTGAGAAGGTGGTTGTGTCCGCGCCAGTGCAGTGTGCGACCGGTGGCCATCACCTGCTCGGCGAGCAAGCGGGCGGCCTCGGCGACCAACGGGTTGGTGAGCGCGGCGACCAAATCCTGCCAGGGGCCGCGGATCAGCGCCTGGTCGGGTCCGGCGCCGTGGTAGTCGGAGTCGGTGATGTCCAGACCCGGTAGCAGGTCGCGGGCCGCCCGCCGGTATCCGAACCCCTCCTGCAGGGCGGACCGTTGGACGATCGCCAGCGCCTGTACGCCGGTCTCGCCCGGTCGGGGCCTGGTGATGACCAGCATGTCGGTGATGCGCATGGTCACCGCGGACAGCCGCCACCGTGTCGTTGCGGGCAGGCACGACAGCGCCCAATAGACCCCCGCGCTCGCGGGCGCGCCGGGGACCGCGGCCGTCAGGTACGCGCGGGCGGTGGCCACGACCGGTTCGAAGTACGGCCCACGGGACAGCCGGGTGTACTTGTGGTGATGGATGGCGCTGACCGGCACTTCCCGCAGGGAGCGTTGCCTGCCGGCGCCGGTCCACGCCCGGTCAGGCTCAGGCAGCGGGCTCACCCGCCCCACACTACGGTGCCCTGGGCAGGCCACCGGCGGTCGCGCCCGGGGCCGAAGAACGTACATCGAGCCGGCGGGGCGGGGTGGCGTGTTGGGCCGGGCCGGTTCCTCGGAGAGGATCAGGCGAGGCGGTGCGCCTGGTTGTCAGTCCCGGCCGGCCCCGGCCCGGCGGCGTCCGGTGAGGAGGAGACGGCATGGTCGAGGTCAGTGAGAACGCCGCCAAGCTGGCGGTGCTCATCGACGCGGACAACGCGCGGCCGGCGATCACCGAGGGGTTGTTGGCCGAGGTCGCCAAGTACGGCACCGCGCATGTCAAACGCGCCTACGGCGACTGGACCGGTATGAGCCTGAAGGGCTGGAAGGACCAGTTGCTGGCCCAGTCGATCCAGCCGATCCAGCAGTTCGCCTACACCAGCGGCAAGAACGCCACCGACGCGGCGATGGTCATCGACGCGATGGACCTGCTGTACTCGGGGCGGTTCGACGGGTTCTGCATCGTCTCCAGCGACAGCGACTTCACCCGGCTGGCCGCGCGCCTGCGGGAGTCCGGGCTGACCGTGTACGGGTTCGGTGAACGCAAGACACCGAAGCCGTTCGTCGCGGCCTGCGACAAGTTCATCTACATCGAGAACCTCACCTACGCCGAGAGCGCCACCGTGCCCGCCGACGCGGCGCTCAAACCGGCCCCACGCACCTCCGCCGCGCAGCTCAAGGCAGACACCGCGCTGGTGAACCAGCTGCGTAACGCCGTCGAGGCTGCCTCCGACGATGACGGCTGGGCCTCGCTCGCGTCCGTCGGCCACATCATCACCACCCAACGCCCGGACTTCGACTCCCGCAACTACGGCTACGCCAAGCTGAGCGACCTGATGACCGCGACCACGCTGTTCGAGTTGGACCGCCGCAGCCCCGGCGACGGCAAACCAGGGATCATCTACGCACGTGACAAGCGACGCCGCCCGGACAAGAAACCCACACCCACCTCAACACACCCACCCCTCGACCCCTGATCCAACCGGCGGCCACCCCGGCACGATCACCGGCGGGGACCGCCGGCGCAACGGACTCCTGCAGGTAAGCGGATGTCGCAGAAGCAAGACGAGGGCGGGTGGGCCGCGCTCGGCGACCCCACCCGGCGCGCGATCGTCGCGTCCCTGGCCGAGCGGCCCCGCGCCGTCGGCGAGCTCGCCGCCGAGCTGCCGGTCAGCCGACCCGCGGTGTCCCAGGCGCTGAAGGTGCTCAAGGATGCAGGCCTGGTCACCGAACGCCCGGTCGGCACCCGCCGGATCTACCGACTCAACCCTACGGCGGTGGCCGCGCAGCGGGACCAGCTCGACACCTTCTGGAACCGGGCTCTGGCCAGCTACGGAGACCTCCTCGAACAACCACCACTCGTCGAACAACCAGCAGAGGAGAGGGCATGACCCAGGCAGCCGCCCCGGTGGTCCGCCGGCAGATCGTAGTCAACGCGCCGGTGGAGAAGGCGTTCGCTGTCTTCACCGAGCGTTTCGGCGACTTCAAGCCCCCCGAGCACAACCTGCTCGCGGCACCAATCGCCGAGACCGTCTTCGAACCGCGGGTCGGCGGCCACATCTACGACCGCGGCACCGACGGCAGCGAGTGTCAGTGGGCCCGCGTGCTGGTCTACGAGCCACCGCAGCGGGTCGTGTTCAGCTGGGACATCGGCCCGTCGTGGCAGGTCGAGACCGAGCCGGAGAACACCAGCGAGGTCGAGGTCCGCTTCATCCCGGAGAACTCTCAGAGCACCCGGGTCGAGCTCGAGCACCGCAACCTCGACCGGCACGGCCCAGGCTGGGAGGCAGTCAGCGACGGTGTCGGACACGACGCCGGTTGGCCGCTCTACCTCGACCGGTACGCCGCCCTGCTCACCGACGGCAGCTGATGGCCCCGATCGTCGAGAGCGTCGAGGTCGACCGGCCCGCAGCGGAGGTGTTCGCCTACGCCACCGATCCGACCCGGTTCTCCGAGTGGCAGAAGGGCGTCGTCGACGGCCACCTGGACTCCACGCATGCCCCGCGGCCGGCGACACATGTCGGACGACACGGCGGACCGGCGGCGCCAACCGCCCGACGACCAGCGTGCTAGCGCACATCGATCCGCCGCGCACATGGGGCGTGCGCGGCATCGACGGACCTATCCGCGCCACGGTCGAGGTCACCGTCGAACCCCTCGCCGACACCCGAAGCCGGCTCACCATCGCCGTCGACTTCGACGGGCACGGCGTGGGCAAGCTCCTCCTCCCGCTCGTAGTCCGTCGGCAGGCGCGCAAGGAGATGCCGGCCAATCTAGCGACGCTGAGGGCACGTTTGGAGACCGGCGCCGCCGCGGCGGCCGAGCAAGCCTGAGCCGACCACCGGCCCGGCCGAGCCGGCCGACGGTCGCGGCCGAGCAGGAGCACCGCGGCGTCGCAGGCCAGGCCTGACCACCCTCAGGCCAACGTTCGCTCAACTGCGGCGGGGCGAATGGCTCATGGTGGGCTCCGGTCAGGGTGTGGTGAGCGTGGCGGCGGGATGGTGGGCGGGTTGGAACAGCTCGATCAGGTTGCCGGCGGGGTCGGCGAGCAGGATCTGGCGCCCGCCGGGTCCGGAGACCAGGTCACTGCGGAACGACAGGCCGGCGCCACGGAGCCGGTCGGTCTCGGCGTCCAGGTCGTCGACGATGAGGTGGATGCGGTTGCGGCCGGGGGTGGTGGCGTCGGTGGGGGTGGCGCGGGCGCCGGAGCTGGCGGGTCCGGACAGCAGCAGCCGCAGCGGGCCGCGGACCACCTCGGCGAAGGCCGGTGCGGCGCTGGTGTTCAGTTGGAAGCCGAGGTGGGTGGTGTAGAAGTCGACGGCCGCCTGAACGTCGTCGACGAGGTAGCGGACGCTGGCGTACTGGTCGGGCGCGGTCACGGCTCAAACCTCCTTCGTGTTCGGGTTAGTGGTGGCGAGGACGGGCAGCAGATGCCGAACGCGGGTGTCGATGTCGGCAGCGGTGCGGGCGAAGGCGGGGTAGCTGGCCTGGTCGCTGTTGCCGGCCGCGGCGGGGTCGGGGATGCTCCAGTGCACTCGGCGGGCATGGTCGCCGAACTCGGGACAGACTTCGCGGGCCTTGTCACACAGGGTGATCACGTAGTCGAACCGGCGGCCGGTGAACGTGTCCAGGTGCCGGGGGCGCTGAGCGGCGATGTCGATGCCAAAGTGGTCGCGCAGCACCCGCACGGTGTTGGGATGCAGTTGCGGTTTGGGCCGGCTTCCGGCGCTGATCGCCTCCACGTGGCCGGCGGTGTGGCGGCGCAGTAGGGCCTCGGCGATCGGTGAGCGGGCGCTGTTGCCGGTGCAGACAAACAGCACCGTGAGGCGGGGTAGCCGCTGGTGGACCGGGGCCGGCGAGGTCCTGTCCAGGCGCAGGGCCGGATGCAGGGCGGCGCCGGTGCCGGCCAGCGCGTGGGCGCAGCGGTCCAGGTCCAGGTGGTAGTAGCTGTCGCGGCCGTCGAAGCTGCTGCGGGTGGCGGTGACCAGGCCACCGTCGCGCAGCAGCCGCAGGTGGTAGGAGACCAGGTTCTGCGGATGGCCGATCAGCGTGACCAGCTCACGGACCCGCAGGTCGCTGCGGGCGAGTTCGGTCAGCAGCCGCCAGCGCAGCGGGTGTCCGGCGAGGCGTACGAACGCCGGGGCGGCTTGACTCGACAAGCCCATGACCCGGAGGATACATCAAATCGGTTTGATCGATCTCGGTTGGCAAGGAGGTGGTGTGGCGCCTCAGCGGCGGAGGTACAGGTCGCCGTCGCGCTCGACCACTTCCGCCCGCCCGAGTGGCAGTACCCGAGTGAGCATCCGATAGCCGAAGCCGAGACCGGGCACCTTGGCGAACACGCCCTGCGGCCCGCGCACCATCCGGCCGCTGTCGACGTCGTAGGCCGACCGGTGCCACGGGCAGACCAGGCAGCCGCCATCATCAATGTGACCACCGGCAAGGTCGGCGCCCAGATGCCGACACCTGCGGGTGACCGCGAAGTATCGACCGCCGATGTTGCCGACCGCGTAGCGGCCCACGCCGACCACGCTGCCCGGTGGCAGGTCCGCCGCCGCTCCGACGCGCTGCTCCGCGGTCATGAGGACCTCCTTCAGTCGGCACACCGACCCGGCCGGTTCGGCTTGACCCTAGCTGTCGGTATCCCGCCGTGGTGACCCGACGCACGCTCCGTCTGCGGCTGGACGAGGCACCGGTGCGGCGGTTGTCGCAAGACCGCGGGAAGGAGTTCCCGAGCGTCCCGCAGCGCACTCCGAGCATCACTGTCGTGCCGCGCTGATGTCTGTTGGACAAGGCGGACGGCGGCGGGCGTCGGCTGGGAGGGGCGGGTGAGGGCTGGCCTGCGCGGGGCTGCCATCATGGTGGGGATGACGAACTCCGGCTCCTCCCGCTTCCCTGTCACCGTCACGCACCTTCCGGTCGTGCGCTGCCAGGTCTGCCGACGCACGTTGGCGCACCGGACCGGCGAGGCGAGCGCGGTCCTGACGGAGCACTACCGCCGGGCCCATGCCGCCGCGCTCGCCGGGCCGGCTCACCCATCTGTCTGAGCCCGGTGCGGATGCTCGGATCTGCCGCGGACGGCGCGGCCGGCGGTCGCGATCTGGCGTGTCTGGGAGCGGGTCGCCGGTGATGGTCCTACCGGCGGCCCCTCTTGCCGCTCCGGTCGTGCACCAGGCGGTACTCGTTGCCCTCAGGGTCGATCAAGGGTCGGTCATCGGGGAGCCGGAGGAGTCGGAGGTCCCGGTCCTGTCAGGCCCGATGCCCGTGGGCGTCGGTCCAGGGGCGGGGAAGCCTTCAAGGCGGGACGTACCAGGTTTCGGGTGATGGTCATGGATCGGTTGACCGCGCAAGACCTCAGCATGGTGTCGCCGGATGAGTTCGGCTGACCGGCAGCGCGGATCCTGTCTTCAGTGGACATTCGTCGGGCGGGGAGCAGAGCGGGGGCCGGCCCCGAAGGACCGGCCCCCGTCGAGCAGCCTCCTGTCTAGCCGTTGGCGATGGTGAAGCTCTCCACGCCACAGGCCGATGTCGTCGCGGCGTTGTTGGCGTCGCCGCTGTAACTGACCTGCCACCGCCAGGTGCCGAGGGCACTGGCGATGAAGGTCGTGTTGGTGGTGCTGTAGGTGCCGTTGCCGTTCACGGTCACCGTCTGGGTGAACGCGGGCGTGCCGGAGCAGGTGGCACCCGCGGCCGGGTCGAACAGGTCGAAGATGATAGTGCCGCCCGCAGTGGCGGTCGCCCCGGCGATCGTCGCGTCGTCATTGGGGAGCAGGTTCGGCGCGGTCGTCATCGTCGGGTGCTTCGGGGTGACGACCAGCAACTCGCTGGTGCATGCGCTGGTCGCTCCCACGTTGTTGGCGTCGCCGCTGTAGACGGCCTGCCAGTAGAAGTTGCCGGTCTGGTTGAAGGTGATCGGGTCGGAGTCGGGCACCACCGCGTTGGTGACCGTCACCGTGCCGGCGCTCTGCGCGCCATCCGTGCACGTGTCGTTGGTGTAGACGGTGTAGGTCACCGTCCCGCCTGCGGTCGCGGTGGCACCGGTCAGCGTCGCCGAGTCGTGCACCGTGCCGCCGACCTCGATGGTGCCGGCCGACAGCAGAGTCGCGATCGTCGGGTGCCTCGGGGTCACGACCAGCAACTCGCTGGTGCAGGCGCTGGTCGAGCCGAGGTTGTTGGCGTCGCCGCTGTAGACGGCCTGCCAGTAGAAGTTGCCGGTCTGGTTGAAGGTGATCGGGTCGGAGTCGGGCACCACCCCGTTGGTGACCGTCACCGTGCCGGCGCTCTGCGCGCCCTCCGTGCACGTGTCATTGGTGTAGACGGTGTAGGTCACCGTCCCGCCGGCGTTGGCGGTGGCGCCGGACAGCGTCGCCGAGTCGTGCACCGTGCCGCCGACCTCGATGGTGCCGGCCGACAGCGTCGTCGTGAGCATCGTCGGCACGTTGATGTGGTTGGTGTAGATGCAGTCCACCAGCCCGTTCGGCGTCATCGTGATGGACGCCGTCGCACCGCTGGTCGAGACGGTGGTACCCGGACTGCCACTCGCGACGCACACCAGGCTCTTGAGCGTCCAGCCGGCCGGGATGGTCGACTCGGTCACGCTGTAGTCGCCGGGCAGCACCTGACTGGGCGGACCGTAGGTCTGCGTCCCGCCGTTGGACAGGTTGAACGTGGCCGGGCTGAGGCCGCCGGTGGTGGTGTAGCCGAAGCTGGCGTCACCGTTCTCGGTCACCTTGTGGATGACGATCCGGCCGCAGTTGGCGACGTTCACCGTCTGCGGTGCGATGAAGTCCTTGACCTCGGCGGTGAACGAGGCCGACGAGCGGCTCTTCAGGAACACGCTGCCGAACGCCTCGCAGATCCCGGGTGGGAAGACGCCGGCCGCGGTCAGGTTGATCGACGCCTCGCCGAACCTCCCCGCGGCCAGCGTGACGGGTGCGCCCGGCGGGATCGGGTCGGTGACGGTGACCGCGTTGACCGCGCCTTCGGCGAAGCCGGCCGCGCTGAGATTGACCCGGTTGCCCCAGCAGGGCAATGCGTTGGCGGAGAAGCACTGGCTGGTCGCGCCGGTGGTGACCCACTTCAGCAGGCCGAGCACCGGGCTGCCGCTGCCACCGAAGTCGAAGGTGATCAGCAGGTCGCCCGCGGTCCGGACCAGCGTCTTCGGCCCGGTGGTGGTCAGGTTCGGCTGCGCCGCCTGGTTGATCTCGAAGTCCATGTTCGCGCTGCCCAGGACGTTCGAACGCTCCCAGGCCAGGTAGAGGAAGTTGCTCCCGCCGGTGAACTCGTTCGCGACGTAGAACCGGGTCAGGTCGCTCTTCTGCGGCGGGATCGACCCGGTCACCACGGTGACCGCCGGGTCGTCCTCCTTGGTGCCCTGCCCGAACGAGTTGTCGCTGGTCCCGCTGGCCAGGTCGTCGCCGCGCACCCGGTTGGGCGCGTTCACCCAGTCGGTGTTGCCGGCCGTGGTGACGTCCAGGTTGCCATCGTTGCCCTCGAAGGTGCTGCCCGGCAGGTTAGCCAGGACGGGTCCGGCAAAGGTCAGGCCCAAGGCCGTGGTTACGGCGACCATGAGGCCAAGCCGCCGGCGTAATGCCCGACGTCCTATCGAAAACGTCACGCTCCACCCCTTTCAGGTAGAGGACGCGCGCATACGAAACGAACCGCGCGCATGGGTGAGAGTGGATCTCCCTGGTCGGCGCGGGCGCTGGCGGAGTGGAACCCCGTGCTGCGGCCAAGCTGATCGGCAGATCCCGAACGGACCGCCCGAACGTTCCCGCAGGCGGACTGCCCGAACATTCCCGCAAGCGGGAAGGGCAAGCCGATGCCCGGTGGTCCGCGGGCCGTTCTCGCGACGGGTCCGGAATAGGCCGGGCCCAGGATTCCCCGCGTGCGGCAGACCACCATGCCCCCCATACATCCGCTTCCGCACCGGGTCACCTGTCTGGCCGCACGGGAAGCGTAACGGTAGTGCAGTTGTCGATAGCCCTGTCGTCGCACTATGCGAGCGATCAGCTACGGAGGCGAGTGTAGTGCTGCACCGATGGCAGGCGTAATAGCCCGCATGGCCCTAACAGCATGGTACGGCGGAATACTGCCGGGCGCACAAAGTAGGATATACGGCGCCTCAGGGGGTAAGCGGAATTCGGCCTCGCCGTCCCAGGAATCGCCGTTTCAGGGGAGTTGTCCGATAATTCGGACCCCTCGCTCGGCGCGGCACCGCGTTAAGGGGCCGGCCATCCGCACATCACACGACCCTGCCGTTGAGCGCATGTTGTGTGCGCAAACTCCGTCCCCGAAGCGAAGCCGCTTGACGCACTCCCGGCAGCCATCATCCTGCACTACATACGAACCGGGTCCTGACCCCCGACGCCCCGGCGGAACACCCAGCCGGGCCCGGGTCGTCGAAGTCGGTGCGGATGCTGCGCGGTCGGGCGGCTTCCGGCTCAGGCCGTCATTGCGGCGGCGTCCAGGACCTCGCGTTGGGCGGCGAGCGCCGATGCGATGACCGCCGGGGCGTCGCGCTGGCTGGCGACGTGGTTCGGTTCGAACGTGGTGGCGACCGCGGGGCCTGAGCCGCCGGTGTGGACGACGAGAACGCGCTCACCCGGCTTGATCAGCGCGTGGTCGATCGCGTCGATGGCGCCCGCCAACGAGTAGAGTCCGGCCCGCTCCCTGGGCTCGCCGTTGCCGTCGAGGGTGATCGCGACGCCGGCTGCGGCCAGCACGGCGATGGCGGATTGTTCCAGGTCCAGGTAGCGGCGGTTGGTCAGGTGACGGACGGTGCCGCCGGAGGTGGCGCAGATTCCGCGCATCTCGTCGATGAGCTCCGGCGTCAGCACCTGCCGGAACAAGGTCGGCTCGATCATCCGGGCGGCGGGCTCAGCGGATGCGCCGGCTACCGCCCGCGCGTAGGGGATGACGGCTTCCTGCTGGATTCCAAGAAATCGTGGCGTCGGCATCGCGGAGTGTCGGATCCGCTGGATTTCCTGCATGCCGCGGTAGAAGCCGAATGGTCCGAAGGCGCTGGAGAGCGCCTGCACGTGCCAGTCCCAGTTGCAGCCGAGTCGGTCGCTCGCGTCCGACAGGAAGTACGCCCGGAGCTTGTTGCCTTCGTACTGGTCGGGGAGCGCGGGGATGGCGGGTATTCCGGAGCGCCGGGAGTAGTCGCGGAGTATCTGCTTGATCTCGTGTTCCGGGGCGTCCACTTCGACGAAATCGACTCCCGGCACGTCGGCCAACTGTGGATAGAGCCGTCGCCGGGACGTCGGCGGATAGAGGATGACACACCGGATGCCAGCGTTGGAGGCATACCTGGCGAGCGCGTTTGCGGTGTTGCCGGAACTCTGTGCGAGGATGGCGTCATGTCCGCGGGCTACCGACGCGGCCACGGCCACGCAGGCGACCCAGTCCTTGAACGTACCGGTCGTGCTCAATGTTGAGAGGTCCAGGACGTCGATCTCCACCCCGCCGCGGGGCGGCAACCGGACCAGCCGGGCGCCCTCCCG
>Ga0137373_10004903_pt1 | contig 14586 bp, 10 predicted proteins | sample SagtaG_5_FD_104912 | JGI IMG/M metagenome (GOLD analysis project Ga0137373, IMG submission 104912) | Vadose zone soil microbial communities from Sagehorn Ranch, Mendocino, California, USA - Sage1_R_80_16 metaG | ecosystem: Environmental > Terrestrial > Soil > Vadose zone | place: USA...
AGAGCAGCTGGACGAACTGGAACGGCGCTGGCATGCCGAACGCGAGCTGGTCGATCGCATTCTCGATATCCGCGCGCGCCTGCGGAAAGGCAGAGCGCCTGTTGAAGGCACCGGCAGCCAGCTGGAACACGCCGCGAACGTTCAGAAAACAGCAGAAGCCCCGATTGACGCCATGGCGGACGAAGAACGACAGGCGCTGCTCGAGGAGCTTGCCGGTCTCCAACGCAAACTCCACGATGTCCAGGGCGAGTTCCCGCTGATTCTCCCGACGGTCGACGAGCACGCCGTTGCATCAGTCGTCCAGGATTGGACCGGCATTCCTGTCGGGCGAATGGTCAAGAACGAGCTCGACGCCGTCCTGAAGCTCGCCGACACGATCAACCAGCGCGTCGTCGGCCAGCGGCATGCGCTGGAGATGATCGCGCGGCGCATCCAGACAACGCGCGCCAGGCTCGACAACCCGAACAAACCAGTCGGCGTGTTCATGTTGTGTGGTCCTTCCGGCGTGGGAAAGACCGAAACGGCGCTGGCGCTGGCCGAGGCGTTGTACGGCGGCGAGCAGAACGTGATCACCATCAACATGAGCGAGTTTCAGGAGGCGCATACCGTCTCGACGCTGAAAGGCGCGCCCCCGGGCTATGTCGGATACGGCGAAGGCGGCGTGCTGACCGAAGCGGTACGACGTCGTCCCTACAGCGTCGTTCTGCTCGACGAGGTGGAGAAGGCGCACTCCGACGTCCACGAGCTGTTCTTCCAGGTGTTCGACAAAGGATGGATGGAAGACGGCGAGGGGCGGCGAATCGATTTCAAGAACACGATCATCCTGCTCACGTCCAACGTGGGCACGGACTTGATCATGAACATGTGCAAGGATCCGGAGCTCATGCCGGAGCCTGAGGGCATCGCGAAGGGTCTTCGCGAGCCGCTGCTGCAGCGATTCCCGGCTGCGCTTCTCGGCCGGCTCGTCGTCATTCCGTACTACCCGTTGAGCGACGCGATGCTTGGCAACATCGCGCGCCTGCAGCTCGGCCGCATCGCCAGCCGGGTCCGCGACTATCACAAGATCCCGTTCACGTACGACGATGACGCCGTGAAGCTGATCGTGAGCAGATGTACAGAAGTGGAAAGCGGCGGCAGAATGATTGACGCGATATTGACCAACACAGTGCTGCCTGCATTGAGCCGCGAGTTCCTCGTCCGCACCATGGAGGGCGCTGCGTTGAACGGCGTTCACCTGGCGGTGGCGGACGGTGATTTTGCGTATCGGTTTCAATGAGCGCCGGGACGAACATGGAACAGCAGACGGCGACACCCCGCGAAGTCAGCCTTGAAGAAGCGATCGCGATCGCGATCCTCTTCCAGAAGAATGGCCAACTGAGTGAGGCGGAAGAGGTCTACTGCAAGATCCTCGAAGTGGCACCTGATCATCCGGACGTGCTGCACTACGCCGGTGTTCTCGCCCATCAACAGGGGCGCACCGACGATGCGATCGAGTTCATTCGCCGGAGCCTCGACTTCGCTCCGGATAGCGCGGACTGTTACTCGAATCTTGGAATCGTTCTGAAGGCGCAGGGGCGGCTCGATGAGGCATCGGACGCGTTCCAAAGGGCGATCGCCATCAATCCGGAGCATGCGAACGCATACAGCAATCTCGGAATCCTGCTGAGGGCGCAGGGAAAACTCGAGGAGGCCGAAGCAGCCTATCGAAACGCGATTCAGCTCGATCCCGAGCACATCGACGCGTACCACAATCTCGGCGTACTGCTCTCGAGCCAGAGGCGCACCGGTGAAGCAATGGTGTGCTACTGCAAGGTGACGACGCTCAGCCCGAAGCACCCGGCGGCACGCCGGCTTCTGGCGCTGGCTCACTGCACGCTCGGTGAGCCGGACAAGGCTGTCGAGATTTTTGCGAAGTGGCTGGAGGACGAACCCGGCAATCCCGTCGCACTGCACATGCTGGCCGCCTGCTCGGGCCAGGCTGTCCCCGTACGCGCTTCTGACGCATACGTCGAAGCCAGCTTCGACGAGTTCGCGTCGAGCTTCGATGCCAAGCTCCTGAAGCTCTCCTACCGCGCTCCGGCGATTGTCGGGGCACTGCTCGCGGACTCCGGGGTGACCGCGACGAAATCGCTCGATGTGCTGGACGCGGGCTGCGGCACTGGATTGTGCGGGTCGTACGTGGCGCCGTACGCGCGGCGCCTGATCGGCGTTGATCTGTCTGGCGGCATGCTGGTGCAGGCAAGCGAGAAACGGTTGTACGATGAGCTCGTGAAGGGAGAGCTCACCGCGTACCTTGCCGACCATCGTGAATGCTTTGACGTGATCGTGTCGGCTGACACGCTGGTCTACTTCGGGGCGCTGGACCAGGTGGCCGGCCTCGCGTCGCACGCTCTGCGTCCGGGCGGGCTGTTCATCTTCACGGTCGAGGAATGGGTCGACGGACCGCCGGATGCCGCATTCTCGCTGCAGACGCACGGCCGGTACGCTCACGCGCGCGGATATGTCGAACGTGTGCTGACCCACGCGGGACTGCAACCTGAAATCGTGCGCGCGGAGTTGCGCATGGAATCCGGCGCGCCCGTTGCGGGACTGGCCGTCCGCGCAAGCACGAACGACTGACATCTATTCAGGAGACGACCTCATGGCCCGAGTCATCGACATCACAACGCCGCTCGACAAGGACGTCCTGCTGTTCCACAAGATGCGCGCGACGGAGGAGATGGGGCGCCTGTTCGAATACGAGCTGGATCTGCTAAGCAGCCAGGGTGACCTGGATCTCGACGAAGTGCTGGGCAAGAGCATGACCATCACACTCGAGCGTGCGGACCAGGGGGTACGGCATTTCAGCGGGTTGTGCAGCCGTATCGCGCAGGGCGGGATGGAGGGACGGTACTACGTCTATCACGCAACGCTGCGCCCATGGCTCTGGTTCCTGACGCGGACGAAAAACTACAGGATCTTTCAGGAGAAGAATGTTCCCGACATCCTGAAGGAGATCTTCAGCCAGCACGCCGCTATTGCGGACGTACAGGACGAACTCACCGAGTCGTACGGACCGTGGACCTACTGCGTTCAGTACAACGAGAGCGACTTCGCGTTCGTCAGTCGCCTGATGGAACACGAAGGCATCTACTATTACTTCAAGCACAGCGAGGGCAAGCACACGCTGGTGCTGGCCGATTCCTACAGCGCGCATACCTCTGCGTACGACGACGAGATCCCGTTCATCCCGCCAGAGGAGCGTATTCGCCCCGAGCGGGAGCACGTCAGCGCGTGGTCGATCACCCGCGAGCTGCAGCCAGGCAAGTACGCATTGGCTGCGTATGACTTCGAGAAGCCGAGCGTCGATCTGCAGGTGCGGAGCAACATCAAGCGATCCCACGTGCTGTCGGAGTATGAAATCTTCGAGTACCACTGGGACTACATCGATCGCAACGACGGTGAAACGTATGCGCGGACGCGCATCGAGGAAGAGCAGGCGAAATACGAGCGCACACGAGGCGCAACAAACGCGCGCGGGATGGCGCCCGGATACCTGTTCAATCTGGGCTCTCACCCACGCTCCGACCAGAACGCCGAGTATGTCGTGGTATCGGCGGCATATCAGATGCAAGCCGGGCAATACGAAGGAAGGGATACGGCCGCCGCCGAGTACAGTTGCAAGTTCACGGCGTTGAGCACGCAGCAGCCGTTTCGCGCCGAGCGCATCACGCCCAAGCCGATCGTGCACGGACCGCAGACCGCGCTGGTGGTCGGTCCAGCCGGCGAGGACATTCACACGGACAAGTTCGGCCGTATCAAGGTGCACTTCTACTGGGATCGCTACGGCAAGCGCGACGACACCAGCTCGTGCTGGATCCGGGTGTCACAGAACTGGGGCGGCAAGGGCTGGGGCGGGATGTTCATCCCGCATGTCGGGCAGGAGGTGATCGTTCAGTTCGAGGGAGGCGATCCGGATCTGCCGCTCGTGACGGGGCGGGTATACAACGCCGAGAACATGCCGCCGGCGGAGCTGCCGGCGGGGAAGACGCAGAGCGTCATCCGTGACCACGGCGCCAACCAGATCATCATGGAAGGCGAGGCGGGCAAGCAGCGGATCTCAATGTACTCGCCGACGGGCGAGACGTCGTTCAGCATTGGCGCGGCAAAATCCTGAGTGATTTTGCAGTGCGACCTCGATGGGGAATTGAGGCGAGATTCCATTGATCGAGGCTGAGAGGAGGCCTCGTTCTGCGGGCCCGAGTTGGGAAGATCACGGGGCAACAATCAACTTGGTCTGGCCCGGAGCGATCACCGCGCCCGCCGGTGCGTTCGCATTGGACCCATTATGACCGGTCATGGACGTGAGGTGCGCGCACTTTTCGCCCTCCACAATGCACTTCGAGCTGCCAACCTTGAACTTGACTTCCGCCATGTTCCGGTTGGACACCACGCCGCCCACCGTGCCGGCTTCATCGCCGCTGGATCGGCTCATCTCGCTCTTGACGGTGCAGACCTTGGCGCCGACAAACTTGACTTTCTCCGACGTGGACTGCGAGTTGCTGACGGTCCCAATGTTCGGGTACGGCAGGGGCACTGGACCGCCCGGACTGGGCGTCTTGCAGGCGTCGATGGGGCCAGTAGTCACCGCCTGGCCGCCAGCCTTCGTCGCGGCAGGGAACATATCGCCTCCTTTAGCCGAGGTTGATCCGGCTTCCGTCAATCTGGACGTCTTTGCGCGCGCGCTGGATTATCCGTTCAGCGTTCAGCGTGGCAGGCCCGTCCACGACCGTGCGGCTGCGTCCGGCGGTCGTCTGAAAGAGGTCGCGGACCGAGCGATAGCAGTCCACGAAGCGCTCGAAGGCTGCCCGCGCCACGGTCTCGATGCGGTCTGCTCGCAGGGCCAGCTGTGGACTGCGGATCGTGATGGCGCGTTCGGCGGCGATATCGATGGCGCCGCCCGCCCGGATCTGCATGTCGCCCGGAACGACAAAGCAGCTCTTGCCCCGGCCGCGGATGACGCCGATGATGTAGAGCTCATCCTCACCGAAGGCCAGCACGATGTCGCCGGCCACGGGGGTATACGGGTACGCCAGGGCGAGCTCGGCGACGGCCGTGCCGGTCGGCAGCGCCAGTCGGACGCGATCGTCCGTGATGTCAATGACGGTGCCGGGCCCGACGTAGACCGCTGTGCTTGTAAGCATGTTCACCTCATTCCGGCTTCCAGGTTTCGGCTTCGAGGAGCTCCATATTCGTCTTCTTCACGTCCGTGAGATTGGCGCCGCGGAAGTTCGCCCCCGTGTCGAGCGACGCGTGGAGGTTGGCCCCGTGAAGGTCCGCGCCAGAGAAATCGGACGCGTCTAGCTGGGCATACGAGAAATCGGCATACTCCAAGGCGCACCCGCCGAAGGTCGCTCCGCGCGCGTCCGATCTCGAAAAGAAGCCGCCGGGCAGGCGCGCCCCGGCGAGGTCGGCGTTCTGAAGCGACGTCCCGATGAACGACGGATCGCGCAGGTTCGCGCCTCGGAAGGCGGTCTCGTCCAGCTTGGCCTTCGCGAATTCGGTGCTGATGCCGCTGACGTCGAGGAAGTTCGCCCGCGACGCCAAGGCCTCGGTGAAATCGGCCCCGGTGAGGCACGCGCGGCTGAAGTTCGCGCGTTCGAGGCGGGCCCCCGAGAAATCGGCCTGCGTCAGGTCGCACTCCGAGAAGTCGGCGCCCGTCAGCGTCAATCCCTTGAACTCGCAACGCGCCAGGAGGGCGCCGGACAGGCGCGTCTTGGACAGATCCAGCCCTTGGAAGGAACAGCTGGTCAGCCTGGCCTTGCTGAGGTCGACGCCCTCGAGACGGCAGCCGTCAAGGATGGCCCCCGTTAACGTTGCGCCGTCCACCTTGGCGCCCGAGAGGTCCGCACCATCCAGCATGGAACCCGTAAGCGAAGCCCGGCTAAGGTCGGCCTCGCGGAGGGTTGTGCCAATGAAGACGGTCTCGGCCAGCGTGCATTCCGACAGATTGGCGTGGTCGAGATCGCACCCGGAGAAGTCCGAGCCCGTAAGGTCGCGGCCGCTGAGATTCACTCCCGGCATCTTCGCATCGCGCAAGATGGTCCCCCGCAGGTCGGTCTGAAGCAACTCCTCAGGCGGGAGCGCGGCATGGGTGAGATTCGCCGCCATGAGCAAGCACCGGCCGAGCCGGACGTCGAGCAGCACGGCGTCCTCGAAGTCTGTCCCGACGCAGTGGGCGTTCTCGAGCGTGGCGCCGGTCAGCACGGCGCGCCGCAGGATGGCACTCTCCAGATGCGCGCCGGTCAGGTCGGCGTTCGACAGACGCGCTCCGCTGGCGTCCGCCTGTTTCAGCGAGGCGCCGGCCAGCCGCGCGCCGTTGAGCTGGGTCCCGCGCAGGACCGCGCAATCCAGTTCGGCCTCCGACCAGTCCACCGCGCCGAGGCGGGCGTGGGAAAAATCGCAGCGGCGAAGCTGCTTGGGCAGCCCGCGCGCATCCGACAGGTCGGAGCCCCGGAAGCTCGCGCGCTCGAATCGCGATCCCGCGAAGGAGGCTCCCGCCACCACCGACTCCCAAATGCGGAAGTCGTCGATGACGGCGCCGTCGAAGCGCGCGCCCGCGAGCCCGCAGTGGTGGATGATGCCGCCCCTCAGGGTCGCCTCGGTCAGGTCCGCCTCGGCCAGCCCGCAGTCCGCCAGCAGGCCGTCGATCAACCGGGCGCGACGCAGCACAACTCCGCGCATCGAGAGTTCGATTATCCGCGTTTCCATGAGATCGCACTCGGAAAGGTCCGCGCCGACGGCGGCGCCCGCCCGGAACGTCGCGCGGGTGAGCCGCGCGCCGCGCAGGACGGTGCGTTCGAGCGTCGTGTGGTAGCTCGTGAGGTCGGTGAGGTCGGCCCCGCTCAGGTCGGCATGCGGGAAGCGGCATTCGATCCAGTTGGCGTCCTGGAAACGGACGCCGGCGGCGGGGCAGGAGCGAAGCTCCGACTGGAATAGGGTCGCCCCCCGGAAGTCCGCCGCTGCGAGGCCGACGCGCTCCATCGTGCACAGACCGAGCGTGGCCCCGGCGAACACGGCCCGGTCCGCGACCGAGTCGCGCAGGTCCACGCTGCTGATGTGCGAGCGCGTGAAATCGGCGCCGGCGAGATTGCAGCCTCGGATGCGGATGTGTTCGAGGTACGTTTCGCGGAATGCGACGCCGCGCAGGTCGAGGTCGCTGAGGTCGGCGTCCGTCAGCGTGGCGCCGGGCGGAAGCGTTCCCGCGCGTGCGCGCCGGAGAAACTCCTCCGGCTCGAAGACGATCGTCTCCGGTGTCTCCTCGGCCGACGTGGGGGGGTCCTCAGGCAAGCTTGGTCCCCTTCACATTTGCCATGCGGAGATCGGCGCCCTGCACGTCGGCATCGAGGAATTCGGCCTCGTAGAGGCACGCGCCCTTCAAGTCGGCATGCGTCAACCGCGCTCCCTCCAGCAGCGCCTGGAAGAGGTTCGCCTTGACGAGCACCGCGTTCGTGAGGTCGGCCTCCGGAAGCCGCGCCTTCCGAAGGTCCGCCCTTAGAAACGTCACGCCCACGAGCGATGCGTCCGCGAAATTGGACTGGCGCAGGTCGGCGAGCGAGAAGTCCGCGCCGTCCAAGACGCACGATTCCCACACAGAACCGCTGGCCCGGACGCCCGGGCAGCGAAGGCCGGCCAGATCGGCGCGCTCCCCGGCCCGGAATTTGGTGAGGTCGGCGCCCGACAGGTCCGCCCCCCGCGCGGAGACGCCATAGGCGCTCGCCCCGGCGAGCGTCGCTCCGCGCAGACTCACGCCCGCCAGCTTGGATCCGCTGAAGTCGGCTTGCGGAAACGAACCCTCTTCGAGCGTCGCCTCCGCGAAGTCGCACTCGATGAAGAGCGCCGACTCGGCTTGCACGCGTACGAGCTTGGCGCCCGTCAGCTTGGAGCCTGTGAAGTCTGCTTCCCTGAGCGCAGCGCCCGTGAGATCTCCTCCCGTCAGGTCGCAGCCGGCGAAATCGGCGCGCTCCGCGCCGGCCTCCAAGAGGGAACAGTCGTTGAGGTTCACGCCCGCCAGAACCGCGCCGGTCAGGTCCGCGCCGTCGAGCCGGGCGCTCCGCAAGCGAGCGTTTTTCAGAACCGCGCCGCGGAATTTCAACCGGCGCAGGTCGAGCCCGGAGAGGTCGAGTCCGGCGAGGTTCTGGCCCGAGAAGTCTCCCCCGTGTGCCGCGAACTCCGCGCAGCGCTGCCGCGTCCACGCCGGTTCCCCGGGCTCCGGCGTCGCCTCCGGCTTCTCCTCCTTCTCGCTGTCCGCGAACTCCTTTTCGATCCTGTCGACGGCTGCGGCCGCGTCGAGGTCGGCCGCGCTCGGTGGGGAGCCGAGGAGCCCTCCCCGCGTGGGATCCTCCTGGGCGATGGCGGCGAGGTCCGCGCGGATCTGTGCGGCCATTGTGGCTGGGTCCGCCGGCGGCGCCGGCATCGGGACGGGCCCCTTCAGGCCGAGTGAGGCGCCGGCTTGGGCGAGGTCCATGGCAGGGTACTTGGCTGCCGCCGGAGGCGGGTTCTCCATGATTGCCCCCGCCTCGCGCAGGGTATCTTCAAACTCTTTCTCCCAGGCGGCCCAGTCGAACGCGATGGGCGGGATGACGACGGGCGGAATCTCGGGGATGACGGCGCTCGCGGTCTGAGCCGCCTCGTCCAGTTCGCGAAGCCGCCGGGGAAGGAGACTGCGATAGTGATCGACCGGCGCGGGCGCGTCCTTCAGGAACTCGCGGACGATGAAGTGATGCCGTATCTCCCGCATCTTCTTTGACGCGATCGCCGCCACGCCGCGCCAGACGAGGACGAGCTTCCCCGCGGTCGCGTCGATCCAGAGCGTATCCAGGGCCAGCGGCACTTCCCGGAAACGAGGTTCGCCCTTGACGAGCTCGTCGATGAACCACCGCACGCGGACGCCGGGCAGCCGCGACTCGAACAGTGCATGATCTTTGCGGAGGTTCTCGAGCCGGATGCGTTCGTCGCCCCGCAGGCGATACGTCAATTGCTGGTCGGAGGGGGCGGCGTTGAAGTAGGTCCAATCGAAATCGCGGGGCGGGCCGGGCCATGTCTCGCGCAGCCACTTGTCATCGTACGTGGCGCGCCGCGCCTTCTGCATGCGCTGGGGCCACATCGCCGACAGCGGCCCGAATCCGGCCGGGTCCAGCGCGGTGCCGGCCGGCGCGGAGATCTCCTCTTGGCGGACGATGTTCGGCAGGCGCCGGGGTTGGCCCGTGGGCGGATCGGACGCGCCGCGGCCGGTCGGATTGCCCGCGAAGCCGGGTCCGCCGTACGCGCGCGTCCACGACAGCGGGATAGACGAGAAGGGTTGCGGGTCCGTTACGCTGCTGATCAGCGTGCCCGTGGCGTGCCTGTCCCCGACGACGATCAGCGATTTCGACCATGAGCCGACGTGGAAGCCGACGCGCAGGGCCGTGGTCGGTCGGCCGCCGGCCGCGTGCGCATCGCCCACCAGCAGGATGTCGGTGTTCGGCTTGATCGGCGCAAAATCCGACGCATAGCGCACCGCATCGGGTGTCTCGATCTCGGGCAGGTCTCCGCCGGGCACGTCCTGCTCCTCCGCCGGTATGGCGGCGGAGCCGGCGTGCAGCTGGAACGTGCCCTTGACGATGAGGGTGCCGCAGAGGGTGTGCGGCGGAACGCGTCCCACCAGCCAGCCGGGCATGAACCCGCTGTCGTTGACGATCCTCATGAGGGGGCGGGGTTCGGTCATTTTCGGGTTCGGTCATTTAAAGTGGTACATCGTTCCCTTAACCGTGACGTGACCGTCGGCGACGAAGACCCAGCTTCCGCCCTTCGCGATGCGCGCTTTCGGGACCATGCATTCGGAAGCGCCCTTGTGCCCCTTGGCGAGGATGTGATCGAACTTCATTGTGGCGGCCCCCTCGCAGTCGAGCGCCATGGCCTTCTCCACGTTGGTCCTGCACTTCTGGTGCGTCGCATTGAGCACGCTCATCGTGATCTCGGCGGACTTGAGCGTCGCTTCCCACTTGCTGATCGTCTCCTCGAGCTTGCCGACCTTGATCTGGAAGTCGCGAACCTTTTCGAATGCTTCGCGGGCGCTCTTCTTGACGCCCAGGATCTGCATGACGCGCTTGCCGAACTTCTCGAAGCGCGAGCCCTGCTTGCGGCATTCGGCGGCGCTGCCGAGCGTGATGGTCTTGGAGGCCTTCTTCTCGAACTTCGTGCCATGGATCTCATCCCATTTCGCGCCGACGACGGTCTCCTTCTTCAGGCCCGTGATTCTCGCCGTGCTCCAGCCGTTCACCTTCTTATAGTCGGTCACCGCGATGGTCGACGTCGACGCACCGAGGATGCCTTCGGATTTGTTTGCAATCGTTACGTTGTGTGACATGCCCACCTGCACCTTGTTGGACGGGCCATCGATTTTGACGATGTAGTTTCCCAGCATGTTCTCGCGGTAGTCGCCCTTGACGAAGATCTCCATGTCGAAGAGAGTGGCCATCTGGCCGCCCGCCAACTTGTCGCGGACGTGTGCCGCTTGGTGGTCGAGCTCGTCGAGCCGTTTGCGGATCGCCTGCACGTCGGAATCAAAAGACATGGCTCACTCCCATTTGGCTTCACTGCCGCGAACGGTAACGTTGCCGCTTGTGCACTCGATCGACTGCCCGCCCTTCTTGAGCTGGGCATGCGAGTCCGTCAGCTCCAGGCTCGCGCTCTTGCCGTCGAGCTTCATGTCGCCGCGGGACTTGAAGATGATCTCGCCGCCGGCCTCGACCGAGAAGTAGGTCGATTTGATGTTCGCGGAATCGACCGTCTCCTTGAGCTTGTCCGCCCGCAGGGAGCACGCGGCGATCTTGCGAGCCAGATCCGCGATCTTCTGCGACCAGTTCTTCCCATCCTGTTGCCAGCGGTTGCCGTCTTCCTTGAGCTTGCCGTACTTCTCGTGCTTCTCACCGATCGTCTCCGCTTTCTTGTCGTACTTCTCCTTGAGGATGGGCTTGGCATTCGAATGGGTGGCGTCACCGACCGTCACCTTGTTTCCGTGGTGGGCTTCGTATTTCGTCCCGTTGAGGATGGCCACGTTGGCGCCGCCTACGATGCTCTTATACATCCCCTGATAGGTGGAGTACGCGACGCCCAGGACGAGCTTGTACTCGACGGGGACGATCCACTGCACCTTGGCGCCGAGCACCAGTTCCGTCTTCGGCGCGACGAATAGGGAGTGGCTCGTCAGCACGATGATCTTGCGCTCCCATCCGGTGACATAGATCTTGCGCGTTCCGAGGATGTTCACCACCACATTGCCGGTCACATGCCACTGCCAGTTTGCCGCGGTCCAGAAGCGGATGCCATTGACCGGCTGATCGAGCCCCTGCATCGCCCCGCGCCGCCGCGCCACCTCCGCGCGCAGCTCGTCCAGTTGGCGGGCCTCCTCAAGAGCCGCGTTCGCCGCATCCCGCACCGCGGCCGCGCGGTTGGCGGCCGCATGGGCGTCGTCGGCGACGGCATCCGCGGCGATGCGCGCGTTCTGGGCGTTGGTGGCGTTCGTCTGCGCGGTGACCGCGGCGTCGTGCGCCGCGTCCGCCTCGGCGGCCGCGGCCCTTACGGCGGCCGCGGAGGCCTTGGTCGGGCGCGCGTTGTGGGCCGCCTGCGCATCGGCCAGCGCCTGGTCCGCCGCCGTCTTGCGCGCTTGGGCGGCGGTGTTCGCCGCATTCGCATCGGTCTCTGCTGTCCGCGCGCCGGCGGCCGCAGTGTCGGCGTTGGTCGCCGCGCTGGCTGTGGACACGGCGTCGGCGCCTGACGCCGTGGCGTCGGCCTGAGCCTGCTCAGTGGGAGTGGTCATGGTCGCCTCACAGAATCTTGGTCACGCCGCTGATCGAGACACCGGCGTCGCTGATCGTTACGGACGTTCCCTTCTCCAGCTTGGCCTCGCCGGATCCCAGCGTGAGCTTGGCGCCGTTTCCCTCGAACTTCGCGTCGCCGCCCGCGGTAAAATAGAGGTTCTGGCCTTCCAGGCTGTAACTTTTCGACTTGAAGGTCCATTCGCCGAGCGTGCGATCGAGGTTGTCGATTTTCTCCTGCGCCTTGGCGATCTCCGTGGTGAGCGCATCCAGCTGCGTGGTGAGCTCAGTGACATCAGTCGTCTTGGTCCCGATCTCTGTCGTCTGGAGGTTGACATCGTGCTTGGAGTTCATGGCCAGGATCGTGTTATTGCCGATGCGGGATCCCTTCTCCGGATGCTTCGTACACTCGTCGGGGCCGAGAACGACCTTGACCCCGTTGTGCGTCTCGATCTTCCATCCGGCGGACTCGTCCCACTTGGCGCCCATGACAACGTCCTTCTTGAGCGGCACGATGGTGGCGAGACTGAAGCCGAACACGCGCTTGGACTCGGACGGGTTGATGTACGTGAACTTGCCGCTGCAGCAGCCCTCGAACTTGTGCCCGACAACGATCGACCAGTTGAAGAGATAGTTGATCTTCGTCTCACCCCCGATGACCTTCAGGCCGTAGGCGTTGCGGAAGAACTGGTACTGGTCCTGCCCGAGGTAGCCATCCCAGTCAAGCTTGGTGTTCAACTTGATCCCGTGGACGCGCTCCTCCATCTCGTGAGCTTCGCCCTGCATCGCGATCACCTCCGCCCTCAGGGCCGCCAGCTCCGCGCGATTCGCTGCGGCACGCGCGGCCGCGGACGTCGCACGCGCTTCTCGCGCTCGCGCCGCCGCGGTATCCCGATCGACCTGCGTGGCGTTGGGATTGGCCGCGGCGGCGTCAGCCTGCCGCTGGGCCTGTTCGGCGGCGTTGTGCGCCTCCTCGGCGCGCTGTTCTTCGGGTGTCATCGCATCACTCCTGACCAATGGAGAAGGATGTGGGGCCGGACCGCATCGACATCTTGACGGACTGCGTTCGGTCGTTGTCCCCGATCGCGATCGAGAACAACATATTCTTCGTCGGCGAGTGCATCGTGATTCCCTGCTCCCGAACTGGTCGTGGATGGCGACCGAGCTGTTCCCCGGCTGTCCAGAACCATATGCGGCTGATGCCCGCCAAGCGCCCAGCTCGCGGTCTGCAATTCGGGAACCGAGCCGACGATGATTGGCCGGTCCGAGTCGCCGTTCGTGTCGATCAGAATGACGTCGGTCCCGGAGGAGAACGGCGACAAACTTCTGAGCCGTCGTGGGATTAACAGATGCCCTTCTCGGACACGCCTTCACCCGCGACGATCATCGGGGTCCTGAGCCGGTCCTGCCAAGCAGGCGACGCCGATTATGGCGCAACGGAGAGGGAAGTCAACCCGTTGACAACACCCGTCAACAACAGCCGTCAGCAACAGGCGCCAGGGCACTCCGCCCCGATAACGATTTTGTTCTTCAGACGCCGTGGCCCTCGATGAGATTTCGCGCTGTGATATCCGTCGTCACTCTCACTGTTTGGAATCAAACCTTTCATACTGCGCGCTGAGCGGTTGGTCCGACCGAAGTAATCGATGCCGCCGTCCTGTCTCGATCACCTTCGCTCCGCGTTCATCGACGCGCCCACTCACGTCGAGTTGCAACGGGCGAGCACGTGTACAAGTTCGTCAGCATTCCAACTGTCCGTCACCGCATTCTCGCGAGCCCTGGTGGATTCGCCGGCGGGTCTTTGATGATCTGCAGCTGCGCGCGCGACGGCTGAAGAAACCCATGCTCGAACTGGATCGGTCGCAGATGGCTGTCGCCGTGGAATGGAATCCCGGGATGAAACCATCTACGTCGTCGTGCTCGCGGCGGAGGTGGATGGCTGGGAAGGACGCGCCCGGTCGCAGCGCGTACGACGCGAAGTATCCGAAGGCGGTGACGTCGCTGCGCCACGACCGGGCGCAGCGGCTCACCTTCTACGATTTGCCGGCGGAGCACTGGCGACATCTGCGCACGACGAACATCATCGAGTCGCCTTTGCCACGGTACGCCTGCGTCAGCGCGTCACCAAGGGGGCCGGCTCACGCACGAAGGCGCTGATGATGCCGTTCAAACTCTTAGCGCTGGCGGAAGAACGCTGGCGAAAGGTGAATGGAGCCGAGCTGCTGCCGCTCGTCCGCGCCGGCGTGCGCTTCGTCGACGGCGTGCAGGAGCAATCGAAGACCACGGTCGGACAAGTGAAGGCGGACGCCGCCTAAGTCTCGCCTAAGTCACGCGGCGATCCACAACATTTGACAATATCTCCAGTCCCGTGGGATCGGCGGTCAGACGCATTCAGCTGTTCTTCTCGAACAGCGCCACCAGCAGTGGCAATCGGACCACCACGATCCGGGTGCACGGGACCTTCTGGTTCTACCGCCCCCAAGCGCGATAACCGTCCCTTGCCGCAGGGGCCGTGCTGCTGCCGGCACCGCGCATCTCCGCGAACGGATCGCAGACCGAGACGATGCCGCCGAGCAACACGCGTGTGCTTCAATCATGTCTCCGGGGGTCCTCCGCCTGGGACGTGGCGCCTGGGCCGCGACGTCTGTCTCAGAACTCCAACATTCGTGTTCGCCCCTATGCCAAGGTTGAATCCAGTGCTGATCGGCTTACTGACTCCGAGCAGCGGGAACGTTATCCTATTCAAAGA
>Ga0137373_10004916_pt1 | contig 14573 bp, 14 predicted proteins | sample SagtaG_5_FD_104912 | JGI IMG/M metagenome (GOLD analysis project Ga0137373, IMG submission 104912) | Vadose zone soil microbial communities from Sagehorn Ranch, Mendocino, California, USA - Sage1_R_80_16 metaG | ecosystem: Environmental > Terrestrial > Soil > Vadose zone | place: USA...
AACAGGGCGTGGCTTGTGCGCCGCTCGCCCGGCGCGGCCGGCATCGGCGTGCAGACGAAGGCGTAGCGGCGGGAAGAGTGGGCCCGGCTGGATTCGAACCAGCGACCAAAGGATTATGAGTCCCCACTTTCCGCTTTTGGCTAGACTTGCCTAGATGTCGGGTCCGGCCGATTTCCCTATATTGATCAAGCCGCACACTCTATCCCTTGTCCGGCGACAAATGGTACAGTCTAGCCAAAACCGGGCACCAAACTGGCAAACAGCTGGCAAACGGGCCAGCCGGCCGGGACCTGGGGACTGCAAAAGGGAGCCCCAATGGCGGGCCGAAAAATCCTGAGCGATGCCGGAATTCGCACGGCGATTGCGACGGCGCGAAAGACGGGGCGCGCGGTTTGGAAGGCGGACGGCGCGATACCGCGCACGCACGGCGGGCTGCAACTGCACGCACACCCCAACGGCGCGCCGCGGTGGTATTGGCGGTACTCGAAATCGGACGGCACCTCGGTGCGCGTTGCGATCGGCGCGTATGCCCCGCGGCCAATCGACGGCGCCTTCACGTTGCCGCAAGCACGCGCAGAAGTGGCGAAGCTTGCAGCGCTCTATCTGGCGCCTGAATCGCGCGACGTGAAATCGCACTTGGCGCGCGAACACGCGCGCGTGGCGGCTGAACGCGAAGCGGCGGAACGGGCGCGACGCGCAGCGCTCGCGGCCGAAACGGCGGCCGGCCGTTACACGCTCGAAAAACTGCTCGCCGCGTACGTCGCACACCTGCGCAAACAGGGCAAATCGAGCGCGCGCGCAGTCGAAAACATTTTCGCGGTCCATGTGACCAAGGCGCATCCGGTGACCGCGGCGCTGCCCGCCAATGCCGTGAACGCGCGCGAAGTCGTGACGATGCTGCGCACGCTTACGGAGGCCGGTAAGGGACGCACGGCCGCGAAGCTCCGGAGTTACTTGCGGGCAGCCTATGCACTGGCAGCGCGCGCGGCGCTCGACTCGGATGCGCCCGCCGCGTTTCTCCCGTTCAACGTGGAAGCGAACCCCGTGCAGGCGACGGCGACGCTTTCTCAGTACAACCGCGCGCTCGAGCGTGCATTGAGCGAGCCCGAACTGCGCGAGTACCTGGCGGCGCTCGAGGCGCTGCCGGACGCTCCCGCGCGTGACGCGTTGCTCTTGCTGCTGCTGCTCGGTGGCCAAAGGCCGACGCAACTGGTGCGTGCGACCGTGGCGGACGTGGACCTGCACGCGAAGCTGCTGCGCCTGCACGATCCGAAGGGCAAGCGCGCGCAGCCGCGAGTGCACACGTTACCGCTTTCCGGCGCAGCCGCAGCTGTCGTCGAGCGGTGCATCGCGCGGGCGGAAAAGCAGGGGAGCTCGTGGCTGTTTTCGTCCCACGGCCGCGCACCGCTGCGCGGGGAGACGCTTACCGAGGCGTCGCGTGATATCGCTGCGGCGCTGCTTGCGAAGCCGAAGGCCGAGCGCGTCGTGCGCGAGCGCTTCCAACTGCGCGACATTCGCCGCACGTGCGAAACGGCGCTAGCCCGCATGGGCATATCGAAGGACATTCGCGCGCAGATCCAATCGCACGGGCTCGGCGGCATTCAAGGCCGGCATTACGACCGGCACGATTACATGCCGGAGAAAACGGCCACGCTCGCTGCGTGGGCGGCGCACCTTGAGACGAAGCCCACTGCGAACGTTGCTGACATCGGCGAACAGCGCAAACGCCGCGGGCGCAGCCGATGAAGCGCAAGCCACAACGGCGAGAGGGAGTCGCGAGCAAGGCGAACGCGAGCGATCGCACGGTCGCGGCGATTCCCCACCATGCCGAACGCACCGAATCGGCCACTGCCGATCGAACGTTGAGCGACGATGAGCTCGCGCAAATTCTTGAGGTGAAGATCGAGCGCATTCCCGATCCGGATTTTCCGCAAATGGCGAGCGTCCGCGAGTCTTACGTGCTTCACTTCGGCACCGATGGACCGCCACGTCCGGCGACACCGGAAGAAGTCGCGGCCTATCGCGCGAGCATGGACGAACAGCGCATCCCTCACAGGCTCGCAAACGCGCGCCGCGGACTCGCGAAGATTGCCGGCACTCCGGAGCATCGCGACGCGGAGGTCTTGCTCAGATCCGCAGAAAGCCTTTGGCGACGCGTCGAATATTCAAGGCAGCAAGGATCGGGCGTCGAAGTCAACCGCCACGGAGACAAGCTGCTAGCGGCGCTGGATCACCTCGTCGACGTCATAGGCTTCGGATTGCGACGAATCGACGTCGTTTCGGATGTTCGTTCACGCGCCGAGGAAGAGCGGCGCCGGCGGGTTTCCGGGGCTGAAGCGACGAACAAGGTGAAGCGCAAGAAAGCTGCAGACACTCGCGCGGACGTGCGCGTGCAGATGAACGCCGAGGCGGCGGAACTCGAAAAGATGCATCCGCGATCCGGTGTAAATGCGATCCTCGCCCAGAAGCACGACGTGAGCGCCCGGACGATTCGAAACATTCGCGCAGACCCTGCCGCATCGAAAAAACGGAAGCCACGCTAAGCGTCCATTCCGTTTTCTACGCGCCACGCACTGGCGCGCCTTATTCGGCGTGTGTGTAATACCTCCATGTACGACGGTGGACTTCGCCGCAACCACGTGAACATGGAGGCACCAAATGCGCTTCGAAAAACTGCCCGAGCTCTCGCGGCGCATCGCGCAACCGAAAAGCACAATTTACTGGAGAATCGGCAAGGGCGAATTCGTTCCGCCGATCAAGCAAGGCGAGCGCGCGGCCGCGTGGATCGTCGAGGAGGTGGACGAAATCATGCGGGCCCAAGCGGCCGGCGCAAGCGGCGATGAAATTCGCGCGCTGGTCCGCAAGCTGGTTGCTGATCGCAAGGGTGGGACAGAGCGCAAGGCGGCCGCATGAGACCGCCTGACAACAAAAGAGCCGCACCGACGGAAGATCGGGCGGCTCTGGAAAAGGGTTCGCTGGCTGGCGGAACCGGAGTTAAGCCTAGCGGCGGAAGACCTGCGGCGCAAGGAAACCACGTCGAACGCAACCCCTGTCAGCGTGCGCCATCGTATGCGCCGCCCGAGGGCTGGCACGCCGCCGATCTGCTCGATTCGCTATGGAGGCGGCGGCGATGAGCGCCGACCGGCCGCTTGGCTTCCGTGTGCTCGCCGAGAAAGACGACGGCCGGACCTGCGAAGTTGTCGTCTGCGACAAGCGCGAGGACGCCGAGCGCGCTGCCGCAATGCTTCGCGCACTCGGCGGGCGGGCGCACGTCGAACCCGTTCCGGTGGCGAGTAGTGAGCCCCATTGAGATTCTGCTCAACCGCGTTGATGGCGTGCGTCAAGTCGCGGCCGGACGCTGGCGTGCTCGCTGTCCATCGCACGACGGCAAGAACACCAACGTGCTTTCGATCGGCGAAGCCGGCGACGGCACCGTCTTGGTCAAGTGCTTCCACGGGTGCAGCGCAAGCGATGTTGTTCACGCTCTCGGGCTCGAGCTCGCCGACCTCTTCCCGCATCTCGAAACTGACGTGCACGCAAGCGTCGGGCGTCGGCTTAATAAATTCGACGCCGATTCCGCCGAGCATCACCATCCCTACCGAGCGCCTTCCAAGGAATCGTACCGCCGGCCTCGGGTCGACTGGCCCGCGATGCTCATCGCCTGCGAGCGCGACATGCTGCTCGTCAAGATCATGTTGGCGCAGATCGCGCGCGGCGAGGCGGTCAATGATGTCGACGCTGAGAGCTGTCAGCAAGCCGCGACGCGCGTCTACACGGCGATCCAGGAAGCGCGCCTTGGCTGACGTGCACAAACTTTCTCCGCGCGTTGAGCGCGAGATGCGACAGCACGAGGCTTTGCTCGAGGCGGGATCGCTGCTGAAAAACGACAAGGGCAAGATTGTCCCATGCGAGCACAACGCCTATGCGCTGCTCGGGACGTCGCCTCAATTCGCGGGCTTACATTTCGACGAGTTTCTGGCGCGGCCGCGGCTGGGTAATCGAGATTGGATTGACGCCGACGACCTCGAATGTTTGCGTTGGCTGCAATCATCGCACGCACCGCGATTCACTCTCGCGCACGCACGTAACGGTGCTCGCTCACTCGCCTATTCGCGGCGTCGCGACTCGCTGCGCGCGTTCATCGAATCATTGCCAGCATGGGATGGCACACCGCGGGTCGAGCATGCCTTCTCGGACGCATGGGGTGCGCCCGACGATATGTTGACGCGCACGGCATCGCGTAATTTCTTCGTCGCCATGATCGCGCGCGCGTTGAAGCCCGGCGCGCAAGTTGACACGCTGTGGACGTTCGAGGGACCGCAAGGCAGTTACAAGTCGCGCTCGCTGCGCGAGCTCGGCGGCGACTTTCACGCGGAAATATCGGCCGCCATCGGCACGATTGATTTTCAGCGCGAGCTGCGCGGAATCTGGCTCGCGGAAATGTCGGAACTCGATTCGCTGCGCGGACGCGAGGCGTCGACCGTCAAACGCTTGCTGTCGGCGCCTGCCGATCGTTTCGTGCAGAAGTATGCACTCCACGCGGAGAGCTATCCGCGGCGCGCGGTCGCGGTCGCGAGTACGAACGAAGCCACGTATTGGCAGGACGCAACCGGCGCTCGGCGCCTCGTGCCGATCGCCTGCGGCGAGATTCGCGTCGACCTGATCGCAGCAAACCGTCTGCTGTGGTTTGCCGAAGGGCTGAACCTCTACCGCAGCGCCGCCACCTGGTGGGAATTCCCGGCCGGCATCGCCGACGAGCAGGAATCGCGTCAGCAAATCGACCCTTGGGAAGACCAGCTGCGCGCGTTCATAACGCACGGACGGCGAACCGACAGCGTGGACGGTCAGGGGCGCGCGCTTTGGCCGGACGGCTGGATCTCCTCAGCCGACGTCATGCGTGACTGGCTGCGGCTCGACGCGCACCAGCAAGGCCGCGCGTCTGGCGTGCGCCTCGGCCACGTGATGCGTCGGCTCGGCTACGCGCCGAAACGTAGCACAACCGGCGACGAGCGCGGATGGATTCCGATTTCTGACACTTCGACGGGACAGCGACGCGAAGTGTCAGACGAAGTGTCAGGCGAGTTTCCCCTGTGAATCTGACACCTCTGACACATCTGACACATAGATAGGTACGCATACATGCACGCACGCGCAGGCACGGGAGGGGGTAGAAATCGAGTGTCGGAAGTGTCGAATGTCAGATTCGCGCACGCGGCAACCGTGGAGTCTTGGCTGATCGCCGAGCTGCGCCGCGGCGGTCGGCTGCTGGCAAAACTCGTGCGCCGCGCCGAGCGGCAAAAGATACCGCGCGTCGATCTCGAGCGCGCGGCGATCCGGCTCGGCGTCGTCGATTGCGGCGCCGGCGCGTCGCGATGGTGGGGGCTACCCGTCCCTGAAGAGGAAACGCAATCACGGACACCGAAAGGATGACGATGAACACGGCAATCGAATGGTTGACACAGCAGCTCGGCCGCGGCCCGCTACCAAACACCGAGATCTTGCGCACGTCCGCGGCCGAGGGCATCAGCATGATCGACGTTCGCTCGGCTGCGCGCGATCTCGGGGTCGTCATCAACCTCGTGGCCGGCGGTGGCTCGACGACGTGGCGGCTGCCGGCGCCGACCGGCGCGCGGCCCGCCACCGCGCCCACCGCGCCGGCTGTCCCGACCGCGAGCGTGATGAGCACGCCGTCCTACGCCGCGCCAGCGCCGACCCGCGCAACCGTGGTGGCCGCGCGCCCTGCCCTCTCGTCATCGCAATGGCGCGGACGGATCCACGCGATCGTGTTGGCCGACTGCGCACGCGGTCGCGAACTGCTGGCGCTCACGCTGGCAGCGAACGCCGCAATCTCCGTCGACGAAGCGCTCGGCACGCTTCGCGCAGCACCGCGCGCACCGGGCGAAGGCGGAAGCAAGTCCACCGCGGCGGAGGTCTTCGAGCGGCGCCGCACGGAGGCGCGCGCAGCATCGCCTACCGCGCAGCAGTCGAAACCAGTTCAGGCTGCTGCGACGCGGGATGCGGCGAGCATCTACGCGCGACGTCGCGCGCAGTCACGGCGCGGCTGATGGCCATGACGACGAACATGGGCGCTGCGATGCCGGGCCATCCGCCAGCGACGCCGCCAAAGGCGCCGCCGGGCCCGCCTGGTCAGCCCGCGAAACAGCCCAAGCGGCCACCGGGAAAGATCGATGACTGAAACCTCATGAGACGGAGAAGCGCCATGCAAGGATCGAAACGTACGACGAGCTCGCCAGTCATCGAGCGGAAGCGCGAAGAGCTCGCGCAGGCAAAGATCGAGCTCGAGGAAGTGAACGCAGTGCAACCGCAAGCTGAAGAGGACGAGCGCACGGCGCGAGAAACGCTCGCGACGATCAACGCCCAAGAACGCGATCTCAACGACGAATGGCGCGCCCGCCGGGTCGAGGCAATGGGCGCATGCGACCGCGCGATAGACCGCCTGGCGAAGATCCGAGCGCGACGGAGGGACCTCGAATGCGCGGTCGCGATGCTCAAAGAGGACCTTGCCGCGAGCGATCTCGAAAGGACATTTCGCGAAGAGCACGCCGCGATCGCGGAGAAACTGCCCGAAACGCTCGCCGAGCGTGGGCAGCTGATCGAAGTCCTGGCGACGCTGGACCGCAGCATCGAAGATCGTCGCGCAAAGCAGGCAGAGAAATCGCACGCGGACGCGGCCGCCCTACTCGCTGCGCATCGGCGCGGCGAAGTGCTCGCGCCGGCGGCCAGCGCGCCAGAAAACCCGGAAGTCGGTCGATTCGTCGCGATGCGTGACGTCGCAGCCGAACAGATACGCACCCTCGGCGAGATGATCGCGGCGCTGCAGAAACGGGCACCGGAAGTTCACGCACTCTGGCGTCAGGCGCGGCTTCGCGTCGCGATGCTCGCGTTTGAAGACGCCAAGGCGACGATTGCGCCCGCTGCGTGCGAATTGCTGGCTGCTCAACGCATGGCGGGCGTGTCCGAACGAGGCAAGGTCGAGATCGTGCCCAGCGCGGGCGACGTGGACGCAGCCCTGAGCGCACTTGCAAACGAATGTCCCGAGCTCGCGATCGTCGCGCTCGAGCGGCCGACAGTCGACGATCCGGCGCACGACGTCGACGGGGACGATCAGACGCCGGCGGAAGAGCAGGCCTCGGCGTGACAACCGCCGCGCGCAAGGGCGGCGCCCAACGCCGCGCCTGGCTCACGGCCGCCGAGGTCGACGCCATCATCGCGCTCGCCGATGCCCTGCGCGTTCGTGCAGGAACACTGCTCACCGCGTGGACGGCGCACAAGGACGATACCCGGGCGACCGCATGATTGCGTTGCGCGCCTTCCTCGCGAGCCTGATGCCACCGTGGCCAGCACGTGGCCGTGCTGCTCTGAGCGTTGATCTCGAGGGCATGGATCTCAACGCTGAGCGGGCGCAGGCCGAGCACGTGCGCGTCTTCCGACCGCGCAGCACGTGGCAGGCGAAGAGCGCGGCACAGCGCGAGGGTGAGCTCGCCGGCGAGATCGATCGTCGTGCGTGGGAGCTCGCGTTCGGAGACTGGCTGCGTTATCGCCGCCAACTTCGACGCGCAATCGAAAGCGGACGGCTCGATCCGCACGATGTCGAAGCGTGGCGCCCTGGCCCGCACGGATCGCTAGGTGAGCAGCGCCGCGCCGTGCGCGACACGGTCGCGAATGGGGCGGGCGCATCGTGATCGCGCGCTCAAACCTTCGGCGCGGTGCCGATCCGTCAATCAATCGGGGCGCGATCTCGAGCGAGCCGCGGCATAGAGATCGCCTGCGTCGCGGGGTCAACATCCGGCCCGGCGATTCACTGCTATGCCGCGGCACGAGGCAGGTAGGCCATCCGGGCGGGCACCTCCGACCCCGGGCTGGCGCGACTATCTGCGAGGTCGATCTCGCGCGCGGCAGCCCAGCCGCGCAGCACGCGGCCACCCCATCTACAGACACCAGCCGAGGGCCGGCCCAGCAGCCGCGTTTGCTGGCGTGTGCTGAAGGCTTCCGGGTCCTCCGCCAGGATTGGCACCGAACGGGCGTCGCGCACGCCGTATTTTCTTTGCAAAGTAAGGCGCAAATCGCTTAACGAAGCCGCTTAACGGATGCCTGAGCAGACGGAACCATTCATGACGAAGGCCGAATTCGCCCGATTCCGCGCCGTGTCGCGCGCCGCGGTCTCGCAATGGGCAGCGGCCGGCCGCATCGTGGTGACGGCCGACGGGAAGGTCGACGTGGCCGCGTCGGTGAAGAAGCTCGCCGAGACCGGCGGCTCGAGTCGCGGCGGCAAAAACGGCGGCGGCGTGGCCGCAGCGCGACCGGAGGAGCGGCCATCGTTCGCCGGCGAGCGCGCAGCGCTCAACGGCGCGCAAGACGTTACGCTGATGCGCGCACGTACGGCGCAGGCGGCGTTCGCTGCGAAGACCTCGGAGCTCGACTATCACGAGCGCACCGGCGCGATCATGCATCGGAACCGTGTCGAGCGCGCGATCGCGGATTGCCTCGTGCCGTCGCTCGCGATTCTCGACGCGGCATCCGCGCGGCTCGCGCCTCGCCTGGTCGGACAAACCGACCTGCGCAAGATCCGCGAGATCATCGACGACGAGTTGCGATCGGCGTGCTCGGAAATCGCGAACGCAGCCGACGCGCTGGACGCCGGTGCGAACGGAACGAGGCAATGAGCGCCGAGCCAACAATCGACGGCCTCACCGACGGCTACAGCGTCGTGTGCCGAGCGTGGGCGCGCACGTTCCGGCCGCGCGACCTGTTGTCGATCGCCGAGTGGGCCGCGAAGTATCGGCGCCTCTCGGGTAAGTCAGCCGCCGAGCCCGGACCGTGGCGCAACGAACGCGTGCCGTACCTGCGCGGGATCATGGACGCGCTCGACGATCGCCATTCCGCGCCGATCGTCGTGTTCACGAAGAGCAGCCAGGTCGGCGGCACGGACATTGCGTTGAACTGGATCGGCAGAACGATCCATCAGAAGCCGGCCTCGTTCCTCGTGCTCTCGCCCACCGATAAGGTCGGCCGCAAGTGGGTTCGGCTGCGGCTCGATCCGATGATCGCGACGTGTCCGGAGCTGCGCGCGCTCGTCCCGCTCGGACGCAAGTCGAACAACAGCAACACGCTCGCCGAGAAACACTTCGATGGCGGCGCACTGGTCATCGGCTCGGCGAATATTCCCGACGACGTCGCGTCGGTCAGCGTGCCGAACCTGCTGCTCGATGAAGTCGACCGCATGCCGCTCGTGCTCGAAGACGAGGGCGATCCGGTGGAACTCGCGCTGCGCCGCTCGACCACATTCGCGCGCTCGAAGGCGTTCATGTTGAGCACTCCGACAACCGACGAGACCTCGCGTATCTGGCCGATGTGGCTCGCGTCGACGCAGGATCGATACCACGTCCCGTGCGTGCATTGCGGCGAGATGCAAGTGCTGCGCTGGCAGCAATTGAAGTGGACCGCAGGCAAGCCGTCGACCGCCGCTTACATCTGCGAAGAGTGCGGCGGCGTGATCGAAGAGCGCTCGAAGCCGGACATCCTCGCGGCCGGCGAATGGCGCGCGACGTTCCCCGAGCGCGAGGCCGAGGTCAAGGGCTTCCACGTGAACGGGCTCTATACGCCAATCGGGCTTGGCGACTCGTGGCCGAAGCACGCGGCCGCGTGGGAACGCGCGCAGGGCAAGCCCGAGCGCCTACAGGTCTTCTTCAACACGCGGCTCGGCATCGTGCACAAGGGCGAGCGTCAGAAGCTCGAGTGGGAGCAAATCTTCTCCCGCCGCGAACCGTATGCGCTGCGCACGATTCCCGCCGGCGTGCTCCGGCTCACGACGGGCAGCGACGTCCAGGCGAACCGCCTCGAGACGCAATTGCTCGGGCACGGCCGCGGCGAACGCATCACCGTGCTCGACTACATCGTGCACTACGGCGATCCGACGCGGGCGGAGGTCTGGGCTGAGCTCGACGCGTACCTCGCCGGCGAGCTGCTGAACTCCTTCGGCCTGAAGATGCACGTGGAGTGCTCGCTCGTCGATTCGAACTATCTCACCGAGGACGTGCTCGCATTCACGCGCCTGCGCAAGAGCCGGAACATCTTCGCCGCGCGCGGTTCTCCGATCGCATCGCGGCAACCGATCGGCCGCCCTTCCCTGCCGGACGTCAAGAACCGCGGGAAGGTGGACCGGCGCGGCGTCGAGCGCTACGAGGTCGGCGTCTCGCGCATCAAGCATTGGCTTTTCGAACGGCTGCGTGCGGACGAAGGAACACCCGACCAGCCGGTGCTTCCGGCGGAACGTCACATCCGGTTCAGCGACGCGCTTCCCGAGGAATACTTTCGCCAGCTCACCGCGGAGATATATGACCCGAAACAAGGCTGGATCGCGCGGGCAACCTACCACCGCAACGAAGCGCTCGACACCTTCGTGCTCGCGCGCGCCGCGGCAATGCATCACGCCGTTGCCGTGGATCGCATGCGCGAGCTCGACTGGCAACGCCTCGAGGCCCTGTACGAGCCCGCCGCGCCGCTCGCGAGCGCATCCGCTCCGGTGCTCGGCAAAGATCCGATCGCCACGGCCGGCGGATTCCTACCGGTCATGGCGAAGGTCGCAAGGTTTGCTGAGGGCAATCTATGACGGCAAGAGTGGAAGACGCAGTGCGTCGGCTCGAGCGATCGCTGCGCGACCTCGAGGACGTCGGCGGCCTGACCCGCGAATACGCGATCGCGCTGCGCGCGGCGATGGCGAAAGTCACCGCTATGGAGCGCAAGGCGCTTCGAATGGTGCGCAAGGGCATGACGCCGGCCGAGATCATCGCGATGACGCGCGTTGAATGCGATGCTGCGGCGAAGATCATCGGCGACTTCGAAGCACGGCACGGCATCTTGCCGACGATGCTCCACTGATCCGAAGGCAGAGAGAAAGCACATTCATGGCCGACAAAGAAAGTGCGTTTGTAATTCGATTCGATGGCACCGCGGGCAACCTCGCGGCCATCGTCAACGCGGTGAAGGCGCAGGTCCGCTCCGCAGCCAGCGATATCGAACGTTCGAGCGCGAACATCGAGCTCTTCAAGGGCATCGAGGCAAACCTCAAGACGGCGTCCGCCGCGTTCCTCGAGACGCGACAGAGGGTCATCGACCTGCAACGTGATCTCGACCTCGCTGGAGGGAAGGGAACCGAAGCCGGTAAGGCTCTTGCCGCCGCGCTCGGAGTCGCGACGAAGGCGGCAAACGCAGCATCCCGCGAATACAACGTCCAATCGGATGCGCTGGCGAGAGTCGGCAAGCAACTATCGGCAGCCGGCATCGACACGAAGAATCTCGCGGCCGAGCAGCAGCGGCTTGCCGCAGCGACGAAGGCGGCAGCCACGGCGGAGACCGAGCGCAGCGCGAAGTTGCTGCTCGGGCTGAAGACCTTGAAGGACGTCACGCCCGAGATCCAACGCCTGCGCGCGGCTTACAACACGTTGTCGTCGAGCGGCGTGCTATCGGTGAAGGAGCTTGCCCAAGCGCAACAACTGCTGACGACGCGCACCGCTGAGCTGCGCGGCAGCGTGACCGGCGTAGCCGTTGCGGCGAAGGAAGGCGGCACGGACCTGGCCGGATTCTTCACGCGCTCGATTCTCCCAGCGATCGGGTTGACAGCGTCGGTCGCGACCGTCGTCGGCGCACTGAAATCGGGACTCGGCGCGGCAAGGGAATTCCAGCAGGGCGTGCTCGAAATTGGCACGGTGACGAATCTGACTAAGGCGCAGCTGGACGGGCTCGGCGCCGGCGCGCGTGCACTGGCGACGCAGCTCGGACTCGACGTCAACGAAGCGCTCAAGGCCCTCTTCGAGCTGATCCGCTCCGGCGTGCCGCCGGACAACGCGCTCGAGGTTCTGCGGGTATCGGCCGAGGCGTCGAAGGCCGCGATCACCGATCTCGGCGCTGGCGTGAAGGCAGCCAATGTGCTGCTCAGCGCTGCAGGCGTTCCGGTCAAGGATCTCGGCGCGGCGCTCGACGCGGTGCTCCAGGGTGCGAAGGATGGCGGGCCGACGCTGAAGCAATTCGGCGAAAGCGCGGGCCCGCTGCTCAATGTCGCCCGCGCGGCGAATGTGCCGCTCAACGAGCTCGTCGCAACGCTCGCCGTCATGACGAACGCGACCGGCAACGCCGACCAATCGATCGCGGATCTCACCAAGATCATTGCGAAGATCGACACCGCGGAGGCACGAGAGAAGCTGCGCTCGCTCGGCATCGAGGGCACCGGCCTGGTGAACATTTTCCAGCAGATCGGCACCAAGGGCCTCGGCCTGAACGAGATTCTCGACCTCGGCGTGGCGAGCACCAGGTCGGCCGCCGGCATCGCGTCGCTTACCAACAACGCGAAGCTGCTCCCGCCCGAGCTCGACAGGGTCAGCACGTCGGCCGGCTTGGCGGCGAAGAACGTGCAGGCGTTTTTCGATTCGCCGAAGGAACGCGCGGCACGGTTCGACGCTGAAGCTCATTCATCGTTCATCGCGCTCGGCGAGCTGGCCGGTTCGTCATCGTTACTCGGAACAGCGGCAACGGCGCTGATGCATCAATTCGCCGGAATCCCGGCTGCGTTTCGGGAAGCGTCGCGTGCCGCTGACGACGAGAACAAGTCGATGCTCGACGTCGCGAGGGCCTTCCTGCAGGCCGATCCACTGCTCGCCGAGCAGGTTCGCCAGATGCTGGAAGTGTCGGGTGCGACTGAATCGGCGGCAAAGAAAACGGAGGATCTCGAGGCCGCCACCAACAGGGCGAAGGCCGCGCTGGGTGACTTCAGCGAGAAGCTACTCGCCGATGTGCAAGCGCTGCAAGCAGCATCCGCGCGCGACATCAGTGATATCGAGGCGCGCGCCACTGCCGAGATCGCAGCGCTCGATCGCGGTGCGAAGGCCCGGGCGGCGACAGCAGCGACGACGCTGCAAATCGAGACGAAGCTTGCAACCGATCGTCTGGCGATTATCGTGAAGACCGAGGCGGAGGTCACCGCGGCGCTCGACAAGGCTGCAGCGGCGCGTCTCGAGCTCGCCCGCAAGCGTGGCGAGGACGAGAAGAAGATCGCCGGTGACATCGCGCAGCTACGGATCAATGCGCTCGCGCCGGTGCTCGCGCAGTACCAGGCTCACTACAACGCGCTCATCGCGCAGGCCCAAGCGTTCGCTGCGAAACAGGCGAGCATCGAGCAATCGCGCGTCGAGTTGAATCGCGCGATCGAGACCGAGGTCCGGGCGATCCGCCTCGAGGGGCTCAGCGGACTCGATCAATTCGTCGAGAAAAATCGCGAGATCGACCGGCTGATCTCGGAGGGCAGGAAGGCGGCCGCGCAGGGCGACATCGAAGCGGCGAAGCAGTTCTTCTCGGAGGCGATCAACGAATCGAAGAGCCTCACGACCGCCATCAATGCCGACGGCGTGCAAATCGTCACCGCGCTGCAGGCGCGCACGGCGAAGACCGAAGCGCTGAAGAAGATCGCCGACGCGGTGAACGATTCGCTCGGCGATCAAGGCAAGGCAGCGCAGAACGGCGCCGAGGCGACGAATCAGGCAATCGCACTCGTCGTGCCGAAGCTAAACGACCTGAAGGCGCGATATGACGAACTCAAGCGCACCGTCGACGCAGGTCTACAGCTCAAAGCGGAGTTGGACGCGGACAGCATCGCGAAGGCGTTCTCGATCCTCGACGAGCTCTCGAAGCCGCGCACGACGACGCTGACGGTCGAAGTCGAGGAGGTCGTGAAGAAGGCCTTCGGCGGACTCGTGCGCGGCTTCGATGTTCCGGGCATCACAGGCAACCCGATCGCTGCGCAGGCGCTCGCCGGGGGCGGTCCGGTGTTCTCCCGACCGAGTTGGCGCAAGGTCCCTGGCTTCGGCAGTGGCGATATCGTTCCAGCGGCGTTGCAGGCGGGCTCGTTCGTGGTGCGCAAGGCTGCGAGCGAATACTACGGCGACGGCTTGATGTCTACGCTCGCGCGTTATGCCGTTGGCGGACAGGTCAAGCCAGGCGAGAAGCGCAGCGCGAATCCGAAGGACCCGAACTACGATCCGCGGCTCGACCCGCAATCCACGCGCTTTGATCCGAGCAGTCCCGATCTCGTCGGTTTCTACGGCGATCAGAACGAGGACGCTTTCCGCGAGGTCGGTCTATCGATTGATCCGCCGACGCTGCCGACTGACGCGCGTGAGCTCGAGCGGAAGGTGCTGCAATATCTGGACGATGTGATTCGAATCGCGCGGCAAAACGAGCCGAATATCTGGGGCAGCGTCATCGCGGCCGCCGCACGCGAGCAAAGAATCTACGAGCAGCGCCCGACGACGCAGAATCTGATGGTTCTGCTGAACCGGGCGCGCGGAATCGGGCTCAATCTTCGCAGTCCGACCGGCGACATGATCGGCTATGACATCGACGGGAGAAGGTGGCACAAGCTGGGCTTCGTCAACGCTCCGGCTGGGCTCGCGGGCGGCACGGGCTACAACTATGACTTTTATGCCCAAGGCGGGGCGGCGCCAGCGCTTGGCTTGCCGCCGCGGCGGCAAGCGGGCGGCGGCGGTACCGACAGCGTGCCAGCG
>Ga0137373_10004922_pt1 | contig 14556 bp, 13 predicted proteins | sample SagtaG_5_FD_104912 | JGI IMG/M metagenome (GOLD analysis project Ga0137373, IMG submission 104912) | Vadose zone soil microbial communities from Sagehorn Ranch, Mendocino, California, USA - Sage1_R_80_16 metaG | ecosystem: Environmental > Terrestrial > Soil > Vadose zone | place: USA...
GAGCGCCATCGGGCCGGCGACGTCTTCCGCCTGGCCGACCAGGACGAGCCGGAGCGGTGAGCGGGTGACGATCCTGTCCCGGCGGTCTGAACCTTTCCGGGCGCAATCCGGTATGGATGGACAACGAGTCGCTTCGGCCGGCACCGGATCGATCTCGTGGCGAAGGCCGGGACGGGACGCAGCCCATCTGGGATGGAGGAGGCGGCCCGACCGGCCTTCGTTGCGTCGCGTGATGGGTGCGGTTGTCCGGCGGCCGCCGCGGCGGACTAGCTGGGCTTGACGGCCCGGAAGCAGTCGGAGCAGTACACCGGGCGATCCATCCGTGGCTTGAACGGCACCTGCGCCTGGTTGCCGCAGGACGAGCAGACCACCGCGAAGTACTCGCGGGCCGGCCGATCCTCGCCCCGCTCGTATCCCCGCGGGCCGCCGATGTCGTGGAGGTCGTAGCCGCCCTCGCGCGCCGCCCGGCGGCTGGCCCGGCAACTCGTGCAGCGCTTGGGATCCGAGGCGAACCCCTTCTGGATGTAGAACTCCTGGTCGGCGGCGGAGTGGATGAACTCAACGCCGCAGTCGACGCAGACGATCGTTCGGTCGGTGTATGTCACGAGTGGCCTCCCAGGCGCCTGTGGTCGTTGGTGCACCCGGGGGGACCGTCGGCGTCGGGGCTCGCGGACTGGCGGGAGAGGCCGGTGTCACGCGCCCCAGATGCCGATGTCGGGGACCCCTTGAACAGGGCGCACCGGTTCATTCGGCCGGCAGGATAGCACCGAGTCCCGAAACGGACATTGCAGGTCGAACGCCGCCAGACATGGCGCGAATCTGACCGCGCCGCATCGGGGAACCGGCTGCGGCATGCCCAGCCCGAAACGTCGACCCGTGCGGCGCCCGGACAGGTCGCTGGCAGCCCGGCTGCCGAACCTGTCACAATGCCGGTCAGGCTCGCGGGGGTGAGGGCCTGAACCTTCGGTCGAACCGAACGCCGTTCGGCGCCGGAGGGTCGCCTCGGCCGGCGAAACCGTCCGAAACCGAGCCCCACCGGGTCCAACCGTACCGAGCGGCACCAAGGCACTCCGAACCGCACCCAACCCGCCCAAACCAGGAGACCCGCCCCGCGTGCTTCGACTCCTCCATACCGCGGACGTCCACCTGGGAGCGCGCCACAAGGATCTTGGCGAGGTGGCCGCCGCCCAGCGAGAGCGCCAGTTCGCCGCTTTCCAGACGACCGTCAAGCTGGCACTGGACGAGCATGTCGACATGCTCCTCGTCGCAGGCGACCTCTTCGACTCGAACACCCAGCCGCGCCGGTCGGTGGAACGTGTCGCAGCCGAGCTCAAGCGGCTGGCGCTGGCCTCGATCCGGACCGTCATCCTGCCCGGCACCCACGACGTCTACGACCGTGCCTCCATCTATCGGGCGTACGACCTGGCGGCCCTGGCCGGGGTCGCGGCGGACAGCGAGCTCATCGTCGTGCTCACCCCCGATCGCCCGGCGGTGGACTTCCCTGTCCTGGACGCGACCGTCTACGGCCGTCTCTTCCCGACGAAGCGTGCTCCGCAGAGCCCGCTGGCCGGCTTTCGGGCCGGGGAAGGGGACAAACGGACGTGGCGCATCGGCATGGTTCACGGCGCGCTCCTCATTCCCGACAAGACCGATCACGACGAGGTCGTGTTCACCAACGACGAGGTTGCCCATTCCGGCCTCGACTACCTCGCCCTGGGCCACTGGCACTCCACCCAGCAGGGCCGCGCGGGTCGGGTCATCTATGCGTACCCGGGCGCGCCGGAGCCGATCGCGCTGGACCAGGACCGGGCCGGCAAGGTCCTGCTCGTGACCCTGGACAAGGCGGCGAACGGCGTCCGGACCGTCAACGTCGACCCTCGGCAGGTGGGCCGCACCCGCTTCGAGAAGGTCGACATCGACGCGGCCTCGATCGGCAGCCAGCCGGCCTTCATCGACAAGCTAGGCGGAAAGGCCGATCCCGACGTCGTGCTCGACGCCCGCATCACCGGCGTCCGGCCGGACGAGCTCGACCTGGACGTCGACGAGATCGAGACTGCCCTGGCTCCACGCTTCCTCAAGATCCGGATTCGCGATGCGTCGACGCCGGCGCTGTCGGAGGGTGTCCTGCCACCGCCGGATACGATCCTGGGCGCGTTCATCCGCGACGTCGAGGGCCGGATCGCCGAGCTCGAGGCCGGCCAGAAGGCGGTGGAGGCGGCGGAGCTTCGTGATGCGCTGCGCCTGGGCCGGCTCCTGCTCACGGGTCACGAGGTGACGCTGTGAGGATCACCAGGCTCCAGGTTCGCGACGTCCGGCGCTATCGGGACCTGGACATCGAGCTTGCCTCTGGCATGACCGTCATCCGCGGGCCCAACGAAGCGGGCAAGACCACGATCCAGCGCATCCTCGAGCTCGCCCTCACCCGAAAGGCCACGTCCGCCAACACCGATCTCGACGGCCTCCGCCCCTGGGATGCGGATCCGGACGCCCGACCCTGGATCCGCCTGGAATTCACCTCCGAGGACGAGGACGCCGTCCGGGCGGGCTGGCTGGAGAAGTCATTTCGAGGCCCGAAGGGGACGGTCCGGTTGGATGTCGAAAACGAGTCCACGACCGACCCGGCGGAGGCCGACCTGCGCCTAGCCGAGCTGACCGGCCTGCCGACCGAGCCGTTCTTCCGGTCCACCGCGTCGGTCCGCCACCACGAGATGGACGACCTCGCCCGCGACGAGTCAGCGCTTCGCGACAGGCTCCAGGCCTCGATCAGCGGAGCCGACCGGGGGACATCGGCGGCGAAGAAGCGCATCGATCGGGCGCTTCGCGACCTGGGCCGTGGCGGCGAGAAGAATCCGGGCCGACTGCGCGTCGCCGAGGAGGCCGTGGGACGGACGCGCGGTCTCGTGGAGCAGGGCGAGGCCGCCCTCGCCGAGCTCGAGCGCGACCGCGACGCCCTCGCCGGCGCGCGCGAGCGCCGAGCGGCGGCCGAGCATGACCTCGCCGAGCGCCGCTCGATGCTCGAGAAGGCCCGTCACGCGGAGCGCCTGTCGGCCGAGCGGATGGCCGCGCAGGACCGCTTCGAACGCTACCGGACGGCGGTCCAGGTCCGGGACGACATCGACAAGAAGTCCGCCTCCCACCCGTCGGCAAACCCGCTGCCGGTCCTGTCGCAGATGGTCACCCGACTGCGCGAGCTCGACGCCACCATTCGCGAGCTCAAGGCCAAGCTGCAAGGTGAGGTCGAGGTCCACTTCGACCTGGAAGCGCCTGAGCCCACCTGGCGTGGACCGGCGATCGCCGCCCTCGTCGTCATCGTTCTGGGCTTCCTCCTGGGAGCGGCGTCCCAGCTCATCGCGCGCGACTCGGCGTTCCTGCTGCCGGTCGGCTTCGTCCTGATCGCCCTGGGGGCGCTCATGGCGGTATACGCCCGGCGCCAGCGAATCCTCGCGCTCGATCTCCGCCGGCAGCGCCAGCTCGCCGGGGTCGAGATCGACCGGCGGCTGCGCGGCCGGTCGCAGCTCGAGCAGGAGCTCAAGGAGGCCGAGGGCGACATGATGGTCCAGCTGGCGACGCTCGAGCTGCCGGACCTCACGACGGCCGAGGCGCTGCTCGAGGCCGAGGAGTCGCACGTCGCCCTCATCGATCGGCTCCGGGCGCAGCTGGATGGCCTGGTCGGCAAGGAGCCGCCGGACACGTTGCCGGCCCTTCGTGATGCGGCGGCCCTGGAGATCGACCAGAAGGCCCACGCCCTGGACGAGCTGGGGCCGATCGCCCGCGAGCCGCGCGCCCGCGAGCGACTGGAGGTCGAGGTCCGCGACCAGGAGGCAGCCGTGGAGCGGGCCCGCGACGACGAGGCCGGCGCCCGCGCCCGGGTCGAGGCCAACAGGGTGGATGCCGAGCAGGTGGCCGCCGAGTCAGAGCGATTGGCGGCGTGGCGCGAGCAGCTGATCGCGCTGCAGCGCCGAGCTCGCATCTACGAGCTGACGCTCGCGGCCATCGAGCATGCCGAGCAGGCCACGATGCGCACGGCGACGCGCTACCTCGAGAAGCGGATGGTCGCCGACCTCGACCGCGTCTCCGGGGGCCGGTACCGCCGGGTCAAGGTCGACGACCGGACGCTGGACATCGCGGTCTTCGCGCCCGAGAAGGGCGGTTGGGTCGACGCCCGCGAGCTGAGCCAGGGCACGCTGGACCAGGTCTACCCGGTGGCCCGCCTGGGGCTCGTTCGCCTCGTGACCGCCGATCGCCGGCCACCGCTCATCTTCGATGACCCGTTCGTGACCTTCGACGACGCTCGGGCCGTGCGGGCCATCGAGCTCCTCCGCGAGCTGACCGGCGACTTCCAGGTGATCTACCTGACGACGTCGGACCGCTACGATGCGGCGGCCGACGCGGTGGTCGAGCTGCCCGCGCCCGAGTCGATGGACGACGCCGCGGACGGGGTGCCCAGCGCAGGCCGCACGGCCGCGAACCCGGCGGCCAGCGCATCCGCCCGGTCCGGCGCACCGGCGCGACGCTGATCGGCGCGAGATGACGACCGAGATACCGGCCGACATCGCCGTCGAAACGATCTTCGTCATCGAGGCGACGTACGGCCCCGATGCGGCCGCCCTTCGACCGCGCGTGCGACCGGAGCATCTGGCCCGGATCGCCGACCTCCGCGATCGGGGCATCGTCGTGGAAGCGGGCGGCTACACGGACCTGTCGACGGCCCTCGTGATGGTCAGGGCGGAGAGCGCGGAAGCCGCGCTGGCCATCGCCCGCGACGACGTCTATCTGCGGTCGGGGGTATGGGTGGAGGTCCGGGTGAAGCCGTTCGGCCGGGTCGTCAGGCCAGCCGAGCTTGGGCCGGTTGCGGCCAGTTGATCGTCGTCGACGGGCCCACTACGGCCAGCTGATCGTCGCGGTAAGTTCCGTCGCGCGCAGGCCGGCAGCGGGGCTCCTGAGGGTGAGCCGCCAGGCCGCGCCGCCGGTCAGCGCCAGGGTCTGGTCGACCTGCATCGCGGGGCCTTGCTTCTGCAGCGCCACGTTGCCTGCACCGTTCGTCTCGTTCACGAGCCCGATCTCGTAGAGAAGATTTCGGGGCCAGCTCGCCACCAGGCGGAGGTTGCCGTCGGCACGTGGCGCGACCCGGGCGGTGATCCCGTTGTAGTTGTCCAGGACGCGTCCGTCCAGGCGCGCGTGAGCGATCGTGACCGACGGATTGATGGCCGGGAACGTCAGAACCACGTCGGCGACCGGCGTGAAGACCCCCGTCCCACGCAGGGTGACCGTCCAGGTGTTGTGGCCGGCGATCGCCTTGGCAACAACGGTCCCATTGGAGATCTCCTTGCAGACGCGCAGCGCGGTCCCCGACGTCAGGCACATCTGGGCCGTGCCCTGCGGAGCGTGGGTGATGAACTGGGCCTGAATCGTGCCGGGGCCATCCGTCGAGAACGAGATCGCGCGAGTCATGCCCTTCGGATCTCGCTTCGAATCGAGCTTGAGGTCCACGAACGTGAGCGTCGCGGTCGGCTCGGCTCCGGGGTCTGCCGGGCTCGAAGGGCTCGCGCCGGCACCGTTCGCCGCGCTGCCACCCGGTGACGTCGCGGCCGACGCCTGAGCCGTCGACGTGGACGCCGACGGAGGACCCGCCGGTGCCGCCGTCGAGCCGCCGGGGAACGGCGAGCCCGGCCCGACCGGTCCGCCGATGACGGACGGCAGCGCAGCGCCGCTGGGGGTCCCGTTGGCCGCCGGCACCGGACCGCCGGCAAGGCCACCGCCAGCGCCGCCCGGCAGGAGGACCATCGCGGCCAGGATCCCCACGAGCAGGGCGACCGTGCCGCCGAGGGCGACCGCGATGATGCGCCAGTTCCGGGGATTCATGATCGGAGCGGTCCCTCCAGCGATGTGCGGACCGCCATTCTGACGGCTCGCGGTTGGGATCGCGTCTCGCGCGAGTGACTCAGGACGCCGGCTGCCGCCGGATGACGAGCCGGTCGATCTCGGATCGGGCGACGAGTCGATGGACGGAAGCGAAGCCCTCCGCCGCGAGGCCGCCGGGAACACGCAGGCTCTCCTGGAGGGCGAGCCACTGCTCGTGGATCACGCCGGGCTCGACGTGGCGACCATGCCGGAGCCGGTCCCCGGCCAGGCAGTCCGCCTCCGGGAGGTCCAGCACCAGCGCGACGGCCGGGACGGTCGCCCAGCGCGCCCGCCGGAGCAGACCGTCGCGGGCTCGGCGCCAGACGCTTGTCGCGTCCACCACTGTCAGCTGCCCCGCGACAAGCCGTCGTGCGACGGCGGCGTGGAGGGCCGAGAATGCCCGGCGGGATGCGGCTTGATCGTCCTCTCCCGATCCCAGCCGGGCACGGAACGCGTCCGAGGCGAGGATCTCGTCCGGCGCAAAATGCCGTGCCGCCAGTGTCGTCTTGCCCGATCCGGCCGGGCCGACGAGCACGACGAGGCACGGATCGGGCAGGACGATCTCGGAATAGACGGTCACGGACGCGATCATGCGGTATGAAGCTCGCGGAAGGCCGGTTCCGCGCCACCGATCAAGCCTGGACCCGGCGTGCCTCCCAGCCGGCCTCGCCGCGACGCACCTCGTAGGTCGGCTGGTCGTAGACGGCCGGGCCCCGCCGGAGGTGCCCGTCGCTCAGCCGGAACCGCGAGCCGTGCCATGGGCACTCGATGCAGCCGTCCACGACCGACCCCTCGGACAGTGGCCCACCGGCGTGGGCGCACTGCTCGTGGAGCGCGACGATCGCCTCGCCCTGCCGGATGAGGACGAGGTTGTTGATCCCGAGCTTGACCTTGGTGGGAGTGGCCTCCGGGAGTGCCATGAGATCTCCGTCGGCGGGTCCCTCGATCCGGAGCCACTTCGTGCCGGCGCCGCGGAAGGCATGGCGATTGACCATGTTGCCGAACACGTACGCGACGTCGCCACCGACGTAGGCACCGGCCGAGACGATGACGAACCCCACGATCGACAGCCATACCGGCACGACCCGGTCCAGGGGGCCGCTCGCCCGGACGGCCAGGCTGGCCAGATAGACGAGGAGCCCGACGACCATGAGGGTGGCGTGCAGCGTTGCCCGCGTTCGCGGTGTGCCGTCCGTGTCGGAATAGTCGGCCAGGCCGGCCAGCGCGGCCGCGACCATCGACAGGACGCCCAGGACGAGGGTCACGTCTGCGGCAATCCTCAGGTCCAGGACATCCAGGACGATCACCGCCGTGAAGATCCCGATCGGCGCGTCGGTGAGGACGGCGTGGAGCGGGTGGCCGAGCCACGTGCCGTTGAGGAAGTCCTTGAGCGGCCGAATTGGCCCGAACACGGCCGTCAGCCAGCGATGATTGAAGTCGCCGAATGGCCTCGCCCAGCGGTCCTGGGCGGCCACCAGCCGCGCGAAGAGATGCGCCATTGCCTGCCTCCTGTCAGGGCGGAGTCTAGGACGGCCGCGGCCGGCTGCCAGCGCCGCCATCCACGCCTGCGGGTACGAACGGATGTCGTTCGCGGATCCGGCGGGCGGCTCGCGCAACCTCGGGGTGCCGCCTGCGGCGTCTCCGGGCGACGCGCGTGCAGCCTTCGCGCCGCCGGACTCGGATACCCTCCGGGTCCATGCCCTCCGATTCCCGGCGCCAGGACTGGCGCGTGCTCCTGGCGATCTTCTGGTTGACCTCCATGGTCGAGGGTCTCGGCGTGAGCCAGATCTTCGCCTTTCTGCCGTCATATCTCCGCGGGATGGGGATCGCCGAACCGGATCGTCTGCAGTTCGTCGGCCTGTTCGGGGCGCTCATCTTCGTCGTCGGCATGCCCCTCGTGCCTTTGTGGGGCGTATGGGCCGACAAGTACAGCCGCAAGGCGGTGATCATCCGAAGCGCGCTGGTCGAGGCCACCGTCTTGGCGGCGATCGCGCTGTCGCGCGAGCCGTGGCAGCTCGCCGCCAGCCTCCTCCTCGTTGGCTTCCAGCTCGGCAACACCGGCATCATGCTGGCGGCCATCCGAGACTCTGCGCCCCGGGCACGGATCGGTATGGCACTGGGTCTTTTCGGGAGCTCGGGACCGGTCGGCTTCGCGGCCGGCCCCATCCTGGGCGGGATCATCGTGGATACCCTGCGCTGGGGACTGCCGGCGATGTTCGCGGTGTCCGCCTCGCTGTCCACCGGGACCGCTCTCCTCCTGGCACTGGGCTCGCGAGAGGTCCGACCACAGGTGATCCCGGCCGGCTCAACGCTGGCCCTGGCCTTCGGGGCGATCCGGGGGGTCCTCGCCGATCCTCCGACGCGCCGGATCTTCGGCATCTTCTTCGTGGCGTTCGTCGCGAACCAGGTGGCCCGGCCATACCTGCCGGTCCTCGTCTCACAGATCAATGGTCCGGCCGGCGAAGCGAGCGCCATCGGGCTCGTCATCGGGGCGGCCGCACTCTTCGGCGCTCTGGTCGGCCCCGCTGGTGGCTGGCTGGGCGATCGACTCGGCTACCGTCCGGTTCTCGTGGCTGCGCTGCTCGGCACGGGTGTGGCGTCACTGTTGATGCCGGCCGCACCGTCCATCCCCGTCCTCGCGCTGATCGCGCTCGCCGCGGCCGCTCTGTACGCCACCGTGGCGCCGATGGTCTTCTCCCTGCTCGCGACGGAAGTCGCCCCGGATCGACGGTCGCAGACGCTGAATCTCGTGTACCTCCCGCTGTACTTCGGCGGCATCGTCGGTCCCGTGATCGCGTCGCAGGTCGTGAAGGCCGGGCTGGCCGCCCCGTTCGTCCTCGCGGCTGGCGTCTATCTCGGCGGCGGCCTGCTGATCGCGGTCCGGCGCACCGGCGGAGGAGCCGGGCCCGGCGTCGTCGACGACGGCCTGGGGGTCGACCCGGATCGACCGCCGCAGAGGAGTGTGGAGTCGCGAGTCGGCTGACAATCGGCTTGCGAATGGAAGGCCAGCCGCCTGATGGCAATGCTCGGGCTACGGCGCGGCCCAGCGGTCGCGGCGGGGTGCCGTTCAGGCCGGCAGCTCGCGCTCCTGCGGCCCGGTGTATCGCATGTCCGGGCGGATGAGCTTGGCGGCCGCCACCTGCTCGACGGCGTGCGCGGTCCAGCCTGCGTGCCGAGCCAGCGCGAAGACGCTGGGATAGAGGATCGGTGGCAGGCCGACGCCCTGGAGCACAGCTGCCGCGTAGTACTCGACGTTGGTCTTCAGGATGCGGCCGGGCTTGAGCTCGGCGAGGACGCGCAGGACGACATCCTCCACCTTCACCGCCATCGCCAGCCACTCGGCGTTGCGGCCCATCTGCTCGGCGACCGTCCGCAGCGCCGCCGCGCGCGGGTCGTATGCCCGGTAGACGCGGTGGCCGAAGCCCATCACCCGTTCGCCGCGGGCCACCGTGTCCCTGACCCATTGCTCGGCGCGTTCCGGCGACCCGATCTCGTGAAGTTGATTGACGACCTCCGACGGCGCTCCGCCGTGGAGCGGACCCTTGAGCGCGCCGATCGCCCCGCACACGGCCGAGGCGACGTCGCTTCGCGTCGAGGTGATGACCCGAGCCGTGAACGTCGAGGCGTTCAGGCCGTGCTCGGCACCGACGATGAAGTAGGCATCGAGTGCCCGGGCGGAGGCCTGGTCGGGCTGCTCGCCGTTGAGCTGCTGGAGGAACCCCGCCGCCAGGTCCAGCGTCGTGTCGGCCTCAACCGGCTCGAGCCCCTGCCGCAAGCGGCCGAAAGCCGCGAGTGCCGACGGCGCAAAGCTCGTGAGCGCGCGCGCCTGCTCCGGGGTCGGCGGCCAGCTGAGTCGCTGCGTGGCGCCCCACACGGAGATCGCCGTCCGCAACGCGTCCATCGGATGGGCTTCGGCCGGCAGCTCGCGGAGAGCGGCCAGGACCGGGCCCGGAACCGGCGCGGGTGTCAGCGTGGCGCCCGGGTGCCATTCGCCGGTCCAGAGCAGGTCCGCGACCTCCCCGTACGTCCCGCGCTCGACCAGCTGGCCGATCGGATAGCCGCGATAGAGAAGCCGGCCGTTCTTGCCGTCGACGAGGCTGATCGCGCTCTCCGCGGCGACGACGCCTTCCAGGCCGGGTGAGTAGGGTCGCTCGTCGGCCGGTGCGGCACCGGACGATGGGCTGGACGACGCGGCGGCCGCGTTCGGGGTCGGATCGGGGGTCATGGGGCCGATGGTAGCCCGCCGCGAGCCAGGCTGCCCGGCTTGGCGCCGGGGTCGGCCAGGAACCGTTCGACCTCGAGGGTGAACCGATCCGGATCGCCGTGGTGGGCGGCGTGCTTCTGGCCAGGCAGCTCGACCACGACGCCGCGGGGCAGCACTGCCGCGAGCGCCCTCGTGCCGCGCCGGAAGATCGGTCCGCTGTCGCCGCCCAGAAGCTGCAGTACGGGCTGACGAACCCGACGGGCGATCGCGAGCAGGTCCGCCGAATCGTCCCGGCCGGTCTCAGCGGTCAGCTCACGGACCACGGTGTCCATCGCCGACAGGCGGGCCGGCCAGACGGGCGACGATTGAAACGCCGCCCATTCCTGCTCGGTCAGACCCACGACCTGGGTGAGGAACGTTCGCAGCACTCCGACCCCGTCGCCGGCCGCCTCCAGCTCGCGAAGCCGGCGGACGACCTCGGCTCGCTCGAACATCATGCCCGGCGGCGCGGGTGCACTCTCGTATAGAACCAGCCGTCGAATCGCCGCGGTGTTTGCCGCGCCGCCGAGCGCGCAGCGTCCGCCATACGAATGGCCCAGCACGTCGACCGGCGCGCCGGTCAGGGCGGCGACCGCCTCCACGACGGCCACCACGTCTTCGAACTCGCGCTCGATCGCGTAGGGCGGCGTATCGCCCGAGGCGCCCCGCCCCCGCCGGTCGATGGCGAACACGGCGTGGCGACGGGCGAACAGGGGGCCGACGACCCTGAACGTGGTGTGATCTGCGGTCGTGCCGTGGACCAGCACCAGCGGTGAGCCGTCGCCCGATCGAAACCAGGCGATCGGCGTGCCATCTGCGGAGATGACTCGACCGCTGGCCGCCTCCTCGATCAACGGCCGGCCCGTGCCGCCGGCTGGCGCGTCGAGTCCGGGTGCCATGTCAGGCGCAGGTCCGGCTGGCGTTCCTCGTTGGCGCTGCCATCACCAAGCCACACGACACGGAAACCGTGGCGCGCGTAGAAGGCGCGAGCGGCCACGTTGACCTGAAACGTGTAGAGACCCAGCCCGCCCCGGCGGCGAGCCTTGGCGAGATCCACCAGGCGGCTGCCGATGCCGCGTCGAAGCCAGCCCGGGTCGACGTAGAGCTGTGCGAGATCGTCGCCGTCGAGGGCCATGAAGGCCACGATCCGGGCGGCGGCCCCGCCGGCAGTCTCGGCGACGGCGACCCAGGTCTCGGTTCCGGCAACCAGATCCTCACGAACCCACCGCCGGACGTCCTCGTCGGGATGCGCGGGCGGGAAGTCATAGGTGGCTCGGAACGAGCGCAGCCAGATCTCGGCGATGATCGCGGCGTCTGCGTCACCAGCCCGCCGGAGCTCGATCCCGTTCGTCCTCGCGGACGGCCGTGCAGTCGCGCCCGGACGCCCCATTCCGCCTCGTCAGTCCCGAGGGCCGTTGCGGCGGGGCAGCCGCGCGGCGGCCGCGGCATCCAGCAGCCAGGTGACGCCGGCCCGCCGAACGAGCTGAGTCGGCCAGCGGGTCGGGTCGCGGACGTCGCCAAGAACGATCGCCATGATGTCGGCCTTGGCCGCGCCGTGGCTCACGACGAGGACCTCGCGAGCCGCGTCCAGGACTCGCGGGTTCAGCGTCACCCGCTCGACGTGCGGCTCGACATGCGCGGGCGCCGGGATGGCCAGCGCGAGCTCCGACGAGTCGAATGCCGGACTGCCGGGGAAGACCGAGAGGATATGCCCGTCTGGACCAACCCCCAGCAGGATCAGGTCGAAGATCGGCCAGCCTTCGCGGTCGGCCGGCAGGGCGGCGCGAATGGCGTCCGCGTACGCCGCCGCGCACCAGACGGCGCCGAGTCCCCCGGCGATCGCCTTGCCACACGGAAATGGATGCACGTTCTCGGCTGGCATCGGCACCCCAGGCTCGATCCCGAGGAAGATGTCCTCGCCGACCGCGCCTGTTCCCGACAGGCCGGCCCGCGCGGCCGCTCCGAGCAGCACCTGGTCCACTGGCAGGACGTTGGAAAGGGGGTGGTCGCGGGGCACATAGCGATCGTCACCGAACCACACGTGCACGTCGTCCCAGGGCCCCGCGTCGCGCAGCGGCGGCACCGCCAGCTCGTTGTAGATCCCGACGGGGGTCGATCCCCCCGTAGTGGCGATGGCGGCCCGACCGCGCGCCACGACGGCCGCCTCGGCAACTTCCGTGAACCGCTCGGCCGCCCGACGCGAAACCGCCGCGGGATCGGCCAGGACGACGACGGCCGGCTCCGAAGCCTGCCGCGGGACGGTCCCGGCCCGGGTCATCGGGTTGACCGCTCGCCGGTCATCCGGCGAGGCGCGCGGCAGTTCGGATCACGTCGGCGGCGATCGGGTCCGTTCCGCCCTCGATCGCCTCTGCGAGCAGGTCGACCTCGGTCCGCCTGGCGGACAGGAAGCTGCGCTCGAGGGCAGCGACGCCGTCGAGCCAGACCCGCACGTGGACGGTGTCGGCTTCTGCGGTGACGTCAGCCCGGAGCTCCGAGCCGCGCCGCTCCGCCAGCAGCTCCACGCGGAGCGTCGTGCCAGCGGGCATTGGTGAGGCGACCGGTCGAAGCACGACCGCCACGTCGATCTTCGAACCGTGCAGCGTCGCGGCCAGCCCGCGATGGAGGGGCGGCTTCACGCCCGCCATCCGTGGCCTTGCCGGCTTGGGGGTGGCCACGGAAGCGAGCGGCTTCTGGACCGTCATCTCCAGCCGCGAGGCGAGCCAGGCGACGTGGTAGACCGGCTTGATGACGTTCGTGGAGCCCGGCGCGCCGGTCGCATCGTGGGTGCCGTACGTGACGGCGATCCGCCGTATCCCGCGCAGATAGGGCAGGAACTCCGGCAGGTCGAAGACCGAGGCAATCGCCTCGCGCCAGCGGCTCTGGCGCATGAGCGCGAAGTCGCCGACCGCCAGATGGTCCCGGTCCATCGCTTCTGCCAGCTGGCGGAGGCGAGCGAGCCCGTCGCCGGTCCAGCTCGACGCATCCACGACCAGCCGGTCGGCCATCTTGAGCAGGTCCCCGGCGGCCTCGCTCTGGAACGGCGGCTCGCCGGGCCACCACAGGGTCACCGGCAGGTCGTGAATGAGCAACGGCGCGACGATGGCGTCGAGGTGGCGCCCGGCCGCTCCGCCGGCCGTGATGTAGATCTGTTCGGCGCAGGTCTCGGCGGCGTCTACACGCGGCAGAACGCAGTAGGCTCGGATCTGGGCATCCAGCCAGGATCGGCTCTCCACATCCGCCGAGGAGAGGATCAGCGTCCGCGATGGATGGCGGCCGGTGAGCTGCTGGATCGTGGCCGCGGCATGCTCGCCGACCTCCGGCCGACGGGCGGCGACCACGAGGTTCATCACGCTCGTCCTGGCGGCCACGTTGCGTTCTTCGATCCCGTCGCGAACGACGACGAGATTCGGGATCGTCCAGATCCGGGCCAACTCCTTCTCGATGTCGGCGATGCTGTGGACCCGGGACGACCAGCGCAGCGCCGGCTCGCCCGGGACCTGCCCCGCAGCTGGCGCGACTGGCCCACCGGCCTGTTCGGATCCGGAACGAATGCTTGCGGGGAGGGTCTGCGTGCCGGTCATCAGATGCGCCGCCAGCGGTGGCCTTGCCGAGCGAGCAGCTTGTCCGCCTCGGGCGGTCCCCAGGAGCCGGCCGCATAGTTCGGGAAGCTCGGCGGCGGCTCGTCCAGCCAGGATTCGATGATGGGGGTGACCACGCCCCATGCCTCCTCGACCTCGTCGGCTCGGGTGAACAGCGACGCGTCGCCCAGCAGCGCGTCCAGGATGAGCGTCTCGTAGGCGTCCGGGGAGTCGACGTTGAACGCCGAGCCATATGTGAAGTCCATGTTCACCGCGCGCACGTCCAGACCAAGGCCGGGGACCTTTGCGCCGAAGCGAAGGAGCATTCCCTCGTCGGGCTGAATGCGCATGGCCAGGAGGTTCGGCTCGGGGTCCGTCGACGACTCCTTGAACAGTCGATGGGGTACTGCCCGGAACTGGATGGCGATCTCCGAGGCGCGCTTGGGCAGGCGCTTGCCCATTCGGAGGTAGAACGGCACGCCGGCCCACCGCCAGTCGTCGATCTCGAACCGGACCGCGATGAACGTCTCTGTCTCGGACTGGGGATCGACTTCGGGCTCCTGGCGGTAGCCCGGGACCTCCTCGGCGGCGACCCAGCCGGGACCATACTGTCCCCGGACGACGTCGCGCCGCATCTCCTCGGGCGTCTTCGGCGAGATTGCTCGGACCACCTTGACCTTCTCGTCGCGCAGCGGATCGGCCTCGAAGCTCGCCGGCGGCTCCATCGCGACGAGGCTGAGCAGCTGCATGAGGTGGTTCTGCAGGAAGTCCCGACTGGCGCCGGTCTCCTCGTAGAACGAGCCCCGTCCTTCGATGCCGATCGATTCCGCCACC
>Ga0137373_10004931_pt1 | contig 14545 bp, 10 predicted proteins | sample SagtaG_5_FD_104912 | JGI IMG/M metagenome (GOLD analysis project Ga0137373, IMG submission 104912) | Vadose zone soil microbial communities from Sagehorn Ranch, Mendocino, California, USA - Sage1_R_80_16 metaG | ecosystem: Environmental > Terrestrial > Soil > Vadose zone | place: USA...
ATTTCGGTTGGCGACGCGGATTACCTCACCCAGGGCGGCGGCCAGATCAACGCCGCGGGCGCGATTGCGCTCGGATACGCGATTGACACCTCGAAGAACGTGGGGACGCGATGGATCTACAAAAGTCTGCCGGCGTTCTCGACGATCGGCGGCCAGAGCTACTACTGGTCGCAGCAGATCATCTACGGCGACAAGGTGCTGCGTGGTGACCCGCTCTACACGAACAACGTCGTGTGGAGCACCAACGTGGTCTGGGGCACGCTGGCCGACGACGACAACGTCGTATGGGGCACGAACACCACCGTCGTTGCGAGCAACATCGTGTGGAGCACGAACGTGGTGTGGGGCACCAGCGTCGTGTGGGCCAACCGCGTCGTCGGGCAGCGCGTCGATGGCACCAATGTCGTGTGGGGCACCGACATCGTGTGGGGCACCAATGTGGTGTGGGGGACGCTCGGTGAAGACAACGTCGTGTGGGGCACGATGACCAGCGACGGCAACGTCGTCTGGGGCACGACCTTCCAGAGCGACACGGTCTGGGGCGTGTCGGACGACGGAGACAATGTCGTCTGGGGTACCACGCTCGACGACTACGACGCCGTCTGGGGCACCGACGTCGTCTGGGGAACCGCGATCGTTCGATAGCCTCGGTGGTGCTGGCCTTTAGGCTCGATAGCTTCGGTGGTCCTGGCCTTTAGGCTCGATAGCTTCGGTGGTGCTGGCCTTTAGGCTCGATAGCTTCGGTGGTGCTGGCCTTTAGGCCAGCCTTTTGGGCTGGGCGTCGAGGCCGGCCTTTTTGTGTACCCTCCCTACGTGCGCTCAGCCCTCCGCCTTCTTTTTCCGATCCTCTTCGTCCTCGCGTGGGCGCCGACGCTGACGCCGCTGCATCGCTTGTACGGCTTCGGCGCGCGGACCACGATCGTGGGCCTGGCCGAGGGAGCGCTCTTGATCGTTGCCGCGGCGGCCATCGTCGCGGCAGGGAGACGGCGCCGTTCGAGATCGCTCGCCGCGTTCAGTGTCGCCGTCATCGGCACGACGCTCGCCGGATGGCTCGCGCTGACGGTGCTCACTGCGCTCGTCGAACCATCGCGCGACCGATCCGAGGCGGCGCGACGTGCGTCAGTCCCGTCAGCGTCAGAACCGTCGTCGCCTGCATCCCGACGCGTCCTGTTCATCGGCGTCGACGGCATGGACTGGAATGCCCTCGATCGGCTGATTGCGAATCATTCGCTTCCGTTCCTCGCACGCCTGCTTTCAGAAGCGCGCACTTACCAGGTGGACAACCACGGCCTCGGCTTGTCGCCGGCGATCTGGGCGCGGGTTTACACCGGCGCGCCTGAACCGTTCCAGGGGTTCACGAACTGGAGGCTGCGCGGGACGGATCGGCAGATCGCGGTTCTTCCACAGTGGCGGCATCGGCCGATCTTCATGCTCGATCGCGTATTGACGGCTGGCGCCCGGATTCACCTGTGGGACGTGACCTCACCCAGCAACGTCGATTTCGTGCACCCACCGCTGTGGCGCGTCGCTTCGGCCGCCGGCGCTCGCGTCGGCGTCTTCGATCCATTGCCGTTCGACGTGGTCGGCGAGCGTGTGAATGGCTTCTTCGCGTGGCAGTCGGACGAGGGCTTTCGCATCGCCGCATCGAACAGCAGCGGACGGCAGGCAATCGAGCAGATCCACGACAACACATTCGCCGAATCGCTCGACAGCGTCATCGGCGGTGAATCGATCCGCGCCGGCGTCGCCGCGCGCGCGTTCGCGCGCGAGCGGCCGGACATCGGCATCTACTACACACACGTGCTCGATGCCGTCGGACACATGATCTGGGAGCCGGGGGCGATGGAGGATGTCGCCGAGGCACGTGCCGAGCGCACGCGGCCGCTGACGGAGGGGCGCATCGCTGCCGCGTACAAGGCCGTCGATAGCGCCGTGCAGTCGCTCGCGGCACGTTTCGGTGAACCGGCCACGATCGTGCTGGTATCCGACCACGGCTGGGAATTCAGCGCCTATGCGCACCGTACCGCGCCATTCGGCGTGGCGGCGATTGCCGGATCCGGACCAAAGGGATTCGGCGGTGCGATTGGCATCGAGAGCGTCGCCGCGACGGTGCTCGCGCTCGCACAGGTTCCGGTGCCATCCACAATGGCCGCTCCGCTGCGCGATGTCGTGCCGCGGTGGACGACGTGCACCGGCTGCGCCGTGCCCCCCGTCACGTTCATCTCGTCACCGGGAGACGATGTCGAGCGACGCAACCGGCTGCGTTCGCTGGGTTACGTGACGAAATAGAGACGTGTGTTCGTCGTCAGATCGCCGCCGCGATCCAGCCGCTGTCCGTATGGACGAAGCCGCTGGGTTCCATCGCGTCGAACCCGCCGCGCTCGTCGCTCCAGACCAGCCGCTCGACTGAAATCCTCGGACGCTGGATGCGCAGCACGTTGAAGGACGGCTGCTCGCCGCGCGATCGCGTCGACACGGTCCCGGCCTGCACCACGAGCGCGGAGTGCCCCGCGATGTTGTAACGCTCGGCCGTGTGGCCGATGTGGCTGACGTGCAGGTGGCCCGCCAGGAACAGATCCGCGCCGGCCGTCGAGAGCTTCTCCATCGCCATCACCGCTCGTCCCAGCAGGCGCGTCTCCTTGACGCCTTCCGGCAAATCAAACGGATGGTGCGTCACGACAATCCGGATCAGTGCCCCGGGCACGCCGGCGAGATGCGCGACGATCTCGTCGACCTGCGCGGCGTTGATGCGGCCTTCACCCCACGTCCAGGAGCGCGCAGTGTTCACGCCGACGACGATCATTTCCTCGTCGCGATGCACCGGCGCGAGATTGTCGGTGATCGCATGCTCGTAGCGCCCGAGCGGTGTAACGAAGCGCGTGAACACGTTGTAGAGCGGCACATCGTGATTGCCGGGCACGACCAGGCGTGGAAACGGCAGCGCGTCCAGGAACGTCCGTGCCTGGCCGAACTCTGTGCGGCGCGCCCGCTGCGTGAGGTCGCCAGACACGGCAAGGAGATCGGGACGGACGCGGGCGATCGCGTCGGCGAGCGGCTGTACCGTCGCTGGGTCGATGCGGCCGAAGTGAATGTCCGAGAGATGCACGATGACCCGCATGACGTCACTTCGCCGGCGCGGGCGCGGGCGGCGGCGCGATGATGCGGAGGGCCCGCGGACGGACGCGGTAGACGAGCGGCGATCGCATCATGGCGACTTCGCCGTCGAGGGAGACGTTGACGCGCGACTGCCGTACGTCGACCGTCAGGGTATCGGCGCTCAACGCCGCGAATGGTGTCCCGGTGTTGAGGCGCTTCGCGAGCGCGCGCACCGGGAGCGCCAGCAACTCGAACCGGCCGCACTCAGGCGCCAGGAAGATCGACAGCTTCCCGTGATCCAGCGTCGTCCTGCCGCCCAGCTCGAACCCTTCAGCCTTGTACTCGTTATTGCCGACGAACACGAACGGCGTGCGCACGACGGCTTCGGTGCCGTTCACCGCCACGCGTGCGACGACCATGCGGTAGCGGCGCCACGTGCGCAGCACGGCGATCGCGAACGCCGTCCACTTGCGGCGGCCGCGGCGCTGCTCGGTGTCGCGCTCCCACACCATGCGCGGGTAAATGCCGACGCTCGAGTTGTTGATGAAGATGCGGCCGTTGACCTCGCCGACATCCACCTCGCGGCACTCTCCGGCAACGATCGCGGCGACCGCCTGCGCGAGATCCAGCGGCAGGCCGAGGTCCTTCGCGAAGTGGTTGAGCGTGCCCATCGGCAGAACGCCGAGCGTTGCGCGCGTGTCCACGGCGACGGCTGCAACCGTACCGACCGTTCCATCGCCCCCCGCGGCGATGAGCGCATCGCCGCGCGCCACGGCCTGCCGCGCGCGCGCCCCGATGTCGAGCGGATGCGGCACGCGTTCGATGCGGACTTTCACGCCGCTGCGCGCAAACAGCGTCTGCAGCTCGTCGCCCGCTTCAGGCCTCGACGCCTTGGCGGAGCGGCCGTTCATGATGACGCTGATGCCACCCCGTCCATCTGCCATCGCTGGCAACGACATACGCAAGCACGATGCCGAGGTTATGTAATACCTGTAGTGTCCGCTTTCCGCCTTCGCCAAGGCTGCGGCTGACCGCCGTAGCTTTGGCGGGAGGCTGGTCAGGCGGACCAACTTACAACTGCCGCAACACGTCCATCGGATCCGCGGAGGCCGCGCGCCGGGCGGGGAAGTAACACGCAAGCAGGACGACAGCCGTGAGCAGCAACGGCACGATCGTGAACGCCACCACATCCAGCACGGGCACCGAAACGAACAGGTTCGAGGCAACGCGCAGCGCCGGATATGAAAGGAGGGCGCCAAGCGCTGAGCCGAGAGCAGCGAGCGTGAGCCCCTCTCGAAGCACCATCGCGATAATTTGCGCGCGCGCCGCGCCGAGCGCCACCCGGACACCAAGTTCATGCATGCGCTGCGCGAGCGAATACGAGACGACGCCGTACAGTCCGATCACCGCCAGAACAAGGCCGATCACGCCGGACGCGGCAAGGATCCCGGCGGCCATTCGCCGCGGGTACAGGATTTCGGCGACCGCCTGCCTCATCGTCTGCACCTTGAACACCTCGGCGGAGGCGTCCGCGGCATTCACCGCCTTCTTCAACGACTGGATTCCGTTCTGCGGATCCCCGGCGACGCGCGCGACGATCGTCGTCGCGCCCATTCGCCACTGCTGGCCGAGCGGTGTATAGATGCACGGGCTGTCGCCGTAGTCCTGCAGCACCGGGCGCGCCTCGTTGACCACGCCTACGACCTGCAGCCAGTCGATCTTTTCCCCAACGGCTGGAAAGCTGTTCTTTGCGGCGACGAAATGCCCAATCGGATCGCGGCCAGCCCACAGCCGATCGGCGAGCGCTGCGCTCACGATCGCGACGTGCGGCGTGGTCAGGGCGTCCCGATCGTCGAACGCGCGGCCACGCAGGACGGTCATTCCCATCGCTTCGAAATACCGCGATGACACGGAGATGGTCAGCGTCCCGATCGAAGCGGGCTGCCCTGCCAGATAATCCTCCTGCGAGATCGCCGAGTACGACGTCGCCGGCAGCGCCCGCAACGGCAGCCACGTCGCCAGTGCGGCGACAGTCGCGCCTGGCACATTCTCGAGTCGCTGCGCCAGCAACCGATAGAGCACACGACTGCGCTCCGCATTGCGAGCGTCGATGGCCTTGACATTTGTCGGGTTCGTCCGATCGAGCGGCTCCATGCGCCAGTGGAAGTTCACAATGACGACCCCGCTTGTCCGGTATCCTAGATCCGCGAGCTCGATTTTCATCAGCGCGCGCACATGGATCGCGGCGACGAGCAGGAGCACGAGCGACAGCGCGAGCTGCGGCAGGACAATCCACTGACGGAAACGCCGCGCGCTGCGCCTTCCGGACCCGATTTCCGTTCCCGGCAGCCCACTGCGCAGGTCGATGCGGCCTAACTGTAACGCCGGCATGACTCCGATCGCCACGCCGAGGCCCAGACACACCACGAGCACGAACATGACGATCGGCGCGTCGATGGTCGCGTCGAGGGCGAACGGGGCAGGCGTCGACGCACGGAACACATTCAGGAGCCAACGTGCACCAAGAATTCCGAGCACGCCTCCGCACGCCGCAAGGATCAGGCTTTCAATCACCAACTGGCGACTGATTCTCCAGCGGCTTGCGCCGATGACCAGCCGGATTGCAAGCTCCCCGCTGCGGCTGACACCGCGTGAGAGAAGCAGCGCCACGATGTTCACGGCCGAAATCAACAACACGGTTGCGACGACGACCGTGAGTGCGGCGGCGAGACGGATCGGCACGACCGATGCGCTCGGGTCGAATGGGGTTCGTACGGAGTTCGCGCGCTTCACGAGCAGGTGCGGCTTGAGCGCCTCGGGACCCGGAGCCGACGGCCGCGTCCGGCGCCACTGCTCCAGCTGTTCCGCAACGATTGCCTGGGTCTGCGCCAGGGAAACGTGCGGGGCACGGCGGCCGATGACCACACATCCAAAACGGTTGTTGCGGGTTCCGGGCAGCGGCTGTTGAGCGCTCGTAATCCAGAAGTCGCTCGGCGTCCATGGGTCCGACACGCCCTTGAACTCGCGATTCACGACACCAACGATCGTGAAAACCACCGGATCGCCGGACCGCGGCGCAAGCTGAATCTGTTTCCCGATAATCTCCGGCTCGGATTTGAAGCGCCGTACCCAGAGGCGGTGGCTGATCACAATGCTGCGTTCCGTCAGCGCAAGGTCATCGTCGCTGGACCGAAGCGTGCGCCCGAGCGCTGCCTTTACGCCGAGCACGTCGAAGTAGTTTCCGGTCACCCATTCGCCGCGAACGGAGTCCGTCTGACCGTCCGCCGTCATGATGTGCGTGACGCCCCAGTGCGCCGTCAGCGAGGTGAATGCCTCGTTGTGATCACGCATGTACTCATACAGCAGACTGTCGACGATTGTCGGGCGGTCCGGCTGGAGGGGGTGAACGGTGTAGACGTACACCAGTTCTCCGGGCGCCTGCACCGGCAGCGGACGAAACAGTGCCGCATAGACGATGCTGAAGAGCGCCGCGTTGATGCTGATCCCCAGCGCGAGCACGAGCGCGGCGGTCAGCACGAACGTGGGATGTTTCGCCAGCAGTCTGACGCTGTAATGCAGGTCCTGCAGCACCGTCTCCCCCTCAGGGCTGAACTTTTCGCAGCGTCTGCGTCGCGCGGCCCACTTCCTTGCCGTCAATCGTGACGATCGCGCGAAGCAGGTAGTCGCCCGGTTGCAGCCCCGCAATCGCGAACCCGCCGAACGCGGTGCGGCCGTCTTCGCCGGGCCCCTGTCCGACGTTCGCGGTCGCATTCGCGAGTGCAGCGCCCTGTTCGGAATCGGCAAGTTCCAGCCGAACGGCAACCGCAGCCGCTTTCGGCACACCGTAGATTTCGAGCACGCCGACAGCCGCCTGATCGCCGCCGAACTGAAGCTTCGGCGCGAACGCGCCGTTCTGCGGCACACCGAGCATCAGCGCGCTCGTGCGGAACGTGCCGAGCGCCTTCAACTGTGCCTGGAGGTCGAGATCGATCGTTCCACTGCGTCCGCTCGCGTCGGTCGACGCAAGACGAACGCGGTATGTGCCTGCGGGCACGACGACCGCAGCCGGGACCGGTGACCGTCCGAGCTCCGCCGGCTGCGCGGTCCACTGCGCTTTGAGCGTGCCCTTCTCGTCGTACAAGCCGATCGCTGCGGCGGTCAACTTTGCTGACGCGTCTGACGGTTCGAACAGCGCCATGACCTTCACGCCTGCCTTTTCGTCCGCGCCGCGGGAGGGGTAGGCCGCAATCCGAAGCGGAAGATCGCGATACACCGTGGCGGTGCGCAGCATGTCTCGTGGCGCGCTCGCGGACGGTTCGGCTTTTCCGACGGCCAGCTGCGACTTCGCGTGCACTTTGATCCCGGCCCGTTTGGCGCGGACCTCGAGATGGCGCGGCGTGTCAGTGCGCTCCGCCGCGTCGACCTCGATTGACGCGACGTAGTACTGCGACATGTCGCGCGTGATCCGCGACACCACCGGATCCACGCTGCCGCTCATTCGAAATGTATCTGCGCCGACGATGGCGGCGAGATGTTCCACGCCCGCGGCATATTCCGAGCTGTCCGTCTGACCGGTCCCGTCCATCACGAGAATCGGAAAGAAGCTGACGCGCGACAAGGCAGCCGCCCTGGCCACCTCGTCGAAGTCTGTCGTCCTCACCTCGCACAGTTTTCCGCCGACACCGAGCACGGAGCGCATGCCGGAATCAGGAGACGCGAGGCCGGAGGAGAAGAACACCACGACAGCGGGGTTCGGCCCGCGCGCCGCGAGAATCGATGCCGTCCTCTGAAGCGCCAGGCTCGTTCGGCAGGTGACCTCCTGCCCACCGAGCTGCCCGACCATGGACGCGAGCGCATCGCTGACGCGCGACGGCTCCGGCGACAACGGTACGTTGAGTCCGCCGGGCCGGACGCCGAAGAGCGCGACACGGTCGCCAGGTCCCAGCGTCGCCACCAGGCGCGAGGCCGCGTCGCGAATCCCCCTCTCCCGTCCGGGCGCAATCGACTCATCGTCGACGAGGAGAATGACGTCATGCGCGATCTCGGTGGAGACGTTGGTCGCGAACGGCGGCGGCAGCGCGCGTGTGCCTGGCTTGCGCGCGTTCTGAACGAGGCGCAGCGAGCTCACCGCGCGCTCCTTCCCGTCCACTTTGATCGAGATGTCCTCTGCTTTGAGATCCGCGATCGGCTGACCGTCCTCGGCCGTCGCGTGAAAGTCAACGAGGACGCTCGCGTTCCAACGTTGTGCAGCCAGGGGAACAGCGAGCGGCGTCCCGAACTGGAACATGGCGTAAACAGCCGAGCACGCGATCGTCACGGCCCAACGGCGGAAATGCGGTGGCTTCATGCGCAAGAGGATACTCCCGCTTCGAGCTCGTCGCGTGTGTCCGGTTGAGGCACCGTGTCTTGCAGCGTCGGCACTCAGGGTAATGAATGGCTGACGAACAGGATTCGGGCGGTACGCACGATCCAGCCGGGCTGGCGCTGCGCACCGGCCACCAACGTCGGCACGGCGATCGACGCTCGCGCGATCGCTCCGCGCCTGGACGGCGCCGCGGCGATCGGCGGCGCGCGACGATGCGGACGCTGCTGCTCGCGGCCGCGGCGCTGGCCACCACGCACACGGTGAAGACGCAGACGAAACCGATGCGTGCGGACGTGTCGGTCTCCATGGACGAATTCCGGCCCGTCAGCGCGGATCGCGCTTATGACGACATCATCAACGAGGCGGCTGTCACGTACGCGCTCGACCCCAACCTCATTCGCGCGGTCATGCGCGCCGAGTCCGCGTTCAATCCGATGGTCGTCTCCCCTGCCGGCGCACAGGGATTGATGCAGCTGATGCCCGCGCTCGCGGAGGAGATGGGCGTCACCGATCCTTTCGATCCGCGGCAGAACATCATGGCGGGGGCGAAATACCTGCGGTGGCTGCTCGATCTGAACCGCGGCAACATCCCCCTCACGCTCGCCGGCTACAACGCGGGTCCGACGCTCGTCTCGAAGTACAAGCGCGTGCCGCCGTTCAAGGAGACGCAGCGCTACGTCAAGAGGATCACCGGCTTCCTCGAAGACGCGAAGCGCGACGCGATCCCGACGAACTAGCGCGCGCTGCGAACTGCCGAACCGCGCACCCTTGCGAACCGCGAACCGCGAACCGCGAATCGCGCGTTTAGGTAATATGTGTCCGCTTCAATCGAGAGGACGGACACATGACACGTCAGATCTCACGCCGCGCCCTTCTTGGAACCGTTGGCGCCGCGGCCGGTGCGGCGCTCGTCTCGAGATCAGCGCTCGCACAACCGCAGACACCCGCGCGCGCAATCCCGGCGCCGCAATCGGCGCCGACCGTCATCTCGAATCCGCCGCGTGATTTCGGTCCCGACGCGCCGCCGACCACGTACTTCACGGATCCCGATGTCCTCACGATCGATCCCGCGTTCAACGGCCTGGTGCAGGCCAACACGTCGATCAAGCGCGTGTGGACCGGCGCGCTGTGGACGGAGGGGCCCGCGTGGAACAGCCAGGGACGTTACCTGCTGTGGAGCGACATTCCGAACAACCGCCAGCTGCGGTGGATCGAAGACGACGGGCACGTGACCGTGTTCAGGAGCCCGTCGAACAACAGCAACGGGAACACATTCGATCACCAGGGACGGCAACTGTCGTGCGAACACCTGCTGCGACGCGTCGTGCGCTACGAGCATGACGGCTCGATCGCAATCGTCGCGGAGTCCTTCCAGGGCAAACGGTTGAATTCTCCCAACGATGTCGTCGTCCACCGCGACGGCAGCATCTGGTTCACCGACCCGCCGTATGGCGGCCAGTTGTACGAGGGGGCGCCTGACGCGAGCGGCGGCCCGACGAATGCCGCCGGGCGCTTGAATTCGCGCGTGGGACAGCCGGCGGAGATCGGCAGGTTCAAGCGCGAGCTGCCGACCAACGTCTACCGCGTCGATCCGGCCGGCCGCGTGGACATGGTCATCCCGGAAGAACAGGTGCCGGATCCGAATGGGCTGACGTTCTCTCCTGATTACCGCCGTCTCTACGTCGCGAGCACCGGCAAAGGTCCGGGCGATACAGGCGCCGGCGGCAAGGGGGAGATCTACGTGTTCGACATCGGCGCCGACAACAAGGCGTCGAACCGGAAGCTGTTCAGCGAATGCGTCATCGACGACGTGAAGTGCGGCCCGGATGGACTGCGCTGCGACGTCGAGGGCAATGTGTGGGCGTCGAGCAACGCGGGACGCGCGCTCGGCTACAGCGGCGTGAGCGTGTGGAGTCCCGCAGGCAAGCTGCTCGGGCGCATCCGCATTCCCGAAGTCTGCGGCAATCTCACGTTCGGCGGTCCGAAACGCAATCGCCTGTTCATGGCCGCGAGCCAGTCAATTTACGCGGTGTATGTCGCCACCCAGGGAGCGGGGCCCGCGTAACAACTCACCGGAATTGCCCACCCACGCCGTGCCTTGACGTCCTTGTGCATTAGTAGCATACTGGTTTTCATTACAAACAGGTATGCGCTAATAGCCAAGTGAGGATGGACATGGACAATCTCGATCTCACGGACATCGCACGGCGGCCGCAGCGGTACTGGAACGTCGATGGGCTTCCCGAGCTGATGATGGGCCTGCTATGGATTGTCTGGGGCGGCGCGTGGCTCCTTGGCGAGCGCATCCCACGCGGCGGCGTCTACAACGCTTTCTGGATGTTCGTGCCCGCGCTCCTTGCGCTCAGCGGGTTCGCGGTCGCCTGGGCAACACGCGCGCTGAAGGCCCGCATCACGTTTCCACGCGCCGGCTACGTCGCCTGGCAGCCTCCCACCCGTTCGGCACGCGTCGGCGCCGCCGCGGTCAGCCTCGTGACCGCGATGATCCTGGCCGCCACCGTGATCAAGACGAGGAACCATGCACCCACGAGCGACCTCGCAGCCCCGATCCTGGGCGTCATTCTGAGCCTTGCGTTCCTGATCGCCGCCGTCAGTCAGCATGCGCCGCACTACCTCGCCCTTGCCGGTGTCGCGGTCGCGCTGGGAATCGCCCTTGGCGCGCGCGGCGGCGGCTGGGAATCGGCGAACTGGCTGTTCGTGCTGATCGGCGCGGCTTCGGCGGCTGTGGGTGCCGCGCGTCTCGCGCTCTTCCTCCGCAGTCACCCGCGTCCCGTGGAGTCGGCATGACCGATCTCGACCGCGTCATTCATGAGCCGGCACGGCTACTGATCGTCGCGCTCCTGGCGGGCGTCAAGGAGGCGGATTTCCTCTGGGTGCAGCGCGAAAGTGCGTTGACGAAAGGCAATCTCTCGAGCCATCTCGCAAAACTGGAGGAGACGGGCTACGTGGAGGTTGAGAAGACGTATCGGGGGCGCATTCCGCTCACGCTGCTCCGGCTCACCCGCCAGGGACGCGCGGCATTCGAGGCGTACAAGCGGAACATGAACGGGCTCCTGCGGAAAGCCGCGGCGCGATGATGACCTGCGACCCGCGCAGGGAGCAGGGCCCGCGTGACTACATCGACGCGGGCGCGAAGTAGAACGTGAACGAACCCTTTTTCCGATCCTTCGTGTTCGCGACGTCGACGGTAAATGGGCCGCCGTTCGCGCGGAGCGTCGCGGTGCCCGTCGCCGTGTCGTGGCCGAACGAGCGCTCACCCTTCACGTCGATCCTTATCGTCTGACCTCTCCCCAGGTTGAGCGGCCCGATGATCCATGAACCGGAGTCGGGGCCGTACGAGCTTGGCTTCTTCGTACTCTCCCGGCCATCGTCGTAGCTCCGGTTCGCCAAATGCAGCATTCGCTTGCCATCGACCAGCACGTCGAAAAGCCAACCGGTGGAGCCGACAGAGCCGTCCGCGTTCACCTGGATTTTCTCCAGTTTCAGCTGCATCGAGGACGACGTGGTCTTCTGGATTTCAGCCGGCGAGCCGTTGTTCAGGTCCAGGAAGTAAGTCGCTTTCGCTTCGCGGCCGTCGACATAGTGGACCGTAATCAGGATGTTGAATCCACCCCATCCCGTCGTGACGAGCTCGAACTTTCTGCCCCTGTCGCGCGAGCTCTGAAACGGATTCGGAAACGTGGGATGCAGGACGTAGTCGACCTGGGCGATCGTGTCGAGCACCTTCTGCGGTTCGTCGACGAACACACGCCACTCATAGAACGCACGGCCATATCGATCGTCGATGCGCCGCGCGTAGTTGTTGAACTTCAGCTCCGCCTGCTGCTGGGCGGTCAACACGCCTGGCGGTCCCGCGGCCGACACGAGCGCCACACCGGGTACGTGCCACGAGGCGTCGGATATCGGAGTCACCGCTTTCCCGCTCCGAATCTCCTGACGGATGTAATTGGGAAAGAACGGGCCTGCCTGCCACCAGTTCCCATCCTCGTCCTGGAGATGGAGGTGCATCGGCTTGTTCGCGACCTCGCCGCTCAACTGCACCTGCCAGTTCCCCTCGCCGAGCACCGGCACGACCGCGCCTTCCTTCGTGACGACCCTGACATTGTCCGCCGCGACCTCGTCGTACTGGTATTTTCCGGACTTCAATGCGGGCAGCGCGACGCCGGGCGGTGGGAGCAGCGTCACCACGATGGGCACGACCGCCGGCGTGATGGCGATCTTGAACAAGCCGATGACTGCGGTCGTCACCGCGCCTACGAAGCCGGGAACGGCCGCCTGCCGGAACTTCCTGTCGGCGTTCTTCACGAATCCGAGCAGCACCGCGAGCGACGTGAGGCCAATCAGGATGAAGAAGCCGATGAAGACGAAGAACAGCACGTCCTGGTGTGCGCTTCCCATGTTCGCTCCCCTGCTGAATTGCGTGGGATCGTAGCACCTATCGCAAGGGCATGACGCGCCCGCGTCAGTCGGGCCGGCATGGATAGCGGTACCCCAGTACTCAGGCCGGCGCATGGCGCATCCGGCGGATCGTCACGCGCGCTCGTCGCTGCGTTGACAACGGCGTCGAGCAGCTTCCCGTCACGCCCGGTGAACGCGCCGGGGAAGGATCTCGGCAGCAGCACGCACGCGACCGTCTAGCGCGAGCCGCCGCGCGCGCGTCGATCGTCGGCCGGCCCTCCTTCGGCACGCGCGAGGTTACGGGCCGTGTTCACGAGCGCCACGTGCGTGAACGCCTGCGGGTAATTGCCGACGAGCCTCCCGCTGGTCAGATCGAATTCCTCCGAGAGAAGGCCGACGTCGTTCGCGAGCTTCAGCACGCGTTCGAATGTCTCGCGCGCTTCGTCATAGCGTCCCTGCACCGCGTAACTGTCAGCAAGCCAGAAGGTGCACGGCAGGAACACGCCTTCCCCCGGCGGCAGCCCATCGACCTCGGAGCTGCGCGAGTGCGTCGCGTATCGAAGCAGAAAACCATCGCGCAGCAGATCGTGCTCGATCGCGGCAACCGTTCCCTTGATGCGTGGATCGGATGGCGGCAGAAACCCGACGATGGGAAGGAGCAGCAGGCTCGCGTCGACCTCGGACGATCCGTAGAACTGCGTGAACGATCCACGTTCGCGGCTGAAGCCCTGTGCGCAGACTTCAGCATGGATCCGCGTCCGTACCCCACGCCAGCGATCGATCGGACCATCCAGCCCGAACTCCTCGGCCATCCTGATTGCGCGATCGAAGGCGACCCACGCCATCACCTTGGAGTGGGTGAAGTGGCGGCGCGGGCCGCGCACTTCCCAGATGCCCTCGTCGGGTTCCTGCCAGAGCGATTCGAGTCCGCCGACGAGCGTCTTCTGGAGCGCCCACGCCGCATCATCGACCTCGACGCCGGACGTCAACGCGAGGTGCATGGCGTCCATCACCTCGCCATACACGTCGAGCTGCCGCTGGCGCGACGCCGCGTTGCCGACGCGCACGGGGGCCGAGTTCTCGTAGCCGCGGAGCCACGGCACCTCGAATTCCATCAGCCGCCGTTCGCCTGCCGGGCCATACATGATCTGCAAATCCGCGGGATCGCCGGCGACGGCGCGCAGCAGCCAGTTGCGCCAGGCGACCGCCTCTTCGGTGTAGCCGCCGACGAGCAGCGCGTACAGCGTGAACGTCGCATCGCGGAGCCAGCAGAAGCGATAGTCCCAGTTGCGCACGCCGCCGATGAACTCCGGCAGCGAGGTCGTCGGCGCCGCAACAATGCCGCCGGTCGGCGCGAACGTGAGCGCCTTCAGCGTGATGAGCGATCGGAGCACGACGTCGCGCCATTCCCCCTGGTAGTTGCACCGGCCGGACCAGCTCTCCCACCACGCGCAGGTATCGTCGACGGCGGTCAGCGGATCGATGTGCGAGACGCTTTCATGTGAGGGATGCCACGCGAGATGGAACGGCACCTTCTCCCCCGCGTGTACAGTGAACTCGGCGCGTGTGGTCAGGTCGACGCCGCGCGTCGAAACCGGTGACCAGAGCGAGAGCGCATCGGGACCACCGATCGCGTGGACCATGCCGTCGATGTTCCGCACCCACGGC
>Ga0137373_10004944_pt1 | contig 14523 bp, 16 predicted proteins | sample SagtaG_5_FD_104912 | JGI IMG/M metagenome (GOLD analysis project Ga0137373, IMG submission 104912) | Vadose zone soil microbial communities from Sagehorn Ranch, Mendocino, California, USA - Sage1_R_80_16 metaG | ecosystem: Environmental > Terrestrial > Soil > Vadose zone | place: USA...
ACATTAGCCGGTGGTGCAAACCACCGGTAGCCGACATAAAAAATCGCCAGCCCCGACAGGGGCGTTGGATCAAACGTAACGTTCGTCAAATTCCACGCCGCTGCGGCGTAGCAATTCCAGGTACTCCTCGCGAAATGTGCGCGTGTGATGATGCTCCGCTTGTTGCTCGATGTAATGACGAACCGCTTCGAGTTGGGAAGCGCCTACGGTAAAGGCGCCGTAACCTTCCTGCCATGCGAAATGACGCACATTGTGCACCCAGCCGGACGAAACCGCCTTTAACTCGCGGAGCACATCTGCCAGGCGGTGAGTCGCGCGAAGGTCAATCAGTCCGGCGGCTGCCGGACACGTGATCGGAAACGCCACCCACACTCTCGGCAATTCCATCCGCAGTTCGGATGATTCCGCCAAGGTATGCGTGCAGGTCTCCGCGCCAAGTCGGCTGGATCGTCGGCTCGTGATTTTTCGTTCCGAAAACGATGTGATAATGCAGGCTCAGACCTCTCGGGGCTTGGCTGTTTTGTTTACACGCTAAACCGGTGGTTTGCACCAGCCTAAGGCTGGCTAATCTTCCGATATGCCTCCGGGATTGGCAGCCGAAACTCGCGCTTGGCCTGGATTAGCATAAGATTTTCGACATGAGCTCAGCGCAACAAACTTCTGTCACTGCAACGTTCCGCGCGATGCACGAGTCAGGATGCTTCGTACTTCCAAATCCTTGGGACATCGGGACGGCGATCTATCTTGAACACCTCGGATTCGAAGCGCTCGCCACTACCTCGGCCGGCTTCGCCTTCTCGCACGGAAAACGCGATGGCGGCGTCCCGCGCGATGAAATGCTCGCGCACATTCGAGAAATTGTAGAAGCAACGGCGCTACCGGTGAACGCAGACTTTTTAAACGGGTTCGCTGATGAACCTGAGGACGTGGCTGCAAATGTGAAGCTTTGCGCCGGCACAGGCGTAGCGGGACTGTCGGTAGAAGACAACTCGCAGAACGCCGCCGCGCCGCTCTACGAGAAAAAACTGGCAGTCGATCGCATTCGTGCCGCCCGTTCCGCGATTGGCGCTTCGGAAACTGGCGTCGTGCTAACCGGGCGTTGCGAAGCGTGGTTAGTCGGAGATCCCGATCCATTGCATACTGCTTTGGAACGACTCATTGCCTACGCTGAAGCCGGCGCCGATTGTCTCTATGCGCCCGGCGTTAGTAAACCAGATGAGATTGCGCAGATCGTAAAGACGGTCGCACCGAGACCTGTCAACATCCTTGTCTCCGGATTCAATCACCAGCTTTCATTTTCACAACTGGCCGATCTTGGTGTGCGCCGTATCTCTGTCGGCTCCGGTCTTGCCCTGGCCGCGTGGGGCGCATTTCTGCGCGCTGCGCAAGGCATCAAAACAAACGGCACATTCAACCTTCTGGCCAATGGCGCTGCTTCGGCCGACCTGAACAAATTGTTCCAGGAAAAATCATGATTGCCATTCGCCACGTTATTCTGAGTAGTCGTCCTCGATTCAAAAGTGAGCTTCCAGCAATTTTATCATTGCCCCCGTTGCTGCAATCGCCTAGCAATGAACGAGCTTTAGAAGAAAGGAAACTCCATGGGTATCAGCCTGATCTTTATTGGCGTCGTCATTCTGCTCGGGATCTTCGTGCTAATGTTCCTTATCGGCGGTTACAACGCGCTGGTCACGTTGCGCAATCGTTACAAGAACGCCTACTCGCAAATCGATGTGCAACTTAAACGGCGCTACGACCTGATTCCGAATCTGGTCGAGACTGCCAAAGGTTATCTTCAACACGAGCGAGGCACGCTTGAAGCCGTCATCCTGGCCAGAAATGCCGCTGTTACGGCCAATACCCGCGCCGCGCAAAATCCGGGCGACGCCTCCGCTATGAAAGAGATCTCTTCGGCCGAAAGCGCATTGTCCGGCGTCATGAGCCGCTTGTTTGCATTGGCAGAAGCGTACCCCAATCTCAAGGCGAACACGACAATGCTGAGTTTGATGGAAGAGCTTACTTCAACTGAAAACAAAGTCTCCTTCGCGCGCCAGGCGTATAACGATGCAGTCATGACTTACAACACGCGCCGCGAAGTTTTTCCCAGTAACGTCATCGCGACCACGTTCAATTTTGGACCGGCTGAACTTTTCGTTATCGAAAAGCCGGAACAAAAAGAAGCGCCCAAAGTCGCGTTCTAAGTCGTCTCACAAGATTGGGTCGGCGTGGACTTCTTCGAACGGCAGGATAAAGCCCGACGAAATACCAAGCTCCTGGTATTTTATTTTTCCCTCGCTGTCCTATCGCTCATTCTCGCAGTCAACATAGCGGTTTCGCTGATCTTTACGGGCTTCATGCCTGCGAATTCCATCGATGAACCGTCAATCGGCTGGTCGCGGTCTGAGCTGCTTTTCTGGGTAACGATCGGGACGCTCGCCGTGATTCTAATCGGGAGCGTCTTCAAAAGCTTGCAACTGGCTCGCGGCGGCAGCGCGGTCGCCGAGCTGTTGGATGGACGGCTAATTAATTCCAACACGAGCGACGCCGATGAGCGCAAGTTGCTGAACGTGGTGGAAGAAATGTCGATCGCTTCCGGTGTACCCGTCCCGCAGGTTTACGTCATGGATAGCGAAACTGGGATCAACGCGTTTGCGGCCGGGCATTCTGCAAGCGATGCGGCCATCAGCGTCACCCGTGGCTGTATGAAAATGCTTTCACGCGACGAACTGCAAGGAGTGATCGGCCACGAGTTCAGTCACATTCTTAATGGCGACATGCGAGTCAATTTGCGTCTCATGGGCTTGGTTTTTGGAATTCTTTGTCTGACGGTTATCGGTCGAATACTCATCCAGACAAGAGGACGCAAGAATCCCCTGCCCTTGCTTGGGCTGGCCCTTATTATTACCGGCTGGGCTGGCGTATTCTTCGGACGATTGATTCAGGCTGCTGTTAGTCGTCAGCGCGAAGTTCTGGCAGACGCCTCCGCGGTGCAGTTCACACGCAATTCATCTGGGTTGGCAGGTGCACTCAAGAAGATTGGCGGGCTCACTTACGGCTCCAGAATCAATTCGCCGCATGCCGAAGAAGCCAGCCACTTGTTTTTTGCAAACGCTTTGGGCGATTCAGTTTTCGCAACCCACCCCCCTTTGGTTGAACGCATTCGCGCTTTGGATCCGAGCTTTGATGGGAGATTCCCACGCGTGATACTGGAACGTCCTTCCGACGTATCGCCTGCGCCCGGAGCAGCGCAGTTATCTCGCCCGCAACCAATTCCGGGCCTTCCTCTGGTCCAAGCGGAAGGGGACAGGTTTGCGGCGCCGTTTATTTCACAACACGCTGTGATTGCAAACATCGGGCAAGCAACTACGGAGCATCTTCGTTACGCGGTGGATTTTCACCAGGCAATTCCACCGGGACTAGAAGCGGCTGCACGCGATCCGCTCGGGGCCGGCGCATTAGTCTGCGCGTTTCTGCTCGCCAGCGAACCAGCGACGCGGCGGAAGCAACTCGAAGATCTGGATCGCGCCACATCCGAGGCCATACGTGACGAGATAATGCGAGTCTGGCCTGACACCCAAAGCATGCCGCCGCAGGCTAGAATTCCCCTGGTCGATCTCGCGCTGCCGGCCCTGCGCCGACTTTCGCGGCAACAATTTGAGCAGTTCCGCGCAGCCACGGAAACACTGGTCGCGAGCAACAGCGAAACTGATTTGTTCGTGTATATGCTGCGAAAAATCGTGGTGCGGCACCTCGAAACATATTTCTTTCCCGAGCAGAGGCGCGTCACGCAATTCTACGCCTTGCGTCCCTTGGCGTCTGACTGTGGCGTGCTTTTATCGGCGACGGCCTATGCAGGTCAGGAAAACGCGACTAAGGCGTACGCGGCATTTGGACAGGGCGCGGAATCCTTAAGCCGCGCCGCGCGCTCGGAAATCCCATGGTTGCCGCCAGATCAGTGCGATCTGTCGCACATTGATGCAGCGCTTGTGCGCCTTAGCCAGGCCGTCCCCCAGATCAAGAAAAATGTTCTTAACGCCTGCGCCCAAACTGTTGTCGCCGACGGCGTCATCCAGGAAGGTGAAGCAGAGTTACTCCGCGCCATTGCCGATACGCTCGACTGCCCGGTACCACCATTCGTGCAACCGCATGAAGAAGCCGGCGCAGCTGTTCTCGCTCAAGACTAAAGCCAAGAGTCGTGCGATTTAGTGAAACTGTAGTGGCAGCCGTTTCGGCTGCGCATTCTCCCAAGAAACGTCGGGACCAGAATTTGCATTCGGTCAAGCCACCATCCTTGCATGAAAATCGCAATCGCCAGCTTTCATTTTCCCACGTGGCTGATCTTGGTTTACGCCGAATTTCTGTCGTCTCCGGACTCGCCCTTGCCGCATGGGGCGCATTCCTGCGCGCCGCGCAAGACATCAAAACCAACGGCACATTCAACCTTCTGGCCAATGGCGCTTTCATGCTATCTCACGCTCTTTCGTCACTACTTCCTCCTACGGTGACGCATGACAATGCTGAAAACGAGAATGATGATCACGCAGTTTGCCCCTACGAGCCACCGGGTGTTAAATCCCAGCGAGCGTTCGATCAGAACTAGCAATGGGAGTGATAGTGTGACGACTATCACACCGAAAAGGAAATCCCTCCTTCGTCCCTTGCCAGAATCTAAGTTTCGGTCCTGCATTTTCAGGGGCGAGAGATCCCGAGATGTAAGCAATAATTCAATGGCGAAGATAGTGATTGCCGTTGCACGCGTGCGCCCGTCGAAGAGCATCCCCGAAGTAGACGTGGCGGCAAATTTTCGTCGTTGAATTCGCGTGCCGTCTCGGGGTCGAGCTCTTCAGGGTGTGCTCGGGGGCCCTTTGAGTCTTCTTCTTCGAAGCTCCATCGCACAAAGTGCTGCGATGGTAAGCAAGTCGCTGATGATGTGCGTGGCCTTGACGCTTCTAAACGTGGCGGGCGTAAGAGTCGGCTCGAGCAGATCGCGCACTTGCTTCGAGGCGGTGGCGGTGGCACCGCCAGAATCGAATTGTTTGATCGCTTCAATCGTGGCGAAGCGTTGCGCGGTCGTGTCTTTCATCGCATCGAGATTCTTATAGGCGAAAAGGCCAAATAAAATGCAGACCAGTGCGGTGGTAATTGCAGCCGGATGTTTGCGCAGCGACGAAAATGCGAGGACACCGCCAACGATGATGACGTAGAGGTTCCAGTATTGCTGCATCGCGTTCGAGCGCTCGAAGTAAAGCTGAATCAGTTCGTTATAGTTCATAAGATTTTCGCGATTATGAACGCGCCCCATTATCCAAGGCGAGGAGAAAAGAGCTCGTGCCATCGGGCGAGGTAGTCTTGGTCAATTGGCAGTTGGGAAGCGCGGGTGATGGGAACACAGGCATGTTGCCTGTGCGGCCAACGGACATCCATGTTCGGCGGTTCTGACTCAGCGGAGTGCAACTCCGCTGGCCGCACAGACTCCAAGTCTGTGTTCCTGGCAAATCCACCTTCATTTGCTCGTCATCTCCGACCCGACTGACAATAAACGAGCACGACCGGGGGACGAACGAAGTCGAAGCGCGAATTCGGACAGCGCTGAGATCACCTCGGGTCGAATAACAACGGACGGTCGAACTCGGCGAATGATCGCGAATGCTTCTTCCGCGGTCTTCGCTTTCCCACTCATTATTAAATAAGCGGCAACCGCGGCCGCACTTCGCGAGTAACCGATCTTACAGTGAATATAGACGGCACCGTTTTGGGAGTGATTGCTGATGAATTCGCCCATTTCCGCGAGCTGCGCCTGGGTCGGAGCAGTTAGATCGAGGACGGGGATGTTTCGATGATTGATCTTGCGGAACGGTTTCGCTTCGGAAAACTCAGCGCTTAAATCGAGCACAGAGGCCACGCCGGAGCACAAAGCTTTGTTCGCGGAGCGAGACCCTAGTTTGCCGCCGATCCAGATTCGCGGCGTGACCTCATCCCAAGATCGACATCGGCTGCGGTAATACAGCAGCGACAAATATTGACCGAGCAAACAAGGCGCCAGCACAAAGCGCGTGCTCCACGGCAACTTTCCTTTCGTCTTGTGAAAAATAACCGGACCCACTCCGAAGTACGCGATCGCCACGATGCCGAGCGCAATGGTTGGCCAAAGAACCAAGATACCCCATGGCCAGAAGATCGCGCCCATAAGCAAGACGACCGCCGCTCCCGCTGCGTAATACAGACCGATCCGGCGATTCGCGACAACTGGCAGCGGGAGCGAAGGCTCGCGAAAGAGGTAGAAGCAATATCCCGCCAGGACAAAACCACCGAAGATGTCGATGATGTGGTGCTGGTAAGTCAGTAACGGTGAGAGACCGATGAGAAAGAACCAAAGCATCGCCGCGAACAAGAAAACGCCGCGAAGATTTCTCGCGTAGAGATCGACCAGGAGCAACAGCAGCGCCGCGTGCAACGACGGGAGAAGATTAAAGGGCGAATCCATGCCGCGAAACCAATCAAAGATCGCGCCGAGCCATCCGCTGGCATGAGGGCGCGGGAAAGCGAAGCGCAGCGGGAAAAGCAAAAAGCAAAGGCCGGCAATGAGAATTGCGGCTACGACGCGCCGCGAAAAGATCCGCAGCTCCTCGTCCGTTCGACAAAGGAACGGCGCCGCGACAAAGAAGAGGTCGATCGACATGTAGGGGAGAATCATGAAAGGAACGAATGGGATGGCGCGCTCCCATTGAAAATAAAACGAGCCGATTTGACCGCGTTGCCCAGTGATCCAATTGCAACCGCTGTAAACGACCAGAAAGAGGACCGACAATCCCGCAGAAACCGCGAATGCTTTAAGGCGAGAGACGCGCACGCGATGTTAAGGCTCCGCGCGCCGTGCGATTGAGACGGTGAACATGCCCCACTGATCTACTTCCATCGCCATTTTCCGGAAACCGGCTACGCACACCAATTCATCGATTTCGGCCGTCGTCCGGCGGCGCATGATCCAGGGTTCCCCTTCCCGATTACGTAAAACGCGCGCAATGAACTCGACCTGTGGATGCCAGGGCTGATTCGTGTAAATCAAATAACCGCCTGGTTCGATCGCTCCGGCAAGCCCGCGGAGTGAATTCAAGACTGGTTCGTTCCTGGGAAACAATTCGTAAAGCCCCGACACGATTCCGATCGTTGCGTTCGGCGCGATTGCGGCGATCGAATCGCGATCGAACGCGTCGCCTCGCTCCACGGTCACATTCTCCACTCCGAATTCCTGCGCCAACGCTCGCGCCGCATCGACATTTTCCTGTTTGTAATCGCGCAGGGTGGCATTTGTCGAAATACCTGGAAGCTCGTGCACTGTTTCCATGACGTATCGCCCTGCGCCGGCGGCTATGTCCAAAATGCGAACAGGCCGCCCTTCCTTATGAAGCTTTTCGATTACATTCCTCAACGCATTCTTAAGGTTCGCTTTGCGTTGCCGAATGCCACGCCAGCCGATGCTGTTGAGATACGATTTGTCGATCAAACGGCCGATTCCTAACGAGCCGCGCGGTTTATTTTCGTAAACGTAATCGAGCGAAAGTCCCGAATCGAAGCCGTTCCGCCAGCCGAGATCTACGCCGTCGCTCAGGCGGCCGGCCGCTCTTAGTCCAGCGCGTGCCACGGCAAACTTCATTCCGCCGCGCGATTTCAGCCGCTCATATTCATCCCACGTGTAGCCAGCCTGATCCGCGTTCAAAAGCGAAGGCTGAGTCACCGGTTCGGTGAAGCGCTCCTGAACAAACTTACGCACGCGGTGCACAACCAGATGTCGATCTTGATCATGAAAAATGGCGTGATAAGCGGCCGGATAAATCTGCAGTTCCTTTAACGGCGACGAAAGCCGGTTAAAAAATTCACGCTGCGCCTTCAGACTAACGACCCAATCGCGGCCGGCTCCGATAATCAATGTCGGTGTTTGGATTGCGCCCGCGTCCGCGACCAATCGGTCCGCCGTATCGTTAAGATCAATTAGAACATTGACCGCAATTTGCCGGAAGATAAGCGGGTCTGCATCGTACTGGGCAGCCTGTTCCTGGTCTCGAGTCAGGAGCTTCGATTTGACATAACTCTTCACGTGGCCCGGGCCGAACAGTTTTTGTTTCATTCGCAGAAGCGGAACGGCGAAGGGAACATAAAGCTTCACGTGAAACGCAGCCGTCGCCAGAATCATTGCGCGAATCGGCGGCGCGTAATCGTGCACCCAAGCCGCAATACTGACCGCGGCAAGGCTGTGAGCGAGAACGATCATGTTCTCGATAGGTATTTCGTAGCGCTCGGAAATATGGCGCGCAAAAGCGTTCACATCTCTGATCACGTCGGTAAAATTATTCGCGGCGCCGCGTGCGCCCGGCGATCGCCCATGCCCGCGCGCGTCCCACGCGAAAACGGCGATGTCTTTAAGCCCTAGTAAATCGACTGTTTCCTGCCATCGGCCAGAGTGCTCGTGGCCGCGATGAAAAAGTAAAATGGCTTTGTCGGTCGCTTCGCGAGGAATCCACGCGCGATAGAACAGCTCGGCGCCGTCCCAACTCGTCATCGCGTGCTCAGTCGCTTCCATTGCTTGGTCCCAATTCCTTCACTGCGCGATGCAATTCCGCTGCGATCGTGCAGATGTCGATCTTGTTTGCGTTCCGCGATGAATAATTGCGAGGCGCGCCAACAATGAGTCGAACTTTTTTTGGACGCGGCAGACGCCTGCCCTTCGGCCATGCGCGAAAAGCGCCCTGTACATAGCAGGGCAGAACGGTGACGTCTCGCCCGGCGACGAGCGCGCCGATTCCCGATTTGAATTCGCGGGTCTCGCCGGTTTCCGATCGCGTGCCCTCCGGAAAAATGATCAGGATATTTTCGGGATCGTCGAGAAGTTCCGAGCAGATGGAGAGGCTTCGGCGAACGCGAACTCGGCGCGCAAAGGGCAGCGCATTGGTAACCACGGCGGCGACGAAAGTGCGCGGCACGCTTCGGAAAAAATAATCTTCCGCAGCAGCCGGGAAAGCCCGATGCAATTTGCGCAAGGGAAGCGCGGCGAGAAGACAAAGCGTGTCGAGATGACTGGAATGATTTGCCACGATAACCAGCGATCGGTTCGCCCAAAGATTTTCATGCCCGATAATTTCAAACCGGTGATAGATGCGCAGCCATCCGCGGATGATCAATGCAATCAGCGCGCGCGCTCCGTACACCAGCATGTCGGGCTCGCGCGGAAATCGACGCAATCGATCAACCAAGGGTTGATCGATATCGTTGGCGGAATCGTAATGCCAGGTATTCATCGTAAGCGGTAATAATATCCCGCCATGTGCATGAACAGTGGCGCAACATAGATCAAACTGTCGATGCGATCCAAGATTCCGCCATGCCCCGGAATCGCCGCGCCCATGTCCTTGGTTCCGATGTCTCGTTTGATCACGCTGATGGAGAGATCGCCGAGCAGTCCACCGATCCCGACGATCAAACCGGTAAGAATCAGTTGTGTGGCGCCGAAAAATGGAAACGAGAATCGCAGCAACCAGGGCAAAACCATCGAAACCGCGAGCGCGCCAAGCGCGCCTTCCCACGTTTTGTTGGGGCTGATTTCGCTGCGAAGCGGATGCCGCCCAAACAATCTGCCAAATGTAAAAGCGGCGACGTCATTTAATTCTGTCGCGAAGATAACGTAACAAAGAAATCCGTAGGCATTCGTCGCGTTCGCCAGAAAACCCAGATGTCCGAACATCCAGCCGATGTAAATAAAGCCAACGATGCTCAACGACATCTTTTGCAGTTCGCCTCGGGCGCGGTTGCGCAGGATTGGAATAAGCAGGATCAATGCGATGGCGAAAACCGGCACCGCCATAAAAAAGCCATACCAACCTGTGCCTGGCTCTTCGCCGCGCGGATGCGATATCCAGGATGCAACGCCGACCGCAACGATTCCGGCGTAAACGGCGCCCGTCATCCACCAGTCACGATACAACCCAGAAGAGCGCGCGAATTCCTTGAACCCAAAAATCGAAAGCAATGTCACCCCAACAATGACCGGGACGCGTCCCGCGAAAACAACCAGCAGCCCAATCGACGCCATCACAAGCCACGAACGATAGGTTTTCCAGATCGCGCCCAGCTCCTTCTTTAATCCCCAATGGAAGAAACCGAGAATCGCGCCACCAAGCGCGAGCGAAACAGGAACGATCAGGAGGTACGCGCGAAACACCGCATCGTGCAGGGCGGTCTGCGGAGACATCATCGCGCGCCACCTTGAAGGGCGGTCACGATTCGTTTCAAGCGAACGATGATCGTTTGCAAACAGCCCGCGATTATGATCAGACAAGTCCAATCGAGAATGGTTAGCCGGCCAAAATCGTGTAACCCGGCTTGGTGAGATCGACACACAAACATCGCCCACGCCCCGAGGCTCAGCGCAACCATCCGCCACGGCTTTGACATGATTCCGCCAAATTCGCGCCGCCCTGCGATCGCTTGGCCGAAAAGTCCTACGTAAGCGGTGAACAAGGAAACGATCGCCGTCCAATAGCCAATTAGAGGATTCATTAGATCGCTCTGTGCAACGCCGACGAAAATAATCACATCGGAGATTCGATCGGGCAGATCGTTCACAATCTCTCCGCGCGCACTCGCCTTTCCCGCCGCGACTGCCACCATGCCGTCCAGCATGTTGAACCAAAGCCGGAGATAACAAAACAGCGGCGCAATAATCAGCAGCCACGCATTTCTGCCTGATTGCCAAAAACACAACGCCGCGCCGAGCGCGGCCATGATCGACAAGTACGAAATCGCATCAGGAGGAATGCCAAGCCGTACGCACAAATTCGTCGCCGCGTCCCCCGTGCGACGAAACATCTGCGCGATCGGCCGACGCGACGTCGGTTGGTATTCCACCATTCCCTACGCTTTAGCGAAAAGCCAAGCGCATTGCCCGACAAATCTGGCCTGGATTGATTCTTCAAACTCCGGCCAGATCTGGATCGTTCCCGAATTTGGTCGTTGGAATTTCCGCTTAAATCAATTTACCATCGCCGCCATGAAGATCTTAACTATCATTGCCCGCGTTCTTCTCGGACTCATTTTTGTCGTGTTCGGTTCGAACATTTTTCTGCACTTCATCCCAATGCCGCCGCCGCCGCCAACTCTGATCGGTGACTTCAGCAAGGCGCTTTTTCTGAGTCATTACCTGCATGTGGTCGGTGCGCTGCAGGTGATCGGCGGAGCGCTTTTGCTTCTCGGCCGCTTTGTGCCGCTTGGATTGACTCTGCTCGGACCCGTGATTGTGAACATCGATCTGGTCCACATTCTGATGGATCCCTCCGGCCTGCCGATGGCTGCATTCATTTCGATTCTCGCGATCTTCCTCCTCTGGCGATATCGCAGTGCATTCGCCGGACTGGTGCAACCATAACCTGCAGACAGATGAATGCGTCAACTGTCGCTACAATCGATCGAACAGAGCCAGCTAACGTCGTTGTCCACGGCGACGCGAGTAGTTTCAGGCAGGAGATTGTCAGTGGAAAACACCGCTTGCTCTCTGATGAGCCAGTGACCGCAGGTGGCAGCGATGCCGGCCCAAACCCGTACGATTATTTACTGGCGGCGCTGGGTGTCTGCACTTCCATGACGGTTGGCTTATACGCGCGCCGAAAACAATTGTCTCTCGAGAACATCACCGTTTCGCTCTGGCACTCGCGCATACACGCGAAAGACTGCGAAGAGTGTGAAACGAAGGAAGGCATGCTCGACAGAATCGACGTCGAAGTCGAATTGACCGGCGCATTGACCGCAGAACAGCACGCGAAGCTGATGGAGATCGCCGGCAAGTGTCCGGTTCACCGAACACTTACATCGGAGATCAACATCAGACTGCGAGCCGCTCAAAAATCATCTTCTTCGTGACTCCACCCGCTGCTCCGCCAGCAATTTCTGAAGACCGTTACCGGACTTGACCATCGTCTCGAATTTTAGTGTACAGGAACTTCAGAAAGCGCAATCCGTCGCATCGCCAATATCGATATTGTTGTCCCCTGTCGTGAGCAATGCCAGAGCCCGGCTTTACTGATTGGTGACCACCTGCGGAGCCGTTTTGCTCGTCTCGACCTCCGCACTCACCTTCTGGATTTGCCTGGCCTGTTCTTTCAGGGCCGCGGTCAGGGATTTAATTTCCTGCTCCTGCAGGGCAATTCTGGCTTCCTGTTTCGCACTTGCAGACGTTAACTCGTGGACTGCGTGGTGCTCCTTGAGAAACTCATTGAGCAACATTGCATTCACCTGGTCGTAGCGCACGCTGTAGGGTTTCCCTTCTTTGTCGTGTATCACCAGATCAGGATTGACCGCCTCCACGTCCTCGGCCACAAGTCCGAACTGCTGTATGCCTGCTGGATCAATTTCCGTTTTGTACCGGAAAGTAACAGGTTTGAGGGCAAGGACGGCTTCGCTTGCCTTGTCCATCTGTTTGATCTGGTCCTTGAACCGCTCTGATGAGGGTGCCGTGCCCAGTTGACCGGCTGCATTTACCTGAACTGCTGCGCCTGTCACTTCCGCGCCACTAATGCCGGCGATAAAGGTCTTTGTCTGGCTCGCACTGCCAATGCGAATGGTGCTACCCTCGCCAGCAACACCTTCGTTGCCAATGTCAATATTGCTATTGCCTCCGTTAAGATTGCGACCGGCCTCGTTACCGACGGCGATGTTGTTGTTGCCCTGAAAATTGCTTTCGAGCGCGCGAGAACCGATGGCCGTGTTGCCATTGCCGTTGGAGAAATTGAGAGCGTTAAATCCGTTAGCTGTGTTATCGTTTTTAAACGCGTTTCTGTTAAGTGCCTGAGCACCGGTAGCCGTATTTCGGTTGCCGTTGGTGTTGTCCGCGAGCGCACCAGCACCAGTCGCGGTATTGGAGTCGCCACCGGTGTTTCGAAAGAGGGTATTCACACCGAGAGCAGTGTTGCTGTGGCCGGTCGCGAGATTAAGATTAAAAAGGGCGTTATTCCCCTCCGCCGTATTGCCGTTCCCATAACCTCCATCCGGCTCTGGGCTCAACGCTTTTACTGTGGGCGACAGCCCAAAGCAGACTAGCAGGAGTGAAATGAGCAGGAATGCGCGCCGCAAAGGGGAGCGCTTCATCGGATCTTTTGACGGTACAGTTGTCGGTTTCATTTTTTGATCGTTACAAAAATCCAACATGCTTGTCGACATAAAACGGAGGATCTTTCTGGGACTTTGCTGCTTGATTAGGATCGCCGAAGATTAACTGATTCACGATCACCTGCGGTGCCGGTTTGCTCGTCTCATGCCGAATTGTGCTTTTTTTGCGGCCTGTTAAAGCTGCGTATGTTTTGCAACCTATGACACAGCAAGTTTTGGCAGGAAAAGTCGGCTTAGTCTTCGGAGTGGCGAACAAGCGCAGCATCGCATGGGCGATCGCAAAGGCCTGGGCGGCGGCGGGCGCGCGATTGATTTTTAATTATCAAGGCGAGCGTCTAAAAGAAAACGTCGAGGAGCTGGTCGGCGAGTTTGGAGAAAAGACACCATTATTTCCCTGCGACGTTTCGAGTGATGACGAAATCAAAGCATTTTTTGAACAGGTGCGTGGCGAGACCGATCGGCTCGATTTGATGCTGCACTCACTTGCGTTCGCGCCCAAAGAAGCGCTGGAGGGCGATTTTGTCAGTACGACACGCGAGGCGTTTCGCACCGCGCATGATATCAGCGCCTACTCGCTCGTGGCGCTTGCGCGCGAAGCCGCGCCGCTGATGACAGACGGCGGGAGCATTCTGGCAATGACTTATTACGGCTCGCAAAAAGTGGTGCCCCACTACAATGTCATGGGGGTGGCGAAAGCGAGTCTCGAAGCGAGCACGCGTTATCTTGCTTACGATCTTGGCCCGAAGAAAATCCGGGTGAACTGCATCTCCGCCGGGCCGGTGAATACGCTCGCCGCGCGCGGCATTAGCGGGTTCATGTCGATGTTAAAACATTATCAGGAGCGCGCGCCGTTGAAACGCAGTTGCGATACTGCAGAGCTGGGCGGGACCGGTGTTTTTCTCGCGAGCGACGGCGCAGCGGCGATCACCGGCCAGGTCATCTATGTCGATGGCGGCTATCAGATCATGGGAATGTGATCAGTTTCCTACTCTTACTCTTACTCTTACTCATGCTCATGCTCATGCTCGTAGTCGAACCGGGGACTGATCGAGCACGATTCCAGCGGTAGGGACGGATCGCCGAGCCATCCGTTCATTCGCACGGTAACGGCGCGCCCGGCGGTCGCGCCCTACCATCGTGCTCGTAATTGGAAACGACAGCGGGACCGAGCACGATTACGATTATGAGCATGAGCACGAGTATCGCGCACCGATTGCGGGAATTGTTAGGCAACGACGTTGTTGCCGATGACGCCGAAACACTCGCTGCGCACAGCGGCGATAAGTGGTTTGCGGCCGAAACACCGGAAGTGGTCGTCTTCGCAAGATCGACAAGTGATGTCTCGAAGCTGCTGAAATTTGCATCGCAAAA
>Ga0137373_10004956_pt1 | contig 14504 bp, 13 predicted proteins | sample SagtaG_5_FD_104912 | JGI IMG/M metagenome (GOLD analysis project Ga0137373, IMG submission 104912) | Vadose zone soil microbial communities from Sagehorn Ranch, Mendocino, California, USA - Sage1_R_80_16 metaG | ecosystem: Environmental > Terrestrial > Soil > Vadose zone | place: USA...
CGTTGTTGAACGGCCAGAACTTCTGATGGATCTGGTTGTCCGCACCGCGAACAAAGATGTCGATACGATCGCCCGTAGGGGGCGCCGCCACTCCGGGCCCTCCGTTAATGAAGTCGATGCTGATGTTCGGCGTACCGAACTGGTCGCCGTAGAATGTGTTCAGGATCTGCCACCACTGCTTGTTGAGCGGCGCACGCGCGCATTGATCGGATCCGAACTGCGTCATCCACGCGCCGTACGGGTAGGAGCCGTCCGGCCCCTGGTTGGGGGCACACGTCGCGGTTCCATCGAAGTAAAGGGTGTGCTTGAGCCCGGTCGGCACGCCAGCAGGTCGCACGACCGCGTCCCAGGTCCACGCGACGGCATTGTCCGTCGCGCCGCTGCGCACTGACGGGTTGTAGACCTGATAGCTCTGCCCGTCATCTACGTCCCAGCACTGGCCACCTGCGTAGCCACCATGCGGATGCACACCGTCGGCGGCGTTCACCTGGAACCAGCCGTAGTTCTTCACCGCGACGGCGCCGGCGCGGAGGGACTCGGGAAGGCCGCTGCCAGAAATCCACTCGTTGGGCAGCACACTCTTGACGTAGAAGAGGAAGCTGACGGTCTCCACCGCTCCCGTCGCAGTTCGATAGACACGGATGCTCCCAGGTGGGTACACCTGCGAGGTGTAGCCGGTAAACGTCTGTGTCTGCGGCACGCAGCCATTGGGCAAGGGACTGGCACTCTTGCCACCGGCACTCGGGGCACTCGCTCGCGAACCCTGAACGCGCTTGCGCGGCCCACGTTCCTCGCCGGGTACGTAGACCTCGGTGTAGGGCTGATCGGTGAGCTCCGCGTAGACGTCGAGGTAGTTGTTGTTCTTATAGACCGGTCCGCCGCTGAGGGTCCACGACCCGAAGCCTGCCTTCGTGACCCGGACCGTCACCTTCAGGTAGTCGTTCTTCGTCACACCGAGCGGGACAGCGATGTTGTCGAAGCGGAAGTACCCGTGCTGATCCGTAGTCGTCGACAGACCAAGATTCGGCATAGTGACTTCCGCCCCGACAATCGGGGGCAGCCCGTCGGGCACTATCGTTGACGGCGTCTTCATCCGCCCGTCCCGTGCCTGCCCGGTGATGTACGACAATGAGGTCGCGGCACTGGGTGCGCGAGGGCGGCCTGCATCCGCCCGGTTCGGGTTCACTGTGACGATGGTGGCGATCATGAGCGTGACAAGCCACATGAGCTGAAGGCGACGCATCCGGATCCTCCTCGTTGCACGCGACGATCGTGTTCCCGCCTCGCGGCCAAGTCACTTTCCGCCCGTGACATCGCCGACCGCCATACGCGGTTGGCGTAGTTGGCCGAGCGACGACCCGGCGAGCGCAGACCCGCACCGCCGGTGGGTGTCCTGGCGGTGCAAACCCGAGATAACGCGGGTCAGCCTCGTGTCGAGTGCTATGCATGTGCGCTTTAACCTTCCGAACTAGACTTGCCTGTGTGAACGTCACAACTCAGCAACGACGCGTGCTGACGCTGTTGGCCGAGGGGAGCAGCACAAAACAAATCGCTGGCCGTCTACGACTAAGCCGAGCGCACGGCGCAATGGCATGTTTCTCGACTGTTGACCCTCTTCCAGGTGCCGACACGTGCTGCGCTCATACATGAGGCGATCCGTCAGCAAGAGCTGCCTGCACCTGAGGCATCCGAGCAGCTGCGGCAGGACGCCGGCACACAGGCGCGCAACAAGTAGTCCAGAGCGCTAATCGGCCGGGTCACAATGGCTGCGCCACGTGAATTCTGTGACGCACGCCATGTAGCAGCCCACACATCCGCGCGTATGACGTTCGGGTGGAACAGCGAGCCCCTGAAGGGCCGCCGACGCGTGTTACTTCTAGCGCTACGGCGCCGCTACTCCGAGTAGCACGCAGAAGCGACAACAGCGCTGCTGTGGACGCGGTTTGCCAGCGGAGTGCTCCCGCCCGAACCTCGTCCTCGCGACTGGACGCGACGCTCCGCCTGCTCGCCGCCTTCCGGGCGGTTCGCAGAGATCAGCTCGAGGCGTTCCTCTTCCCGGGCGCACCCCTGACTCCCCCATCCCGATCTCTTCCCACATCGCGACGACGCCGTCCCACGCCGATCGCGACTCCGGCCCAAGCAACTGGTAGAACGGGGCGACGTCGAGTTGTGCCCAACGAATCGCCTTCTCAAGATCCTCAATCACTCCGACGACGAGGAGTTCGTGGTCACTCTCGTATGCGCGATCTGTTAGGAGCTCCTCAAGCTCGGCGAAGAAACGCTGTAGCCAATCGCGGTCGGCGGCGATGTATGCGTCGACGACGATTTGGGCGAGCGCGGCTGCCTGCATATATACCAGCGGATTGCTTGGGTCCTCGTCCATGCGGTCGAGCCGTTCTTGTTGCCACTTGGCTCTGAGGTGTGGGCAGCACGACAGCAGGCGGAGAATAGAAACGTTGATGCCCGCGTGACTTTCCATCTGCCTAGATTACCGGCGGTCTAGTCGAGCCGGTCCACCTCGGCCTTGACGACTCTTACCATCGCATTCATTAGCCGGTCGAGGCCGGCAGCGGTCCTCCAGTGCTGGCTGTCGGTCCCTCCAGGCTGGACGAATGCGACCGCTGTCGCGATGTGTTGAGCCAGATCAGCGGGTCCCTCAGTCTTGAGCTCCGTTTTTATTGCAGCAACTGCGTCGTGCACCGGCGCACAGTTGGGCCGCTCACTCTGAAACCAGACAGTCGTCACAGCACCTCAGTCCACCGAGGTCGCGGCTTCCTTGGACCGCGGCACGTCCCGGACGCGGTGCGCCTCGAGCCAGTTCACCAGCGCGATCTGCACGTACGTGAAGAGCGTGCGGACCTGCTCTTCTTCATCGAGGCGAGAGGGGGTGAACGCTGGGAGCGGCAGAAAGTCTGTGTCGAAGACGTGACCGTGCGCCGGGCGCGAGCGAAGGCCATAGAGCTCCCCGAAAAGCTCACGCGCACTCGCCGCGTCGTCGCTGGGCAGGTGCTTCGCCATGAACTCGATGAAGCGCGCCGTCGGTCGGTGCATTTCCCGGTTGCACTGCTTGCAGCGCGGCGTGTTCGGCTCGGGCTCGAACATGGCCTCGATCGCGGCGCCGAGCGCGACCGCCATGAGCGAGCGCTCGCGCACGCTATGGCGTGCGCAGTAGCACCAGTACGCTGCCCGGTCGAAACGGAGGACGACTTCCGCCGGCAGTGCCTCGATCGCGGCAATCGCTCCTCGAACGAGCTCGGGAGCACTAGAGGCTCGAGGCGCGTGCCCAGCCTCGTGTAATAGGCGTCAGCCTCCACGCGCTCGATCTGTGGCGGCACGAGCGGTGGCATCGCCGTCTCGTCGAAAGTCACGCCCACCGGAACGTAGCCGCCTTGGAGGTACTCGGAGCGCAGCGCAACGCCCTCGTCGCGGACGAGTACCCAGTGGTGCCGCGCACCGTCATCGATCGACTCCACGCCTGGGCGCAAGAGCAGGTTCAGCCGCTGAGTCCATCGCGTGGCTGCGCGCTGCCGGCGACGCATGCTCAGCATCACATCCCCAGTGCCGCGGTAAGTGAAGTCCATGAGGAGCGGGTGATGTGCGTAAAGGACAGGCGGTCGCGGCGAGCCCTCGGGTAGCGGCCGCAGCTGCAGGCGATCCTCGTATCGCCATGAACCTTGAACACGCTCGAGCGAGAACAGCACGACGGTGCCGTACCGCGTGCCGGTCGTCGTAAGGATCTCGTCCTGCACCCGAGCGGCGATCTCGGCGACGGCGTCATCCGTTAAGTTCGGCCCTGCTGTCGCGCGCTGGCAGCGGCGCAGGTCCTTCGAGAAGTGGAGCGTCAGCATCGCATCGCCGTCGTTCGGGAAGGCGATCTCGCGCGGGCTCTCGTGCCGCGCGCCGTGGAAGTGCGAGGTGAGCACCTCAACCAGGTCCTCGATATCGACCTCGTCCAGGTGCAGCGTACGGCCAATATCCTCGCGCGATGCCACGCTCTCCATTCTCGGTGAAGGGCACAACCCGCACCCGTCGCGAGCGCGTCAAGCGGCGGGCCGTGCGTGATTACGGACCGCGCTGAGGAGAGGCTCTTTCTCGGTGAGGTCACACTGCTGATGTGACGTAGTTCATGCGCCTCGCGCTCCACCGGCGGCTATTACGGCTGGCGATGGATCGGCAGCAGAGTCTAATGACCTGTCCTCGGAGCAACCGCCCTAGGGGCTGGGTGACGTCTGGGAAGGGCTCCATAGGTTCCACGAAGACGTGTTCCATCGGTTGTTCTTAGTTGTTCCGGCGAAGAACGCCGATTAGCGGGAATTGCTCAGTAAGTCGACGAAGCTCGACCTGACTTCTTTCTCTCGAATGAACCTGTCATTCGCTCGACAGAACGAAGTCCTCTCGCACCTCGCCGGCTTCCGCTTCCTGACCCAGCCTCAGGTCGACGAGTTCCTCTTCGCCGGGTCCTCCCTCACAGCGCTGTCGCGACAGGTCATCGTCCGGCGGCTCCTGGTACACCTCAGGCAGCAGGGACTCGTGCAGGCGACCCCGCGGGTGGTCGCGCCTGCCGGCGGCACTGCACGCCTCGCGTACTTCCTCACCGCCGCCGGCTACAACCGCGCCCGAGGCGAGAACTCCGCGCTGCGGGCGGGGCGTCCGGGGATCCGCAGTAGCACGCTCATGGAGCACGGGCTGGCCTGCGCTGACGTGGCGCTCGCCTTCAGGCGCCTGGCGCGGTCGTGTCCCGGCCACGAGGTCCTCGAGTGGGAATGCGACTGGCAGGCCGCGGAGCGCCTGGGCTCGACCGTCGTGGTCCCTGATGCGCATCTGTCCTATGCCACTGCAAGCGACACGCTCGAAGCCTTCATCGAGATCGATCGCGCGACGGAAGGCTCGAGGGTCTTCAGGCGCAAGGTCCGGCGCTATCTCGACCTGTACTGGTCCGGCGACTGGCGCAGGCACCTCAAGGAGTGGCCCATCGTCTTCACGGTCACGCCGAGCCCGACGCGGGCGAGGCTGCTGAAGCGCGTCACCGAGACGGTCCTCGAGGCCCAAGGCGAGGGTGCGCGGATCTACCGCCTGACCAAGTTCCGCTTCGCCACGCTCGACGATGTCGTCGCGCCCGCAGGACCGTTCGCCCAGATCTGGCACCGCGCTGGAGAGAGCGGAATGCATGCGATCGTCGAGCGGGCTCTGGTGGCGTCGACTCCGTGACCCGACGCCTCGCGCCAACCGTGCGCGGCCGGACGGGAGCTGCTCACAGCGGATTACGGCCTCGACGAAACCTTGGTCCCCGAGCGCCAGCTTCTACCGTCACTGGACGCTCGCGATTCTTCGGAGGATCTCGCTCCCGAGTGTCTCTGACGAGGCGTCGGATGAACCGATGCCTAAGTCGCGGAAGCCGTCCAAAATGACTGGGCTGGGAGCCGCCCCGCAGAAAGAGACTCGGGATGGCACGCACCTTTCCAATTCCAGAGGCAACTATGGCTCGTAGTCTCTCGTCGCCGTTCATGGAGGTCATCGAGTCGTTCGTGCTCAGTCGGCACGACCTCCGCGAATGGACACGGCGCTCCTATGAGAAGTCCCTGCGTCGCCTCGAATGCGCGACGCTCGCGGACTTCACGGAAGAGATGCTCGATCAGCACATCGAAGCGAAGCTCAAGGCCAAGCGGCTTACGACCGCTCATCACGACGGCATCGCAGCCAAGCAGCTCGGCAAGTGGCTCGTCGAACACCACATCCTTGAGCGCGATCCGGTCGAGACCGTTCACGTTCCGAAACAGCCCAAGAAGGGCCGACCTCCGTTCAAGGATGAAGAGGTCGTCCTCATCCTCGATGCGGCGCGCGACTCAGCTCAGAGCGAGCGCGACGAACTCATCGTCGTGATGTCGATCGCGTGCGCCCTACGACTCGGCGAGCTGCACCGTTTGGCGTGGCCAGACGACATCGACCTCGTCGAGCGCGTGCTCTATGTCCGCCAGGCAAAGACCGATGCGGGCGTCCGCACGGTCGTGCTCGATCCTCGCGTGATCACGCTCATCGATGCCTACGTGAAGGACTGGCGGCCCAGCCAGCAGCCAGGTCCACTGTTCCTCACCAACCACGGCGACCCGTTCTCGTACGACGGTTTCTCGCAGATCTTCCGCCGCGTTCGCAAGCGCCTGCCCAAGTCAGTCGACTACAAGAGCCACCGCGGTCGCAACACGGGGATCGTCAACTGGTGGCGTACCGGCGTCCACCCTTGGGACGCTCAACAAATGGCGGGCCACAAGACCGCTCAACAGACCCGTGAGTACGCCAAGTACCTTCGCACGCCCGCCGAACTCCGGCGCTCTCCTGCGGCGACGACGTTCTCCACGATTTACAGCCGGAAGTCCGCGTAGGGTGACACAACGGGCCTATCGAATCACCCGGTCTGGAACGCCCACTCACAGTGCGATTGATGAGAAAATGGCCGGAATCGCGCGGGCCCGTAGCTCAACGGTAGAGCAGGGGACTTTTAATCCCTTGGTTCCGGGTTCGAATCCCGGCGGGCTCACTAGTAATGACGGACTTTTCTGGGCGACTCGTCCGTGCGTGAGGTCTCGAAAAGCCAACCGTGTAGCCAAACTCACGTCCCGTGTCCGCATGCATCGCGTCGGCGGCAGCGCGCGACATGCCCGGTGTGACATGCATGTACGTGTCGGCCGTGATGGCGATCGAGGAGTGGCCGAGCGTGTCGGAAACAACCTTGAGCGGCACGCCGCGGCCGAGCGCAATCGTCGCTTAGGTGTGTCGCAGATCGTGGAAGCGGATACGTGGCAGGCCAGCTCGTTTCAGCAAGGGGTGAAAGCGCTGGTGCAGCAGGTTCGACGCGTTGATCGGTCGGCCAACTGCGTTCGGAAAGACGAGGTCAAGGTCTTCCCAGTCAGTGCGTCCGACTCGCGCGGCCATACGCTCCTCTGCCTGTCGGACCTTGTGGCGGCGCAGAGCGGCAACTGCGGCGCGAGTCAGCGTCACCTGGCGCCGCGACTTCGCCGTCTTCGTGGGCGCGAACTCGTAGCCATCCTCGCTTGCCCAGGACAAGACCGGCAAGCACATCCTTCCAAAGATGTTCAGTGAGCTCGCGGCGGCGTATCCGCGCTGGCGGTAGCACACGCTGCCACGCGTAAGCGATTAGTCAACGCCGCCACGCGCGGCGCGGGGGATTCCGCTGTCCGGCCACTCCATTGACGAAGTGTTGACTGTTGTGCGAGGGCCGGCCTGAACTCAGTACAAACTGGGCCGTTTCACGCTTGCCTGGCGATGGCGTCGCCGACCAGCTTGACGTTCGTTGGTGTTGACGCCCGAGGATGAGGGCAGAGACTCGGTGGATGGCACGCGTTCTGATCGTCGAAGACGAGCCCGAGGTGCGACGGGCGTGCGCCGAGATCGTGCGGGATCTCGGCTACACGCCACTCGTCGCGACCGACGGCGTCGAGGCTGTCCGTGCCTTCGACCGCTATCACCCTGATGCGGTCGTCCTCGATCTGCGGCTCCCGGGGATGAACGGTTACGAGGTGCTCGATCACATCCGCACCAGCCAGCCGCCTGGACCTCCAGTCATCGTCGTCTCTGGCGACGCGACCGGGAGCTGGTCGCTCAAGCGCGGCGCGAGCGCATTCCTGCGTAAGCCCTTCGACCTCGGAACGCTCTCGCGCACCGTCAAGGCGCAAGTCGAGGCACACGCGTAGCGCGGGCGTCAAGAACGGTTCTGCTACCGCCGGCGCTCCATACGTGCGCCACTGACCATCAACGAAGGCGCCTGGGCGTAGTGCCCCGCGGGTCTGGTGACCGAGCACAGCTGGGCCCTCGCGGGTGGGACGGTGACGATCGTCGTCGATCCGGTGATCCGATCCACCGTTCAGGGCGGCCATGAGCAGTTCTTCGCGGCCTCGCGATGGACCGAGAACGGTAAGACGCGGCAGATCGACCTGCTCTTCGACGAGCGAGGCGGGCGGTGGTACTGGTCGGGAGCCATCCATCACTTCCAGCCCGCGGACGGCTCCGTCTGCTACGGACGCATGTGGGCCGGCAACTATCAGGGTCCGCCCTGCTAACGATCGCGCGATGGATCGAAGAGATCCGCACTTGGGTGCGTGGCGCCACGCACGAGCGTCGCGACGAGCTCGGCCGATGCTGGGCCGAACGCCATGCCATGTCCGGTGAAGCCGCCGCAGACGAAGACGCGCGGCGCGATCGCTCCGACGTAGGGAAGCGCGTCGTGCGAGAAGCCCATCGTTCCGGCCCAGCGGTGCGTGACCGCGGCGCGGATGCCGTGCTCGCGCAGGAATGCGTCGAGCCTCGTCTGAATCGTGTCGGTGATGCGCTCATCCTCGCCGACCTCCTCGACCACAGCGGTGTCCCGCCAGCCCCCGACGAGAACGCGACCGTCGCCCGTCTGCCGCCAGTACCGGTACCCGCGATTCGCGTAGGCGGGGCGGTCGAAGACCGGCGCTGTAGGCGCGGTGGCGAGCATCTGACCGCGGACCGGCTGGACCCGAGAGCTCGCGAGACGGGCGGTGTACGCGTTGGTGCAGAGGACGACCGCGCCAGCGCGCACGACGCCGGTGGCAGTGCGCGCCTCGCCCGGCGCGATCGTGTCCACCCGGGTCGATTCGTGGATGCGCGCGCCCTTGCTCACCGCCGCGGCGGCGAGGCCGCGGACCCAGCGCACCGGATGGAGCTCGCCGTCGTCGGCGTAGGTCGCGGTCCTTGCCGCCGGATCGACGCTGACGGCCACGCCTTCGACCGACAAGCGTCGGGCACTAGTTTCGATCTCGCGCCACTCCTCGTCGTCGCCTGGGATCTGGTCGGACCCGTTCCACCGGAGCTCGCAGTCGATGCCGTGCTCGGCGACGAGAGAGCGCACGAGCGCCTGTGTGTGCTTCGTGAAGTGCCAGATCCTGAGCGCCTTCCGCTCTCCGTAACGATGTGAGGCGGCGACAAAGTTCTCGGCGACGCCGGCAAGCAGGAATCCCGCATTACGCCCACTCGCGGCCTCGGCCACCCCGCGCGCTTCGAGCACGACGACCTTCGCGCCGGTCGATGCGAGGAAGTACGCCGTCGCGACGCCGGCAATGCCCGCGCCCACGACCGCTACGTCAGCCGTTACATCGCCGTCCAGGGGTGGATAGGAGCGCGAAACCCCGTCGAGCCAGAGACTCATCGTCGCGAAGTGTTCCATGTCTACGTTAGGCTGACGCCTGCTTCGGTTCGCGTCTGACTCGGTCGTTTGAGTTGAGGGGTGGGGAAATGATCCGTCGTTCGTTGACCGCGCTTGTCGCGTTCGCTTTCGTTCTCGTGGCGATGCCAATGGGCGCGCAGCCCGCAGCCGCCATTTCCACATCGATCGTCATCAGTCAGATTTACGGCGGCGGCGGCAACACCGGCGCTCCCTTCCAGAACGATTACGTTGAGCTCTTCAACCGGGCAAACGCGGCTGTGGATCTGTCTGGCTGGTCGATCCAGTACACCAGTGCGACCGGGACGGGCACCTTCGGATCCGCGACCAACCTGATCACGCCAATCAGCGGGATCCTCGCTCCTGGTCAGTACCTGCTCGTGCAGGAATCTGGCAATCCCTTGGTGGGGGCCCCTTTGCCGACGCCGGACATCACGGACGCCACGCCGATCAACATGAGTGCAACTGGCGGGAAGGTCGCGCTTGTCAACACGGCGACGCCACTAGGCTGCAATGGCGGGTCTACGCCCTGCTCGCCTGCGGCACTCGCCACGATCGTCGATCTGGTCGGCTGGGATGGGGCGAACTTCTTCGAGGGCGCGTCAGCGGCGCCTACAACGAGCAACACCACCGCGGTCATCCGCGCCGCCAGCGGCTGCATCGAGACTGACAACGACGGAGCCGACTTCAGCGCGGGCGCTCCGACCCCGCGAAACACGTCATCCCCTATCCACTCCTGTGACGCCGATGTCGCGCCGAGCATCACGGCGACTAGCCCGGTGGCCGGGGCAAGTGGCGTGCCGTTGAACGCGAACATCACTGTGACGTTCTCCGAGCCGGTGAATGTCTCCCCGGGCTGGTTCTCGATCGCGTGCGCGGTGTCCCTCGGGCACACGGCATCCGCGTCGGGTGGCCCGATGACGTTCACGTTCGATCCCGATGCGAACTTCGCATCCAACGAGTCGTGTACGGTGACCGTATTCGCGGCGAACGTGACCGATCAGGACACGAACGATCCGCCGGACGCGATGACGGCCAACTACGTTTTCTCCTTCAACACCGTCGCGCCACCCACGCTGATCCGCGAGATTCAGGGGGCAGCCCATATCTCACCGAAGGTGGGCCAGAGCGTCTCCGGAGTGGTTGGCATCGTCACGGGAAAGACGTCGAACGGCTTCTGGATGCAGGACCCGACGCCTGATACGAACCCGGCCACCTCTGAGGGCATCTTCGTCTTCACGAGCTCGGCGCCCGCGTCCGTGACGCTCGGCGCCGCGGTCACTGTCTCAGGTCGCGTGTCCGAGTTCCGCCCGGGATCGGCCGGGCTCACGATCACCGAGCTGACCTCACCGACCATCGTCGTGAGCAGCAGCGGCAACGCGCTGCCGCCTGCGATCGTCATCGGCACCGACCGTACGCCGCCGACCGAGGTGATCGAGGACGACGCCTCGGGCGACGTCGAGACGAGCGGCATCTTCGATCCCGCCAGCGACGGCATCGACTTCTGGGAAAGCCTAGAAGGTATGCGCGTCGACCTCGGCTTCGTCGTTGTCACGGGCCCGTCTGCGTTCGACGAGCTCGGCGTGCTCGCGAACAACGGCGCCGGCGCGACGAGCCGCACGGCCCGCGGCGGGATCGTGATCACCGCGGGGGACAAGAACCCCGAGAAGATCCTCATGCGAGGCGTCGGCTTCAACATGCCCGACTCGAACACCGGGGATCACTTCACCGCTCCGATCGTGGGGATCGTCGGCTACGACTTCAACAACTTCATGCTCGAAGTGATTATGCAGCCAATACGTGTTGCCGACGGGGTGACGCGCGAAGTCACCGTTGCTCCGGCGCCGAATGAGCTCACGATCGCCACGTTCAACGTCGAGAATCTCGATCCCGGCGACCCGACATTCGCCACCATGGCCGACCTGATCGTGAACCGCCTCCTGTCTCCCGACGTCATCAGCCTCGAGGAGATCCAGGACAACGACGGCGAGACGAACAGCGGCATCGTCGACGCGAGCGTGACGCTGACGAAGCTGCATGACGCGGTCATCGCAGCGGGTGGCCCGACATACGTATGGCGTCAGATCGATCCGGTGAACCTCCAGGACGGCGGTGCCCCGGGCGGCAACATCCGCCAGGTGTTCTTCTTCCGCACCGATCGCGGGGTTGCGTTCGTCGATCGTCCCGGTGCCGGCTCGACGACGGCCAACTCGATCGTCGATGTCGGCGGAGAACCCCAGCTGCAATACAGCCCCGGCCGCATCGATCCGACCAAGAGCGCTTTCAACAGCAGCCGCAAGCCGCTTGCGGGCGAATTCACCTACAACGGACATCGCCTGTTCGTCATCGCGAACCACTGGAACTCGAAGGGCGGCGACGACCCGCTCTGGGGCCGTGACCAACCGCCCGTGCTTTCCAGCGAAGTCCAGCGCCTGCAGCAGGCCACGATCGTGCGCGACTTCGTGCAGGACGTCTTTGCTGTGGATGCGAATTCGGAGGTCGTCGTGCTCGGCGACCTCAACGACTTCGAGTTCTCGAACCCGCTCATGATCCTGAAGGGCGCGCCGATGAACGACCTCATCGAGACCTTGCCCGCGAACGAGCGATACACATACGTGTTCGAGGGCAACTCGCAGACGCTCGATCACATCCTCGTCAGCGATTCGCTGCTCGGCGCCTCGCACACCGACGTCGTCCACGTGAACAGCGAGTTCTGGGACCAGGCCAGCGACCACGAGCCGCAGGTCGCGCGGCTCGCCCTTCCGGCGGCGCTGATGTTCGCCTCTCGAATGCCGGCCGCGAACGCGAACGGCTGGAACAACACCGACGTAACGGTCAGCTTCGACTGCGTCACTGGCGATCCGCTCGACATCATCGTCTCCTGCCCGTCCGACGTCGTTCTCTCCGCTGAGGGCGCGAACCAAAGCGTCACGCGCAGCGCGACGACGAAGGGCGGCGGCACGGTCACAGCGACCGTCGGCGGGATCTCGATCGACAAGACCGCGCCGACCATCATCTTCACGGGCGCGACCACGTACACGATCGACCAGAACGTCTCCATCACCTGCACCATCAGCGATGCGCTCTCCGGCCTCGCTCCCGGCAGCATCTGCGAGACCGCGAGCGGACCCGCATATCTGCTCGGCGTGGGCACGCACACGCTCCATGCGTCGGGCATCGATCTGGCCGGCAATCCGGCCAGCGCCACCTTCACATACACCATCGGATCGACAGAGGAGACGCTGTGCGCTCTGACGAAGAGCCTGGTGACGAAGGACGGGATCGCGAGATCGCTCTGCGCCAAGCTCGACGCTGCTGCAGCCGCGGGAGCTCGTGGCGACACAGATGCCCGGATGAATCAGCTGAACGCGTTTCGCAACGAGGTCGAAGCCCAGCGTGGGAAGGCGATCAGCGACGCGAACGCGACAGTGCTCATCGCGCTACTGGACCTCTTCTAGGAGCCTTCACCCGGCAATACGCGTAGACGGCGTCGAGGATCGGCCTCGGCGCCCTCGCCGTTCCTGGTCGCTCGGATCGTGCGGCCTGCGCGCTATGCGTGCTTCGGCGGAGCGAGCTGCCCGTGGATCCTGTTGAGGTCGGCCCAGACGCTTACGCGCCGAATGAGCTCCCCACCGATCTCGAAGATCCGTAACGTCCGGAAGTGGATCGGTCGGCCGTATCCCTCCATGTCGAAGGGCCGGCCGTGAGCCACCGCGTCGATGATCGATTCGTCCACGATGAAGTCGTCGCCATACAGGCGCCGGACGCTGGTCACGGTCGCGTACTCGAGGTCGGCCAGGAACTCGCGATAGAACGCCTCGAGCGCGTCGCGGCCCCGGATCACGCTCGGTTCTCGCCCGATCGCATCCTGCTCGATGTCAGGGGTACACGTCGCGAGGATCGCCGCGATATCGCGCTCCTGCTCAGCCGTGATGTGCCGTTCGATCAAGCGCACCATCTGCTCGCGCTCCATTGCTCCCTCCCCGTACCGCGGTCGGATGCTATGCCACGATCCTCAACGAGGGCTCATCCGAGCGAGGCGATCGAACGTACGATCGTCGTGACCCTGCGCTGGACCTTCCGCGCCGCGGCGTGTGTTCTCCTGATCGCGCTCGCCGCGTGTGGCAGCGCGACCACGGCACCGACCCTTCGGCCGAACGAGATCCAGGTCATCGAGCTCGCGGGCAATGAACCTGCGTGGAGCTACGCGCCGAAAGAGCTGCGCGTGTCCCCAGGCGCGACGGTCATCTGGGTGAATATGGGCAAAGAGTTCCACACGGTCACCTCGAACGACGAGGGCCGGCCGTTCGACGTCGGGCTCGACAGCGGCAAGAGCGTGACCGTCACATTCGATAAGGTGGGCGTGTACGCATATCACTGCGGCGTACATCCGCAGATGACGGGGGTCGTGCGTGTCTGTGACGGTGCCTGTAGCTAGTCGAGTCGCCGCGGTCGCGCTGCTCCTTGTGAGCGCATGCGGCGGTGCGGCGGCCCCCTCGCCCGCGCCGACGGTCCAGACCGATCCGCCTACCGCGACGCCGGCCGCGGCCGCGGCGGTCACGACCGCACCGCAGGCGAACGCGATCACATGGACCGTCGACGCCGCATCGCGAGCGACGATCCGTGTGCGCGAGCAGCTCGTGCGCCTTCCCGCGCCGAACGACGCGATCATCACCATCTCAGGAGCGCAGGGGAGCTTCACGCTCAATCCCGACGGCACCTTCGCAACGGGCTCCAAGATCAGTGTCGACATGACGACGATCACGACCGACGATCGTCAGCGCACCGACAGCATCCGGCGCGACCCGCTCGAGGTCACACGCTTCAGGACGTCAGAGCTCGTGCCGAAGAAGACGACCGGATTGACGCTGCCACTGGCGCGGTCGGGCGACTTCACGTTCCAGCTGACCGGTGATCTCACGCTGCACGGCGTCACGAAGTCGGTGACGTTCGATGTAAAGGCGACGCGCTCCAACGGGAAGCTCACCGCGACAGCCACGGCCAATCCGAGCTGGACGTTCAGCGACTTTGGCATGCAGCCGCCGAGCTCGTTCTCCGTCCTGTCGATCGTCGACGAGATCCGGATGGAATTCGCGCTGGTCGCGAACGAGGCTAGGGCGTAGTCGCTTCGCTCCTCGCCCGTCGTCGGCTCGTCATCGTGAGCCTGCGGGCTCACGTGAACTCGCCTCCTAGGTGTAGTTCCACATGAATTTTGAGACGGTCCGACCAGAGTGCGCGATGGCGCCGGTATCTTCCCGCTGGGGGAGCGGGGAGGGACGTCGATGGCAGATTTGGTCCTCGGTACCCC
>Ga0137373_10004964_pt1 | contig 14489 bp, 17 predicted proteins | sample SagtaG_5_FD_104912 | JGI IMG/M metagenome (GOLD analysis project Ga0137373, IMG submission 104912) | Vadose zone soil microbial communities from Sagehorn Ranch, Mendocino, California, USA - Sage1_R_80_16 metaG | ecosystem: Environmental > Terrestrial > Soil > Vadose zone | place: USA...
CGCGGCGGTCGCGGCACTGATCGAGCGGCACCGATCGGGCTTCGGCCAGGTGGTCAGCGTGGCCGGCGTCCATGGCGTGATGATCTGCTGCTCCGGCCAGTTCAACATCGTGCCCAGCCAGCAGCCGTTAACCACCAACGTCGGGCCCGGCGGCCGGCACCCGTGCTACACCACCTACCAGGCTCAGGATGGCCGTTGGCTGTTTCTTGCGGCGCTCACTCCGAAGTTCCAGGCCAATGCCTTCCGGGTGCTCGGGATCGGCGATCTCTTCGCCGACGAACGCATCGCAGGACTACCCGCTCGCATCCTGCTGCCCGAGAACCGCGGCTGGGTCCGCGCGCTGCTGGCCGACGCTTTCCGGACGCGACCGCGTGACGAGTGGGTCACCCTTCTGGAACAGGGCGACTGCCCAGCCGGTCCGCTCGGCGAACGCGACACGTGGCTCGACCACCCGCAGGTACGGGCTAATGGACTGTGTGCTGAGGTGGTCGACCCACAGCGCGGGCCCGTGCTGATGCCCGGAGTGCCGCTTGTGCTGACCGATACTCCTGGCCACATCCGCGCCCCTGCCCCGACCCTGGGGCAGCATGACGGCGATGCCATCGACTGGCCGGCGCGCCCGCACATCGGGGGTTCCCCGCCAACTTCCCACCACGGCCCTCTGGCGGGCTACCGCGTGCTGGATCTGGGTGCGATTTTGGCCGCGCCGTACGCCGGAGCGCTGCTGGCCGAGCTCGGCGCCGATGTCATCAAGGTGGAACCTCTGGACGGCGACGCGTTCCGCGAGACCGGCTTTGTCTACAACCGCGGTCAGCGAGGGCTTGCCATCGATCTTCGCTCGGCCGACGCACGCCAGGCGTTCTACGACCTGGTGCGCACCGCCGACGCCGTCGTCGACAACTCGCGCCTGGGCGTGCTGGAGCGGCTGCGGGTCGACTATGCAAGCCTCGCCAGGGTCAAGCCCGACATCGTGACGATGTCCGTCAACGGCTTCGGCGAGCAGGGCCCAATGGCGCCGATGCCCGGCTTCGACCCGGTGCTGCAGGCCATGAGCGGCATGATGTCCGCGCAGGGCGGCGACAGCGATCCCGTTCTTTTCACCATCCCCGTCAACGACATCGCCGCCGCAACGCTTGTGGTGCTTGGGGTGTGCCTGGGTGTCTTCCACCGCCTGCGGACCGGCCGCGGCCAGCGGATATGGACCTCACTGGCAGGCTGCGCGACGCTGATGCAGTCTGGTGAGCTGGTGCGCTTTGCCGGCCGACCGCCCGCGGTGCGGGGCGGCCGCGACTTCACCGGCCCGTCTGCCCTGGACCGCTTCTATCGCGTCCGAGACGGCTGGTTGCGCTTGCAGGCGCCGCATGCTGACAAGCTGCGCGCGGCGGGTCTGCTGCCCGATTTGGACTCCGCAGCCTCGGACGCCGAGCTCGGTCGCGCTCTGGCAGAGGCGCTGGAGTCCAGATCATTGGCCGATGCGCTGGCTTGCCTTAGCGGGGCCCTGGTGCCGGCCGCTGCCGTCCGCGGGCCGCACGAATTGCCGCTCGATCCACACCTCTGCGAGCTCGAGGTCTTCGCGAAGCACTACCTGCAGGACGGTACGCCGTACTTGTCACCGCAGCGCTACGCTCGCTTCAGTCGGACCCAGACGCAGGCGACGTTCGAATCACCGGGCCTTGGCGAGCACAGCCGACAGGTGCTGGCAGAAGCGGGTGTCGACGCTGCGCGGATCCAGGCGCTGCTTGACGCCGGCGTCCTCAAACAAGGCGAGTCCTTCCGCCTCGCCGCCATCCAGACCTATCGATAGAGACCGCGAAGTAAGCGTCCATGCGCGCATTGCAAGTCACCCAAGCCATCGGCGCCGACGGCGTGTGCATCGTTGACGTGCCCGACATCGACAGTCCGGACGGCGTTCTGATCGACGTACGCGCCGTCGGCGTAAGTTTCCCCGACCTGCTGCGCAGCCAGGGGCTGTACCAGGAGCGGGCCGCGCTGCCGTACACACTCGGCGGCGAAGCAGCGGGGGTAGTGGTCCATGCACCCCCGGTGTCCGGATTGCGACCCGGAGACCGAGTGGCGGGGAGCAGCGTCGGCGCGGCCGCCGAACGCGCTGTGCTCGATCCGGACGCGGTCTTGCAACTGCCGTCCGACATGAGCTTCGAGCAGGGGGCGGCACTGCCACTCAACTATCGGACCGCGATTCTCGGGCTCGAGGTTCGCGGGCGCATGCGGTCCGGCGAGACGGTGCTGATCCACGGAGCCGCCGGCGGCACGGGCACCGCCGCTATCCAGGTTGCTCGCGCGCGCGACTGCCGCACAATTGCGATCGTGTCGTCCGAGAACAAGGAACGTATCGCACGTCAGGCTGGGGCGGATGTGGTCCTGCGCAGCGACGGACCCTGGAAAGATGATGCCCTGCGACTTACCGATGGCCGCGGCGTCGACCTGGTGTGGGATCCGGTCGGCGGCGATCGCGTCCTCGACACGATGCGGGCGCTGACGCTCGGCGGGCGCTGGGTTGTGGTCGGATTCACCGGTGGTGACATTCCCAAGGTGGCGCTGAACCGCGTGCTGCTGCGCAACATCGACGTGGTGGGCACGTATATCGGCGGCTACCTTGCGCACGCCGACGAGGCGCCGCGGCGTTGGTTGATGGACCGTCTAGCCGAGCTGCTCGCAACTGGTCGAGTACAGCCTGTCGTCGGTTCCGTCCACGCATTCGAACGCGGAGCCGACGCGCTGCGCGAGATCGCGGATCGACGCGCCGTGGGCAAGGTCGTCATCAGCTTGACCTGAGGGGGTCGTCACGCCTGGTGCGTCGGCGTACCCGGTGAATTGGTCCACTCGCGGCAGAGAGCGCTCGGCTCGTGCGGCATGCACTGGACCAGGGCGTCAATCTGATTGACACCGCGCCAGGTTACGGCGACAGCGAAACGCGGCTCGGGCATGCCCTCGACGGCGTTTCGCGCGACAGGTATTTCCTGTCCACGAAGTTTCAACCCCATGCCAGCAATGACCATCTGTACACCGCACAAGACATGAGAAAAAGCCTTGAGGAAAGCCTGAAGCGAGGCCTAGAGTCGTGGAGCCGCGCGATGGGCTGCGCCACCTCGGCATGCTGCACCGAGCCGACCCAAGTGTCCATCCTGAGGGCAGCTTCTCGCTCCGCCAGAGGCTCGAGACTCGACCTGGCCCGCGTAGCGCGTCAGCCGCGGGCAGGTCCGCGAAACGTTGCGCGCACTGGAAGGCCAGAGGCTGGCAGCGCGCCCGCCAGGTTTCTGTTCGAGAGCTAGAACACAATTTCACGCGACGGAGTCCGACCGCCCGAGCAAGCCCAGCGCTGGTGCCGCAACGTGGCCGGGCTGCGCGTGCATGGCACCACGCGGCCTCTGCCGCGCGTCGTGTTCGAGGACGAAGAACGTCAGCACCTGCCACCGTACGAGGGCACACCCTACGACGTGCGTTGTGGCGCGAGGTGACCGTACACCCCGATCACCACGTGAGCGTCCAGTACGCGCGGTACTCGGCGCCGTCGACCACGTGCCCAACCGGGCATCAAGCTCGAGGTGCTGGCCATCGTCGCCTTCCGCCAGCTGATCGCCCGCTCGGCATCGAGCTCATCCGCGGCTCGGCCAGTGAGAGCGCCATCGAGAAAACCGCTCGAGCGCGGCCTGATTGCCCATAACCCCCATCACCTGTGGTATGAAATAGTCGTTCACGCGGCAGACGAGTGCACCTCCACAGCCACGCCCAGGTTACGGAGACGCTGAAGCAGCCGCTGAGTGACACGCGTTCGGTCGCGCTCATCGAAATAGGTCTGGCCGAGATCCTGATAGACGCCACCGTCGCGCAGGAGGTGGTAGGCAATGACCAGCCGAGGAGTTGACCGACCGGCGGCGGGCTCGCCCGCGGGGGACCCTGGCGGAGATCGAAGCGGTCGTGTTCGAAGTGGGCAGCGGCTGCAGGCTCGATGCCAAAGGGCGAGGCCAGGCCGACGCCGCCAGCCATCTCGGGTCCAGACAGTAATCGATCGGCAGCACCCGCATGCCGCGGAAGAGCCGCGGCGCGGCCGCCCGCATCAATCCAGGATCGCCATCCGAGACTGGGATGACGAGCACGCGCAGGCCTGCAGATCGTTCTGACTCGGCTCTCGCGCTGGGGTGCGCATGTCTTTGTACTCGATTCACCCAGTCCGGCACTGGCAGAACGCGCTCTGGACTCTCGTCGCGGCGGGACGGTCGCGTGGCTGCTGGGAGCTCTGCCATTTCTGCGCTCACCGTCACCAATAGCCTCTAGACCGCGCCGGCTGGCAAACTCCGCTCTGAGCGATAGGTCCGGTACTTCCGCCACAGCGGCGACGAGATGAGCAAATCTGCCGAGGTGCGATTGCAGGCGATTGGTACGTCGTGCAGCACGGCTACTCGGATGAGCGCCTTCACGTCGACATCGTGCGGTTGCGAGGCGAGCGGGTCCCAGAAAAAGACCACCAGGTCCGCCTCGTCAGTGGCGATCAGCGCGCCAGCCTGGGCGTCACCACCGCGGGGGCCGCTCAGCAGGAGACGGACAGGCAGCCCCGTGGCAGTCTGCACGGCCTGCCCAGTGCTCAGCGTGGCAATCAGCTCGCAGCGGGCAAGCGTCTGCCTGTTGAACTGAGTCCACTCGACCAGACTGTCCTTCCGGCCGTCATGCGCGATCAAAATGACTTTGAGAGCTCGGGGCAAGTGTGTACCTCCGCGTTTGAGTGTCTGCAGGCAGCGACCCTTGTGCTGCATAAGCGCGGTAAGAGCCTGCCCCAAATTGCGAGCGCGCTGGGCCGCAATACGAACACGATCGCACGCACGCTTGTGGCGTACTGGCGTACAGAGAACGTAGCAAGGGGAGCGGTTGTCGCACGGCTTTTTGTCCCTCGACAAGGTCAGAGGGACGAGAGCCGGCCCAGCCCAAGCTGCCAGCCCAGGGCTTGCGTGCGGTGCGCGTCCGAATCGCAAATGTGCTCGCCGGATCGTAAGCAACTCCAGGACAATAGTGGTGAGTATGGCCATCGGCGGGATTCCGCACATTGGGGTCTGGGTGCTCGAGCGGTGCAGCGACCCGAAATTCCCCTACCGCCTGCGAATCTATCGAGGCGAGCGGCCCGAGCCCGTCCTGTCCTTTCTGGTGCGCGACCGATGGCCAGGCCCCAATCAGCACATCTTCCGCCTGCGCGAGCAGCGGCGACCGTACCGCTCGAGATCGGCGACGAGGTCGAACGGGTCCAAGTCGTAGCCCTACAGCGCTACGGCAAGCGCCTGACCGTGATCCTGGATCGGGCGCGCCAGAAACGGTGTGACTTCCAGATCGTCGAGAAGGCCTACAAGGATCCAGAGCCCAGCGGACCGACGACGTATGAGCAGATCTTCTGGTTCACCCAGACGGCGATGCAGCAGCGGCGTCCACGCGGAGTGCGGCTTCGCTCGAGCTTGGCGCCGGCGGAGGCTCGGGTGCGGATCGCTAGCGACGAGCGGTACCCCTGGTCGTTTGGCGGCTTCGCCACCGAGCGCGGCCCGCTCCCGGCTGGCGACAATGCGCTGTTGGACAGCAACCAGATCGTGGCAGTGGTCGAGCGCAAGACCCCTCGAGGGGCTGCTGGTCGACTTCGGCCAGATGGACGTCCTACGTCAGCGACTGCTGGAGCTGATGGCGTTCGAACAGCACGCCGTGGTCTTCGAAGCGCGCTACGAGGACCTGTTGAGTCCTGAGAAGGTGCACCATTGGTCAGCCGCGTTCTGCGCCAGAGCGATCGCAGACCTGTATGCGCGCTTCCCTCGACTGCGGTTGGTGTTCTGCTCGAACCGCAAGACGGCCGCCGAGTGGACGCGCCACTACTTCGCTGCGGTGTGGACCATGCGCGGTCACGTCGGAGAGCCGCTGGACGAAGAGGCGTCAGGACGCGGGATAGAGGACGACCTGATCGCGGTCGACGTATGACTCCTCGTGCGCCAGGTGCCGTGGCCACCCTTCTGGCACTTTGCTCGCCGTCAACGGCACCAAGTCGAGCACCTCCATCCCGTGCAGCGGTCTCCTCGCCGCACGAGCGCCTACGCCGCACCGGCGGCTGAAAGCCCGGTCCGCGGTCCTGCACGACGCTCCGGGGTCAGGTGTCGGGCGGCGGCTTGATGACCGCCTGCGCCTTGGCGGCTGAACGAAGTCGTTGCGCGACAGACCGCCGATGGCGTGGGTCGTCAGCGACAGACTGACGCGATTCCACTGCTTCAGGCAGAAGTCTGGATGGTGGCCCTCGCGCTCTGCGATCTCGGCCAGCCGGTTCAGGAATGCTATGGCGCGCTCGAAGGTCTTGAACGTGATATGGCGTGTGAGGACCCGTCCTCCGTTGGCGAGCTTCCAGCGGCCATCCAGCTCTGACAGCAGTCCCTGCGCCGTCTCCAGGGGCAGCGACGGCGTGCCCGCCTGACACGCCACACAGGCCTGGCTCGCCAGATCCTGTCCCAGCGCGGGATTGTAGCCTTGCTAACGTCGTCCACCGCGTGCCCAAGGGCGCCAGCCTCGCCCGCCGCGCGGGATCTGCGGTCCGTTCAAGTGGAAAGTCGCAGTCGATGGCGTGGCTCAGCCGGCCGGCGGCCCTGATCGTCGCGAGGTCGGCGACGCGGCCTGCTTCGCGGCCTCGAGCGTCGAGTTGAATGCGAGCCACCGCGGACCGGCTTTTGATCGACGACGACGGCCGTGCACAGGTTTTCGATAGCCTCCGCGACCGGCTGCGGGTAGCGTGGCAAGAAATTGCAAATGAACAGACTGAAGGTCTCGTACACCTGCCGCTGGGCTTCCGTGGCGATCGTGTCGAATCAATCGAGGATTTGCTCGAGCCCCGTCACTCCCGTGAAGATCGTGAGTTTTCGTTTTGGAATGCGCAGCGACAGGTCCGTTCAGGTTGTTCTCGCGGGTTCAGTGGATCTCGACGCATCGCTCACAAACCACCTTTCGCCGGCCTCGGCAGCCAGGCCGCGGAAGAGGACACGAATACGCCAGCCCGCAACGCCCGCGAGCCAAAAGGTCGCCGAGTCAACCCGTCCATTTGAACAGGGGCAATCCCGCCCGAATGGGCAGCAATAAAAGCCGCTCTGATGTGTTGTTTATTGCAATGGCTCTAGGTTCAAGTACAAACACGCGCTCCATTCTGGCTCCCCTCATCGCCATCATCCTGGGCACTTTCATGGTCATCCTCGACAACACGGTCGTGAACGTCGCCTTGCCTACTCTCGGCCGAGTTCTGAACAGCGACCTCGGTCTGCTGCAATGGGTCATCACGGCGTATATGCTGGCGCAGGCGGCGGTTATCCCGCTTTCGGGCTGGGTTTCCGATCGCTTCGGTGCCAAGCGCGTCTATCTGATCTCGCTGGTCCTGTTTACCGTGGGCTCAGTGCTGTGCGGCCTGGCCATGAATGCCGAGATGCTGATCGTGACACGCGTGCTGCAGGGACTCGGCGGCGGCATGCTGATGCCAATCGGAATGGCGGTGCTCTATCGGCTCACGCCACCCGAGCGCCGCGGCGCCATCTTGGGCCTGTTCGGACTGCCAATCATGGTCGCGCCTGCCCTCGGTCCGCTCCTGTCCGGTTATCTCCTCGAATTCGCCGATTGGCGTTTGATCTTCCTGATCAACGTGCCCGTGGGCATTCTGGCGTTGATCGTGGGCTTGCGCGCGCTACCCAGCATTCCAGCCGGTCGGGTTGTAGGCGCGCTCGACTCCCTGGGCATCGTGCTCGGTCCGCTCGCGTTCGCGTCGCTGTCGTTTGGCGTAAGCCAGTCGACGAACGCCGGCTGGACAGCGCCGTCGACGCTCGCCGGTATCGGGGTCGGGTTAGTGGCGCTGGTGTTGTTCATCTGGCGCGAATTGAGCATCGGCGATCCGGTGCTCGAGCTGCGCGTGTTTCGCGGCCGCGACTTTAGCCTGGGCATCGTGACCCAGTGGGCCGCGTTCGCCGCCATGTTCGGGACGTTCTTCCTGATTCCCGTGTTCTTACAGCAGGTGCGCGGCTACGGCGCCTTCGAGACAGGTCTCTATACGCTGCCAATCGCGGTTGCCTCGGCGATCTTCATGCAGATCAGCGGACGCGTCTTTGACCGACTCGGACCGCGCATACCCGTGCTCTTCGGCATGACGCTCATCGGTGGTTCGATGTGGTCGTTGTCAGGCTTGAGCGGCGGGACAACGGGCACTGACCTGATTGTGGCGATGGTGCTGATGGGGTCCGGCATGGGCTCGATGATGATGGCGTTGAACACCCATTTGCTCAATGTCGCGCCACGTGACCTGGTCGGGCGGGTGACGTCGTTGACATCGGCGATGCAAAACGTGATCGCCTCGCTCGCCATCGCGACGTTCGCCACCCTCCTGCAAGCCCGAATCCCGATCCACGTCGCCGAAGCCTCGGTCGCCGCCGGCGCGGCTCCCTCAGCGACGGCTCTGGCCAATGCCACAGCATTTGCCTTTGGCGACGTGTATCGCACCGCGCTGATCGTGGTGGCTGTTGGCTGGTGCCTGGTGTGGACGCTGCGTCGCCCGGAGCCGAGGTCGGCCTCCGGGCCGCCCGCGCAGCAACGGGAAGGCGAAGGCCCGTCGACCAGTAGCCAGTCGGAATACGAAGAGCGCGAGCCAGTCCTGGCCGGTCGCTGAGCCTCCTCACGGGGCCGTGCACACGGCTCAGGGCATGGTTTACGTCTTTCAGCGAGTCAGGCCCGCCGCGCCCAGGTCCTGCATGGCCAGCACATCTCCCGACTCGAGGAGTGATAGGGCTGCCAGCCGACAACGCGAAACCACGTTTCGCGACCTGACTGACGCCCTGTGCCAGGAGGCCTGCTGGCGTTCGCCGTATTCAGCCCCGCGTGCGTCGCCGAGCGCTTCGACGCCAGAAAAGCTTCGTCGAATCGAGTCGCCCAATGCACCGAGCAAAGCCTTCCTCGAATTCAGCGGCGGGCAGCGCGTGCCGACCTTCATCCGCTCCGCGACCGAGTACACCCGGCTGGCGCGGAAATACGGCTTGACACCTCTGCTCGAGAATTACTCGCCGTGTACAGCGTTCCTGGCCCGCTTCGCGCCCGCCATCCCCACGACCGAGCCCGAGTACCTCGTCCTTGCCGTCAGAAAACGCGGCGCAGCCTGCGCGCCGGATGCAAGAAATTGGCGCGGTCGTGGATCCAACCGAGTGCTACTAGGGCTGGCAATTCCAGTCGGTCGAAGGACGCGCTGTAGCCGGACGCTGGGCGCGGCCTCGCAACATCGTCATGCTCTTCGTGCTGTGCTGCCGCCAGCCGGCTGCGCGACCGAACTCGTGCGCTCCTCGGTCAGGACTCCTTTACGAAGCGGTGTTGATCCTTGGATTTGCCAGGCTGGGTGACAAAACGCGCATTCGTCATTCGCGCCGGTAGGGAGCCGCCCGCGGCGAACTTTCGGCAGTGTGCCGGGCGGAGGGCGCTAGCGGGGGCGTGCACCACCGCCGTGGGCGGTCCACGGGTGAATGAGCGCTCGACGCTCAGCGAACGTATACCGCACTCGTTGACGGCCGTCGCCGCGCCGCGTCCGGTGAGCGCGTTGTAGAGTTGTGGCAGTCGGCCCTTTAGGGGCGTGCTGATGATTGAGGACGCATGACGCTGACGCTGAGCATCGGCTCCCTACTGGGGTTCATCGCCCTCATACTGCGGGGTGCTGATGCTCTTTACGGGCCGCTGGTCGCGGCTTCCGCTGGCCGCCGTCGCTATCATGTGCCTGGCGCTGAACCAGAGCGGCCTCCTCGCCAACGTCGGCGGCTAACCGCTCGGAATCACGCCCAGACTCTTCCACAGAATCTCAGCTGACGTGGTTTTAGCGCTCAGCGCTCGCGGCAGTAGGGTCTTTTGCGCTCGGCCGGATGCCAGGGCGGCGTGGACTCGCGGCTGCAACGGGTGGTCTCGCGCAGCCAGTCACGCCGGCAGCGAGCGCTCGCCGCAAGCCGACTAGGGCTCCTTGGGAGCCGTGATGCGTGACGTTGTGACACGTTTTTCAGGCGGCGGAACGTATGCGGGCGTGATCAATGTAGCTGTCCAGGGTTTGGTCGACGAGGCGGAGAGCGCGGCGGAGGGCGAGGGGAGCTGGTGGTTGATCGGCTGCGTAATACGGTCGAAAACGGACGGTCGTTTCGGCGGGGGTCGTACAGCGATTACGGCCGATGGCGTACACCCGTTTCGGGCAGCCGAACAGGGATTACGGCTGAAATTCGTACAGGCGAGGGGTTGAGCGCGGCGGTGTCGTGGAAGCCAAGGCGACACGTTAGCGTCCTCATTGGAGATTGGAAGCTTCAACGAGGGAGGGCTACGTGCCGCGGAGGAGATTATCCATGTGCCAGATCACCGAGGTCCTGCGGCTGAATGCGCAGAGCCTCAGCTACAGGCAGATCGCGCAGAGCGTGGGCATCAGCGCGTCGACGGTGCAGAGCTACCTCGAGCGTGCTCAGCGCGCCGGGCTCAGCTGGCCGCTGCCGGACGACGTGGACGATGTTGCCCTGGAGGCGCGGCTGTTCACGCGGACGGAAGAAGAGCTTCGACCTGGACGACCGGAGCCCGACTGGCTCGAGGTGCACCGCCAGCGCAAACGCGGCAAGCACGTCACGCTGCAGCTGCTGCATCTCGAATACAAAGCAGTTCATCCCGAAGGGTTGAGCTATACGCAGTTCTGCGTGCACTACCGGCGTTGGCGAGCACGTCAGGACGTGGTCATGCGCCTGGAGTACGCCGCCGGCGAGCGCATGTTTGTCGATTTCGCGGGCGACACGGTACCGGTCACCGACCCCGAGACGGGTGAGATCTGGAACGCGCAGGTCTTTGTGGGCGTGCTCGGCGCCAGCGGCTACCTGTATGTGGAAGCGACCAGGAGCCAGGACCTGGCGTCGTGGCTGGGCGCGCATGTGCGGGCGCTGGAGTTCTACGGCGGGTCCGTACGCGCCGTGGTGCCCGATTATGTGGCGCGCCACATAATCCAGGTTCTGTGCCCGACCGGATTATGTGGCCGGGGGCGGAATCCCGAACTCGCATCGAGCGCGTGCGGTTGAAACCGGCCACATAACAATCAGAGGGAGGCGAGCCAATTGAGGAGAGATTCGTCGGTCCTCCAGATTGGCTTGGTGTGGGATGCCCCCGAAGTACCCGGAGGTTCGGTTGCCCGGAGTGCCGCCAGCTTCGTCTTCGTATTGATTTCGGCGTACCGGTTGGTTGTGCTGAGATCGGCGTGTCCGAGCCAGCCTCGGATTACGTTGACCTCGACGCCGGCCTCGAGGAGGTGAACGGCGGCAGTGTGGCGGAAGATGTGGGGGCTGACCGCTCGTCCGGTACGAGGGTCATCGAGGCGTGCTGCGTGACGCCGCACGATCTTGTAGATACCGAAGCGGGTGAGTGGGCGTCCATGCGCTGAGAACACCGCCATGTTCGGAGTTGGTGCCGGGTTCAACGATTGGAGCAGTGTGGCCAACAACTCCGCTGTCTGATGCCAGAGTGGGCACGTCCGCCATTTGTCGCCCTTGCCGTGCAGGCGCACGAGTGGATGGTCACCGAGATCGAGGTGTTCAACATGCAGATCGGCGGTCTCCTGAACGCGCGCTCCGGTGTTGTAGAGGAAGAGGATGAGGGCCCGGTCCCGCAGAGCGAGACGGCCGTCGCGCGGGAGGTGGCGGACGAGATCCTGCACTTCGTCGCGTTCGAGGAATCGCGTTTCCGCGGGAGCTGCGCGCTTCATAGGCACAGCCGCTACGCGCTGGCAGACGACCAGCATTTCGGGTGCTCGCCCGGCGATGTACTCGAAGAGGCAGTGCACGGCGGCCAGGCGTTGGTTGCGCGTGCGCACGTGGTTACCACGGTCGGCTTCGAGATGCTTGAGAAAGCCGACGACCCGTTCGAAGGTGAGGTCGCCGAGTGCAAGACGCGTCATCTTGCAGTGCTTATCGGCGGCAGCGAATTGCAAGAACATGCGGATCGTGTCGCGGTAGCTGCGCACCGACGCGGGTCGTAGACCCTTGACCGTGATCAGGTGGTCGATAAAGAACGAATGCAGGATCGGTCCCAATGGCTCGCTGCCGATCATGGGGCCGCCTCCACCCACGCCGTCTCCGCAAACGCTTCGAACCTTTGATTCGCCTGGCTCAGCAGGCCAGGTGTAATGGTGAGATAGACAGCTGTCGAGGTCGGGTCGACGTGACCCATGAACGTCGATAGCTGATTCAGCCGGCTTGCCGGATTAGCGCCGTCGCGGTACCAGCGCAGTAAACAGCCAACTGCGAACGAATGCCGCAGATCATGAAGCCGTGGCGTCGAGACTCCGTCCGGAATGGTCAGTCCGAGGGTCCTGACCAACGCATGGAAGACCTGACTGGCGGTCCCAGGATGCATGCAGCGGCAGCCGTCGAAGGTGAACAACGGTGAGTTGGCACCGGACTCCGGAAAGGCGGTCCGCCGCCGCTCGACCTGGGCACGGAGCACTTCTGCGATGCGGGGACCGTGCGGCACGAAGCGGGTCTTGCCGAACTTACCGCCTCGCACCACCAGCAGGTTGCGGTCAGGATCAACATCGCCCAAGCGCAGCCCGCAGGCCTCTCCTGCGCGCAGGCCGAGCCCGTAGCAGAGAGCGAAAATGACGCGATACGTGGGACCGCGCTGCCGAGCTCGCGAGTTATCCGGAAGTGCGGCCGCCGCAGCCAACAAGCGGCGGGTCTGGACAACGTCGAAGATGAACGGAAGGCGTGCGGCGGTCACTCGACGCCGCCGGACCTCGAGCGGCGAGAGGGACAACAGTTCCTGGATGACGGCCCAATCGAGAAAGCAGCGAATTACACCCAGGAGGTGGTTGAAGCTCCGCGGACGGCATCTTGGCCGCGAAGCCAGGAAGGTTTCCAGCGAGACGGCTGTGAGCTGATCCAGGTCACGGATGCCCTGCGCTTCCGCGAAGCGCACCAGAAGCCGCAGCTCGTGCTCCTCGCTGATGTACTTGCGCCCGAGAGCTCGCCTGTACTCCAGGAACCGCTTGGCGGCAGCGGCAAGATCCTCATTCATCGAGGACCTCCTCTGCGTCCCCGAGGGCGACCTGGCGGAGCGACTCGACCGCTACTTTGCTGTAGATCTGCGTCGACCGCGGCGACCGATGGCCGACAAAATCGCCGATCTCCTTCAGCCCAAAGTCGAAATCGACGAGCCGCTGCACGAGCGTGTGGCGCAGCGTGTGGGAGCCTGGCCGAGGAACCTGGACGCCAGCCCGCAGCAGATAGCGTGCTGCACGGGCGGAGACCGCAGCGGATCCGATCGGTCGCACCGGCGCTGGCGACCGGAAAAACACGTGCCGATCCGTCGTTTTCGGTCGGCCGTGCTGGAGATACTCGACGATCGCCTCACCGACGGCTTTGGACAGTGGGAAAGCCGTCGAGTGCCCTGCCTTTCGCTCAGGCACCGCGAGCCGTTCACGTTTCCAATCGATATCATCGAGGGTCAAGGCCGCCACTTCGCGACCGCGAAGACCGTAGGTCACCAGCAGCAACAAGATCGCGTAATCGCGTTTGCCACACGCCGTTCGCCGGTCGACGCCAGCCAGGACCCTTCCGACCTCGGTCCATGAGATCGACCGCGGAATACTTGACAGCCGGTACACCTGCGGCCACTCCACGGTCCTGCTGAGATCCCTACCGACGAGCCCTTCGCGGTGCGCGTAGCGCAGGAATACCCGCAACACCCCGCAGCCATCGCGCACGCTCGTCTTGGCCAAGCCGGTTGCCGAGCGCTCGGCCACGAACGCGCTCAGCAGGGCTGGAGACAGTTCCTGCACATCTCGGACGCCAACCCTGCCGAGGTAGGCCTCGAGACGCTGGAGGTGGTGCGCGTAATGCCTAACCGAGTCCGGCCGCAGCCCTCGTTCCGCCACCAGGTATGCGAAGAAACCTGGCACCGCCTCGCCGAAAGGCTCGTGACGACGCCCGCGGCCGGCGCCCGTGAAACCGGGAACGATGAGTCTCAGGAGCTGCTCGACCGGGCCGCGCACCTCCTTGGCCACCTGCCGCGGTGTGCTGCCGTTCTTGCGTTGGCCCCGATGGCCGCTCACGCGCTCCCTCACGTACGCGTCGAGGTGAGCTGGCAGGTCGGCGACTACCTGAGCACCACGCTCGCGTGCGTACTCGCCAAAGACGAGCACCTGCGGAACGCGCCGCCACACAGTGCGAGCGCCGTAGCCCTGATCAGCCAACCAGTTGGCGTACCGCTCGACCTCGGAGCCAATCCATGACGCCCTGATGCGCTCGACCGTCTCTGGCCTGACGAAATACGTTTCGAGCATGGACAACTTCCTCTCTTCCAGTGGTTGGAGGAAGAAGTGTGCTCTCAGACCGCCTGTGTTATGTGCCCGGTCTCAGGCCGCCATGACGCATTCCCACTTTGGGACGGCGCCTCCGGCTGCCCTCGGCCACATAATCCGGTGGGGCACAGAAGCCCGA
>Ga0137373_10004968_pt1 | contig 14485 bp, 15 predicted proteins | sample SagtaG_5_FD_104912 | JGI IMG/M metagenome (GOLD analysis project Ga0137373, IMG submission 104912) | Vadose zone soil microbial communities from Sagehorn Ranch, Mendocino, California, USA - Sage1_R_80_16 metaG | ecosystem: Environmental > Terrestrial > Soil > Vadose zone | place: USA...
AGGACTGAGCCCCAGCGTGGCACGTTGTGGAGCAGCAGGGCTGCCACGAGCGCAAGCCAGAACTTGCACAGGACCGAGAACGCGGTGAAGGTGACCGTCACCCCGACCGCGCGGATGAAGAAGTCGTCGGCCCACAGGTTGGCGTAATTCTGGAGGCCGACGAACGCACCCACTCGGACCCCGACCGTATTGTGCAGGCTGAGCCAAACGGCTCGGACGAACGGGTAGCCGATCAGCCCAAAGAGCAGCAGCACCATCGGGCCCACGAAGAGCCAGGCCGTGGGCCAGTCCCGCCCGAGGACCCGCTGGGACGCCTTGAACCAGGCCCGCGACGCGACCGGCGCAGCGAGAATGGGTCGGGCAGTGGGAGTCGCCACGCTACCTCCGGGTCGAGCAGTCAGCAGTCAGCCATCAGCTGTCGGAAGTCCGTTGATGGCTGGTAGCTGAGAGCTGACAGCTTCGTTTATTCTCCCTTCGCGCCGAACTCCTTGAAGACGCGTACGGCCCGATCGTGGGCCGACTTGAGCGCGTCTGGGACCGACTTCCCGCCGAGCACCTCGCCGAACATGTCGGTCCAGAAGTTGGAGTTCTCCAGTGCCGTCGTCCAGGGTGTGGGCGGGCCAGGCCACTCGCCCGCGGTGTAGCCGCTCGGGTCGAAGGCCTTCCTTTTCCAGATGTCGGTCACGTGCTGGCCGAATTTATCTTCTGTGATGACTTTCTCGTCCCAGCCCCACTCATGAGCTGGGTACACGTACCCCGTGCTGATCTTGAACGTCTCGCGCATCACGTCGGGCGAAACGATGAACTTGATCAACTGCTCAGCCGCCTCGCGGTTCTTCGAGCCCTTCATGATGAACCAGTTCATCGTGTCAGCGGCCCCCATGATCGAGCGGCCACCTGCCCCAAGCCCCTTCGGTGTTGGAATGAGCCAGGTGTCCTCGGCGACCGGGTTCTTGTCGACCACCGCCTTGGCGAACATGGTGCCCGCGTTCGAGGTGAAGAAGATCTTGCCGGCCAGGTAGGCCTCGTTGTTGCTCGGATCGGTCCAGGCGTTGACGCCGGGAGGCAGCATCGTGGCCCATTTCGGATCCGTGTAGGTCTCTTTGAGGAATTCCAGGCCGGCGATCGCGTACGCTCGAAACGGGTCCTTGTTGAGCACGACTACCTGGCCGCTTTCGTCGGTGAGCTGGCCGCCCCACATCATGACGATGTCGCGGACCATCGTTTCCCCGTCGCCGGATCGATTCGCGGTCAGGCCCCAGCCCCAGAGCTCCTTCTCCGGCTTGGAAGCTTTCAGGCAGGCTTCGCGGCACGCACCATAGTCGCCCAGGTCCTTCTTGTAGTCAATGCCGCCTTCCCTGAACGCGGTCTCGCGCGCCCAGTACCCGCCGGCCCGGCTGAAATGGGGGACCGTCCACCACTTGCCGTCCAGCAGGCCTCGCTTCTCGGCGGCGGGGATCACCTTACCCTGCTCCTTGATGATGTCCTTGTGCAGGCTGTCGCCGTCCTCGATGATCTCCAGGAACTTCAGCTCGGCGGGCCGCCGGGTGTGGGTGATGAGGTCCGGCGCGTCGCCTGCCTGCACCGCAGCGGTCAGCTTCTGGACGACGTTGCCGGCCCCAGCGTACGCCTCGATGTAAGAATGGTCGAGTGGGTAGCCTTGCTTCTCGGCGAACTCGCGGACCTTCTGCTCGATAAAGGTGTTGTGGTCGGGGTGGAAGTCGCGAGACTGGACGAAGGTCAGCTTACCGCTGATCTTCGCCTTTGGCACGGCTGGCGCCTGAGCCGCAGGCGCCGCGGTGGCACCCGGTTGGGCGACCGGTGCGGCTGGCTTGGGCGCCTCGGCCGGCTTTGGCGCCTCGGCAGGCTTGGCCGGCGCGGCTGTTGGAGCCGGGGCGGCCGCCTGGCCACAGGCGGCCGCGAGCGGAATGGCGGCGGCGATGAGGCCAAAGCGCAGAACGGTCCGGCGGCTCAGCCGACGACTGGCCATCGGAAAGGAGACAAGGCCACGGTCCAGGTCGCTCATGCGAAGATCCTCCCCCAATCGGCATGGGCCACCCGCCTCAGGTGGACGGCAAGACGGAAGATGGCCATCCGATAGTACCTGCCGAGACGGCGCCAAAAGCAGAGCGCTTGGCGGCATTATCCGTCGAGCATACCTGGGTGTCAAGACAAAGCTGTATGGTGGCAACGTGTGCGCCCATCGCACCGAGAGCGACGCCGTGTGGCCTTGCAGGTTAGGCCAGCGCGAGTCGTTCCAGGACGGCCGGGTTTACGACGTTGCGAGGACGTTTGCCGCTCAAGACGGCCGCGATCTCCTGTCCGACCCGACGGCGGCGCGCGACGGTCGCCTCGTTAGAGTAGGAGGCCATATGGGGAGTAATGACGACGTTCGACATCTCGAGAAGCGGGTTGTTGGGGTCGGGCGGCTCCTCCTCCAGCACGTCGAGGCCGGCGCCGGCGATCGTCCCCCGCTCGAGCGCGCTGATCAGGGCCGGCTCGTCGACGACCTTGCCTCGACCCGTGTTGACGAAGCTGGCCGAGCGCTTCATCAGCCCGAACTGGCCCTCGCCCATCAGGTGATGGGTCCTGTGGTGTGGGGCGCGTGGGCCGAGACGAAGTCCGCCTCAGGCAGCAGGTCCTCGAGTGAACGGGATTCCACCCCGTGCTCGGCCATCACCTCAGGCGACACGAACGGATCGTACGCCAACACCCGCATGCCGAACCCCTTGGCGCGGCGGGCGACGGCGCGAGCGATATTGCCGAAGGCGATCAGACCGAGCGTGCTGCCGTAGATCTTGGGCATCGAGCCGAAGCCCCGAGAGGCATCGCCCCAACGCCCACTAGTCGCCATCTGGTGGCAGTAGAGCAGCTTGCGGTTGACCGCCAGGAGCAGGGTGAAGGCCTGGTCGGCGACCTCCTCGGTGAAGACGTCGGGCACGTTGGTGACTGGTATGCCGGCCTCGGTGGCCGCCTCCACGTCGATCTTGTCCACGCCGATGCCGCCAGCCGCGATCACTTTGCAGCGAGATAGCCCACGAATCACTTTCCCCGTCAAGCTCACGCGTAGTCCTGCCATGACCGCATCCGTATCGCGGATGCCGTCGAGATACTGTTGCTCGTCCTCGGCGTAGACTGGAACGATGTCGGCCCCGATTGGGTCGAGAGCCTCTCGCTCGTACCGAAAATCGCTGTTTGGCCGCGGATTTGTGGCCGCCACACTAAACGGCATCTCGAGTCAACCTCCAGGGCAGACGATGGGCATAGGATGCGCCGCCCGTCTGACCGTGTCAAGCCTCGTAGTCTCGTAGCGCGGGGGCTTGTCCCCCGCCCAACAGAGCGGGGGACAAGCCCCCGCGCTACGGGCCACTGGGTCCTGCTGTGGATACACCGGGCGTCTGGTTCATAATGTGGTCAAGGGGAGGGTGCACATGCTCAACAAGGTCCGCTTCTTGGCACTCAGGCTGCTGCCGCTCGCGCTGGCTCTGGTTGCCGAGTGCGGCGGAAAGGGCAGCGGCGTCGGCTACTAGCCAGATCTAGGCGGCGCCGCCCTTCGACTCGCGAGCGGCCTTGCGGGCGGCGTGAAAGTTGGCGGGCGGGGTCTCGGGCGAGCTGGAGCAACCGGGCCCGACCAGCAGATGGCGGCCAGCTGTCTCGGAGATGGCGGCCCGCACTTCGGCCGCGACCTCTTCCGGGCTCATCTCGAGATCGCGCGGCTTGATGCTGACGCCCCCGACCACCGCCCTGCCAGTCAGGCGCTCCATCTTGGAGAGGCTCGGGTTGCGCGGGCCAATCGCCCAGTTGAAAGCCTGCACGGGATAGTCGGCGAACTGCTCGAAGTGGATGGCGTCGCCGCAAATGTGCATCAGGTTGAAGGGCGCCTGGCTGACAGCCTCCAGGATAGTCAGATCGTACGGTCGGCCGAATTCGGCGTACTCGTTGGCGTTGACCAGGCCCTCGGTGGCGACGTTAGTGGCGTAGAAGAGGCCGTCGGCGCCGTTAGCGATCGCGGCGCGCCCGTACTCAGCCATCACCTGGGCGATCACGCCGAGGGCGTGGTGGAGTGCCGTCGGCCGCTCGCGGAGCGCGTCGAGCATCATGTCGGCGTCTCCTCTGGCGAGGTACCGACAGATCATCAACGGATTGAAGACCGTCCAGATGATCGGCCTGTCGGGTCCGACGCCGGCCCGGATGAGCCGCAAGGCCTCGATCTGCTCTCCGAGCGACCCCTGGGTGGGGTCGATCGGCGCAAGTTCTCCGAAGTCGTCCAGGGTCTCCACGACGTGGCTGACCGGCGTGGGCCGGGTGGCGCGCTCGCCCGAGGGACGGTACTTGTTGCCCCAGCCCTCGGCGAAGCACTGTGCGCGGCACTGGGGCTTGAGGAAATCCCAGTCGTATTCGCGTGCCAATCGGAGGCTCTCGTCGGCCAGGTCGGCGGCCGAGTTCTCCTTGGCGTAGTTGTGTGCCCAGAACCCTACCGGAACGGTGTCTACCACCTCGCCCTTCAACGCCGCCATCACCCGCTCACGCTTGGTCATCTCTACCTCCCAGACCGAGGAGTCGCTCGGCGATCGCGATGTAGCCACGTACCGCCTGGACGACCTGGCCCACCTCGACGCCCTCGTTTGGCTGGTGGGCGAGGCGATCGTCACCCGGGCCGAAGATCACAATCGGGATACCGGCCTCAACCCAGACTCCACCGTCGGTATAGTAGGTTGCACCCCGGACCCGGGGCTCCGCTCCCAGCGCGTCGGCAATGGCGGCCCGCGCTGTGCGTACCAGCGGGTGGTCCGTGGGTGTCTCAACCGGCGGCATGTCGTTCGCGATCCGAACGTCGACCCGCAGGCCAGGGACGGTCGACTCCAGCTCAGCAGCCAGGTCACGGATGTCCTGAACGATGGCGGCGTGGTCCTGGCCCGGGAGGGTGCGCAGGTCGACGGTCGCCACACAGCGGTCGGGCACGACGTTGGTCTTGACGCCGCCCGCGATCGTTCCCACGTTCATCGAGGGCGGGGCGAGAAGCGGATGGGGCTGATAGGGGAATCGACGCTCCCCAAGCCAGCGCAGCAGCTCGGCCAGGTGAAGGATGGCATTGACGCCCAGGTCCGGCATCGACCCGTGCGCGGTCTTGCCGTAGGCGGTGATCTCCAGCCACAGCGCGCCGCGGTGGGTCGGGACGACGTCCAGATTAGTCGGCTCACCGATCACGATCCAGCCGACTCCGTTCAGCCCGCCGGTGTCGCGCAGATGCCTGGCGCCCAGGGAGGCGACCTCCTCGTCCACCGTCCCTGCGAAGAGCAGATCACCCTTCGGTCGCCAGCCGCGGCGGGCGAGGGCCGCCATGGCGACGAGCATGGCGGCCACACCCGCCTTCATATCGGTGGCGCCCCGGCCCCAGATGAGGCCATCGGCCAGCTCACCGGATAGCGGCTCACGCTCCCAGGCCACCTCTCCGGGCGGGACCGTGTCGGTGTGGCCTGAGAGGAGCAAGCCCCGTCGTTCGCCGGCGCCGGCCAGTCGGACGAGCACGTTTGGCCGGCCATCACACACGACATCCAGTCGCGTCTCGAGCCCCCAGGCCTCGGCCTGCCGAGCGATCGCCTCGGCTACGGCCGCCTCGTTGCCGGGCGGGTTGACGCTGTGCAAGCGGACCAGCTCCTGCACCAGCGCGACAACTTCAGACTCTTCGGCGGGCGTAACTGAGGCGTGGACCGGCATGCTGAGAGGATACTCCGTAGCTCGATTGATCCGCGTCGCGCTGGCTGCTACCCTCCGCCTCAACGAGTACCCCCGATGCCGAGCGTTTTGATCACCGGGACAGTCCTGGCTACCCTCGACGACGCCGAGCTCGGGGCGCTGCAGGCGGCTGGATGGGCAGTGCAGTTCGCCGCCCAGGGGGCGGGGGCGACCGAGGAAGACCTGCTCGAGCTGCTGCGTGGTCACGATGCCGTCGTCGCCGGCGGAGAGCCCTACACGCGCCAGGTAATGGCTCGCAGCCCCACGCTGCGGCACATCGCCCGCTGGGGGGTGGGGTTCGACCGGGTCGATCTCCAGGCCGCGACGGAGTTGGGAGTCCTGGTGACGACAGCCCAGGGAGCGAACGACTGGGCGGTGGCCGACCACACCTTCGCGCTAATGCTTGCCCTGGCCCACGGGCTCGTCGAGAACGATCGAGGCGTCCGAGCCGGTATCTGGACCCGGACCGTCGGGGCTGACGTGTGGCGTAAGACGCTCGGGTTGGTTGGGCTCGGGCGGATCGGGCAGGGGGTCGCCCAACGGGCTTGGGGCTTCGAGATGAAGGTGCTCGCCGTCGAGCCATATCCCGACCGAGTGTTCGTTGAACGATACGAGATCGAGCTGGTCTCACTCGAGCAGCTCCTACGGCGCAGCGACTTCGTCTCCCTCCACCTGCCCACCAGCCCCAAGACGCGGCAGGTCATCAATGCCGATCGCCTCGCGCTGATGAAGCCGACGGCTTACCTCATCAATACCGCCCGCGGGTCCCTGATCGACGAGGATTCGCTCTACGCGGCGCTCACGGAGGAACGGTTGGCCGGAGCGGGCCTAGACGTCCGCGAACGGGAACCGCCCAGCGACGACCGCTTCTACGGCCTGTCTAACGTCGTGATGACCTCACACGTCGCCGGCGTGACTCGCGAGACGGCAGCAGCCATGAGCCGGATGTGCGCCCAGAGCATTCTGCAGGCGACGCGCGGAGAGCTGCCGACCGGCCTGCTGAACCCGGAGGCCTGGGAAACCAGACGGAGGTAGCTCAGGGTGGGCGTCAAAGTTTTGGGTTCTGGCAGCTGGGGCGCTGGCTAACGCCCTCACCCCGCGAAGCGCACTCGTTCCCACCCCTCTCCCAAGCGTGGGAGAGGGGAGACCCTCTCGTGGGGGAACCGGGCCAAAACTTTGACGGCCACCCGTAGCTCAGCTACTGCACCCGGCTCTCGCGGGAGATGAGGTATTCTTATGCCGTGAAACCGCATTTTGACGAAAAGGCCGATGCCCTGTATGTCCGATTGGACGACTCTTCGATTCTTGAGTCCGAGGAGGTCCACCCGGGCATCGTGCTTGACTTCAATGCCGATGATCATGTGGTCGGCATCGAGATTCTCGGCGTGCGGGACCGGCTTCCAACGGCCAACCTGAAACAGTTCCTGTTCGAGGTCGCCTGAGGACCGCTCAGCGCAGCAAGACGTCTCGGTCGCGGGACAGGTCCTTGGTCATGTTCTTCTGGTGGGCTTCGAGCGTTCCGCCGCCGATCTCGAGCAGCTTGGCATCTCGCCAGAGGCGCTCGACGACGAACTCGCCGACGTAGCCGTAGCCGCCCAGGACCTGGATCGCGCGGTCGGCGACCTCCTTGCCCATCGTCGAGGCGACCAGCTTGACCCCATCCGAATCGACCCGGCTGCCCGGCTGCGAGAGGTCCATTCGACGAGCGATGTCGTAGACGTAGCTGCGAGCGGCCCGCCACTGCGCATACGAGTCGGCGATGTAGCGCTGGATCTGTCCGAATTCTCTGATCGGCTGACCAAAGGCAACGCGCTCGTCCGCGTAGCGGACCATCTCACGCAGGCAGCGCATCGCGATACCGAGCGACATGGCGGCCAGCGTAACCCGTTCGAGCTCCAGGTTTCGCATCATGTGGAGGAGGCTTTCACCCTCCTCGCCCAGACGATTCTCGGCCGGGACCTCACAGTCCTCGAAGACCAGCTCGGCCGTCGTGGACGCGCGGCAGCCGAGCTTGTCCTTGATCTTCTGGCCGAGTGAGAAGCCAGGGAAACCGTTCTCGACGATGAACGTCGAGAGTCCTCCCCCCTCCGTCTTGGCGTAGATCAGAAACACGTCGCCCAGAGTGTGGTCGTCCAGGGCGCCGTTGGTGATCCACATCTTGCGGCCGTTGAGGACGTAGCGATCTCCGTCGCGGCGGGCGGTAGTGCGCATCGCCAGCACGTCGGTTCCACCCTCCGGCTCGGTCATGCCCATCCCGCCGACCCAGTCGCCGGAGATCGCCCTGGGCAGATAACCGGCCCGCTGCTCGTCGCTGGCGTTCTGGTACAGGTTGTTGACGAACAGGATCGTGTGGGCCAGGTAGGCGAGGCAGAAGCCAGGGTCCGAGGCCGACAGCTCCTCATGGACGATCACCGCGGCCATAGCGTCCATGCCGGCCCCACCCGCTTCGGTCGGGACGGTCAAGCCGAGCAGATCGAGTCGGGCGCACTGCCTGAACAGATCGAGGTTGAAACGCTCGGCCCGGTCGTGCTCGAGCGCCTGCGGCTCGACCCGGTCGCGGACCAGCTCGCGGAGTGTCTCGCGCAGTAAGACGTGCTCGGCGGTCGGGTTGAACAGGTCGAATTCGTGCCAGCCGGTCCCGTGCGCCTCAGAGGTCGCCATCGTCGACATGCTCCACGGTGCCCTGCCGGGATAATAGTCTCGACCGGGTAGCCCTCAAGCTTTCGGTTTTTGGCAGTGGGGCACTGCGAACGTGCTCACCCCGCGAAGCGGACTTGTTCCCAACTCCCTTCCCTCGCGGTGGAGAGGGGAGGCACAGGCTAGCGTGTGCGCATCTTCTCCCACGCTAGGCCAGTGAAACTGGGCTGGGCCTATTATCTCACCCTGAGCGAGCGACCGTTTGCTCAGCGAGCGGTACAGCTCGGCTCGCCTCGCCGCGGAGACATCGTTGAAGCCTGCGCGTGACATCCTAGGGGAGCGCTGTGCTCCGTCGCTAGGCTACGGAGTTCGGCGGGCGATAAGTACACCAGCTGCCATCCGCATTCTTCTAATGGCAGCTCCAGAAGAAGCCCTTGCGGCCCTTCGGCCAGACCATCAGCACCTCGTGGACCGCAAAGATCGGCGGCTCGCCATCCTCAAGAGTCCCACGGGCACGCCAGCGCGAACCCGATCCGCCATCGCCCGCTTGCGACTCGCCCTATCGTTCTTCCTGGGCTCCGCTCGCTGAGCGCGCCAAGCCATGCACCAGCGCCCCGCGCTGGGTGAAAAGGCGCTCGAAGCCCGGCCAACGGTCAGCGGTTACCGCGTGGACCTTCAGACGATCGAGTGGGAATCGCACGCGCCTGCCAGAACCGTCTTAGAGGGAAGCATGCGGCTCGACGCACTCCCTGCGAGTCCCCGGTCGTCGCGCGTGCTCAACCCGTGTGCCAGAGGTCAGCCTGCTGACATGTCAGTCTGCCAGACTGCGAAAGGGTTGCCCTGCGGGTCGATGAGCTGCGCGAACCAACCCATGCCGGGGACGGGGCTCTTCTCGACCATCACTGATGCGCCGAGCGCTTTCGCCTTCCCAACGAATTCGTCGACCGACTCCACGTTGACGTAGTTGATTGGGCGCTGCGCCGGCGCCTGGCGCCGCATCAGGCCACCATTGATGCCGCCGGGCTCCGTGGGCATTCCTTTGTCATCGGTAGGGACGGTCCGGATCCCCCAGTATTCCATTCCCTCACTCGGCATCTTGTCGATCTGCCATCCAAAGAGGCTGCCATAGAAGGCCACCAGTTTGTCGGGATCGTCAGCCGGGATCTCGAAGTGAACGACACTGTGGTTCACGATCGTCCTCCTTATATTAGGCAAACTAGAGTAACTGTACTAAAGTCTCGCCCTGATCGCCACGCGGAGCTGGGTGGCCACGTCACCGTCGCGCGACCGTCGTCGTGGCAGCTAGGCGGCGAGCCCCGAGCGGTGAACTCGCCACTCGCTCGTTGCTCGCCAGCGGTCAGGCGCTCGGTCCACAGCCACGCCCGGCTTCAGGGCCGGCCCGTCCTCCCGACGCTCGACGTCTTGGACCAGAACCCGACTGAGCAGCCGGGCCGCCTCCAGCAGCGCCGTCTCCTCCGCGCTCCCCTCGGCCAGCTCCGCCCGCGCGGCCCGGGCCGCCTCCAGCAGACGGTCCGCGTCCGTCACGATCTCAGCCAGGAACCGTCGCCGCGCTCGCGGGTCGCCCCAATCCACCTCGGCCTGGCCTTCAAACTCGAGCCCCCCACGTACCGCACCGCCCAAGCTCTATCCGCTCGCCCAGACCTCCACGCGCGGATGTGCGTTACAATCAGGCAGCGTGCGTGTAACAGCCGGAGACGACCCCGAGGGACCCTGGATCGCACTGCTGTGCGTGGGCATCCTGTTGACCACGCTGGCGGCAACGCTTTGCCTGGCTGTGATCGCCCTGTACACGCTCACGTTCGAGGACGTCGAGCCAATCCTGGTCTGCTTCGCGGCCGGAGCGGTGCTGATGATGGCAGCCGCGGCGCGGCTCGAGTACCTGTCGGTCGTCCAGACCCGAGCCGACCGGCGCTAGCTCTGGTCCCAGCTCCTGCCTGCCGCTCGGTCTACCCTGAGCCGGACGACCCTGGCGGGCATCCTGTTCGCGTCACTGGCGATCGGTGGTCACAACGTGCGGTTTGAGGACCGCTTCATCTTCTTCCCTTCGCGCGAGATGCGCGCGACGCCGGCGTCTGTTGGCATGGCTTACGAAGACGTCAGGTTTGGGCCGCGAGGACGACTGCACGGCTGGTTCGTTCCGGGCGTCGGGCCGGGCACGCTGGTATGGTTTCACGGCAACGCCGGCAACGTCTCGGACCGGGTCGAGCTGCTCGCGCTACTGCACCGCGCACTGGGCATGAACCTGTTCATCTTCGACTATCAGGGTTACGGTCTGAGCGAGGGGCAGCCATCGGAAGAGGGGACGTATCAGGATGCTCGCGCCGCACTGGAGTACCTGAGCGGGCGTTCAGGCGTAACTGCGGATCGGATCGTCTACTATGGCGAGTCGCTGGGCGGGGCGATTGCAGCGCGGCTGGCGACCGAGCATCGGCCAGAGCGGCTGATCGTCCAGGCCGCGTTTACCTCCGTTTCGGATATGGCCCGCGTGCACTACCCCTTCCTCCCGCTCGGCCCGTTTCTGCGTACTCGGTACGCCACCATCGAGCTAATCGGCCACGTGCAGGCGCCGATCCTGATCGTGCATGGGGAAGACGACGAGATCGTCCCGCTGGACCACGCCCACCGGCTGTACGCGGCCGCGGCCGACCCGAAGCAACTCGTGGTGGTCAAGGGCGCGATGCACAACGACGTCATCGCGGTCGGCGGGGCGAGCTACCAGGAGGCAGTCCGAGAGTTCTGTGGCCTGGCGAGTGAGTAGTGAGTAGTAGGGGCGCGAGGTGAGCGATGAGGGAATGGATGCGCGGCCAGAATCTCCAGGAGATCGAGACACCGGCCCTGGTGCTGGATGTCGCCGCCGCCGAGCGGAACATCAGGAAGATGGCGGAGCTGTTCGCCGGCGGGCCGACCCGGCTTCGCCCGCACGTCAAGACGCACAAGACACCCCTGCTGGCCCATAAGCAGCTCGCCGCGGGCGCGATCGGAATCACCTGTGCCAAACTGGGCGAGGCCGAGGTGATGGTTGCCGCGGGCGTCCGCGACGTCCTGGTGTCGAGCGAAGTGGTCGGCGCCAGGAAAATCGCCCGTCTACTCGCGCTCAACCGTCACGCGAGGGTCATCACCGTGGTCGACGACGGGAACGCGGCGAGAGAGATCTCTGAGGCGGCTGAGCGCGAGGGGATGCGGATCCCAACCTTGATTGACCTAGACGTCGGCCAGGGACGGACCGGCGTAGCGCCCGGCGAGCCGGCCCTTGCTCTGGTGCAGGCCGCGGCTCGGATGCCCGGCCTGCAGCTGGTGGGACTCCAGGGCTACGAGGGACATCTCCAGCACGTCGTCGATCCGGACGAGCGCGGAGAGCGGTGCCGCGCCGCGATGAAAGCGTTGACCGACACGGCGACCATGATCCGCGAGGCGGGCCACGAGCTGGACATCGTCAGCACGAGCGGGACCGGCACGCACGCCTATGCCGGCGGCTACCCGGGCGTGACCGAGCTGCAGCCCGGCTCGTACGTCGTCATGGACTCTCAGTATGCGTCCGTCAAGGGGCTCAGCTTCGAGCACGCCCTGACTGTCCTGACGACCGTCGTGAGCAAGGTCAAGCCAGACGTCGCGATCGTCGACGCCGGCTACAAGACTCTCTCGAGCGACAGCGGGATGCCGGCCATTCGAAACCTGGGCGACGCGCGATTCGCGTTTGGGGGCGACGAGCATGGCAAGCTGCTGTTCGAGCAGCCGCGCGGCGACATTCGAGTTGGCGACAAGTTCGAGCTGGTCCCCAGCCACTGCGACACGACGATCAACCTGCATGACATCTACTACGTCGTCCGCGACGGACGGCTCGAGGACATCTGGCCAATCGCCGCCCGCGGCAAGATCCAGTAGGGGCGCACCCGTGTGTGCGCCCCTCCCGGGGCTTGGGGCGGACACGCGGGTCCGCCCCTACTCAATCGTCGCGGTCAGGCCGCAGCTCTCCAACCGGTCGCGAATCAGCTCGGCTAGCTCGAGCGGACAGACGGCGACGATGGCGCGTCCGGTGTTATGAGCCTCCAGCATCACCTCGACCGCCTTCGAGGTGGCCATGCCCGGCACCGAGCGGACCAGTGAGCGCACGACATGGTCCATGGTGTTGTGGTCGTCGTTGTGCAGGATGACCTTATGCGGCTCGAGGGCGCGGGTTGTAGTGCGCTGCTCCTGCTCCTCACGCGGGACGGTGGTCGGGCTCGCCGGCGTGGCCATGGTTACAAATTTTAGCGCTCGCGGTGCGCCTGCCAGTACCGGCAGCAGCTGAGCGCGCTCTTGTGGCGCGGGCTTCAGTACCGCGACCGTAAGGGAGCGGCCGACAGGCCGATCGGCGCGGCCGCTCCCTCACGGTCGCGGTACAGAACGTGGTACGCCTCAACCAGACACGTGATAATTCGTGCATGCCTCAAGCGCTGAGCGTTCGCGCGCGTCGTCTGGCGAGCTCGGCTACCGATCTGTCCTGCGCGCTTGACCTGGGACTGGACCAGCTGACCGAGCTGCTGAACGAGCTGGGTGAGCCGGCCTACCGCGCGCATCAGGTGTTCAGGGCGCTGCACCAGCGCTGGGTCGGGGGCTGGGAGGAGTGCACCGAGCTGCCGGCCACCTTGCGCGGGAAGCTGGCCGAGCGGTTTCGGGTCGCTTCCGGTGAGCAGGTGGTCCAGGCGCGGTCGATCGACGGAACCCGCAAACGGCTCGTGCGACTGGCCGATGGTCAGGAGATCGAGACGGTGGCGATCCCGGCCACTTCGCCAGAGGGGACCCGTCGACTCTCAGTCTGCGTCTCGACTCAGGCCGGCTGCGCCATGGCCTGTACCTTCTGCGCCACCGGGGACATGGGATTTTCCCGCCAGTTGACGGTCGGCGAGATCGTCGACCAGGTCTACGGCTTCGGACGAGGCGACGACCCGGCGCGCCCGACCCACGTGGTGTTCATGGGCATGGGTGAGCCGCTGGCCAACTATGACGCCACGCTGGGCGCGGTCCGCCTGCTCAGCCATCCAGACGGAGCGCGGCTGAGCCAGCGCAGGATTACGGTCTCAACCAGCGGCCTGGTGCCACAGATTCGCAAGCTGGCCGTCGAGGGCCTCGAGATCACGCTGGCCATCTCGCTTCACGCGCCACATGACGCTCTCCGCTCCGAGTTGATGCCGATCAATCGACGCTACCCGGTCGACGAGCTGATCGCCGCGGGGTGCGAGTATGCGGAGCGGACGGGTCGACGAGTGAGCTATGAGTACGTGCTGCTGCGCGGGATCAACGACGCGCCCACCCAGGCGGAAGGGCTGGCCGAGCTGCTGCCCCGCCGCCTCTCACACGTGAACCTGATCCCCTACAACCCGACCGGGGCCGGTTACCAGCCGACACCGCCGGCTCAGGCGCGCGCCTTCCGCGACCGGCTCAAACGGGCTGGACTGTCGGCCACGATCCGGGCGAGCCGCGGGCGCGACATCGCCGCTGCCTGCGGCCAGCTCAAGACCGAAGTAGCGGACGGAAGTAGCGAGTGGCGAGTGAGGGGCTACTCGCTACTCGCTACACGCCCAGGTACTGGCGGTGGGTGGCTTCGTCGGCCATGAGCGCCTGGGGTGTGCCCTCGAAGACGATCGTGCCCTTGTTCATTACGTAGAGGCGGTCGACGGTACTCAGGGCCAGCGGCAGGTTCTGCTCGACCAGGATGAAGGCCAGCTTGTCCGCTTTGAGCTCAGCGATAATCTGGCCGATCTCACGCACGAGTGCCGGGGCGAGGCCTTCCGATGGCTCGTCCATGAGGAGTAGCTGGGGGTTGGTCATCAGTGCGCGGGCGATCGCCAGCATCTGCTGCTCGCCGCCGGACAGCGTTCCGCCAAGCTGCTTCTGACGCTCCCGCAAGTGCGGGAACCGCTCCAGGGCCGACTCCAAGCTCCAGCCATCGGAGCCGCGGCGCGCTCCGAGCAGGAGGTTCTCGCGAACCGTGAGGTCGGGAAAGACGCGCCGACCCTGGGGGACGAGCCCGATCCCCAGACGGGCGATACGGTAGGGCGGCTGTCCCACGAGCTCCCGGTCTTTGAACCTGATCGAGCCGGCCCTGGGCGGG
>Ga0137373_10004971_pt1 | contig 14478 bp, 17 predicted proteins | sample SagtaG_5_FD_104912 | JGI IMG/M metagenome (GOLD analysis project Ga0137373, IMG submission 104912) | Vadose zone soil microbial communities from Sagehorn Ranch, Mendocino, California, USA - Sage1_R_80_16 metaG | ecosystem: Environmental > Terrestrial > Soil > Vadose zone | place: USA...
ATCTGGCGGTAGTCGTTGGCGGTTCGCAAGGCCTTCGTCGCACGTGGCCTGTCGCGCTGGTCGCCGGAGCCAGCTTCGCCGCGACACAGTTCATCGTGTCGAACACCTGGGGACCGGCGGCGACGGATATTCTGAGTGCGCTCACGTCAATCGTAGCAACCGTGGCGTTTCTTCGAATCTGGTCTCCCCGCGACTCGATCGTCGCACCGGCCGAAAACGCGAGTGCCGCGCTCTCGTTTCGCGGTGCGATCGCCGGGTGGTTCCCCTGGGCGGCGCTGGCTTTTGTCATCGTGCTTTGGTCGTACCTCAAGCTTGCTACCAAGGGGCAGATCGTCCTTCCGATTCCCAGTCTGAACAATGGAATCCTCATTTCGTACAACCAGAAACCCTATGAGGCAGTGTTCAAATTTCAACCGTTGGCAACCGGAACCGCCGTGCTGGTCACAACCGTGTTTACGGCGCTGGCGTTCCGCGTGCAGTTCCGCGCTTTGATGCGCTCGGGCGCCACGACTCTGCGGCAACTTCGGCTGCCCGGCTTGGTGGTCCTCTTCATCGTTGGCCTGGCGTATCTCTACAATTATTCCGGTATGGTCTTCACGCTCGCGGCCACACTGGCGGGCGTCGGGGTCGTGTTTCCGCTGGTGAGCAGTTACCTCGGTTGGCTCGCGTGTTTCCTGACCGGGAGCGATACGTCGAGCAACCTTCTGTTCGGAAATCTCCAGGTCGCGGCTGCGCACCAGCTGCGCCTGAATCCCGTGCTGCTTGCCGCGACGAATTCCTCAGGGGCCGTCGCCGGTAAAATGATCTCACCGCAAAATATTTCCGTCGGAGTCACCACCGTAGGACTGATCGGTCACGAGGGCGAGGTGCTCCGCACCACGTTCGGGCACAGCGTCATATTCGCCGCCTTCATTGGACTCGTTGCCTGCGCGCAGGCGTATGTCGTTCCCTGGATGATGCCGTAACGACGCGGACGATCGACACGCTCCGATTCGTCCGCTCACCGGAGGAAACATGCTGAGGCCGATACCTGCGACTTGCGTTATTTTCGTCATTGCCACATCCGCCGCGTGCACACAGCCTCCCGTCCTGACTCCTGCCGAGGCGACGACGGGGTCCGCGCGTCCGGCTGTAATCCTTGCGGGGGAGGGAGAGACGCCTTCTTCGCGGCGGCGTTGCCCCGCTATTCATCAAAGTCGATCCGGTCACCACCGGATCGCAGCGGCTTGTGGTTGGAGCGTCGGACATCCCGCCGGGTGACGCCATCACTCTTCATCGTCACCTCCGGGAAGATGAGATCATTGTAATCACGCGGGGGACCGCGAGGGTTCAGCTCGGTACCGAGTCTCGCACAGCCGGCGTCGGCGCAACCATCTTCATCCCTCAGGGCACCTGCATTGCCGTCACCAACATCGGCACCGATACCTTGTCGAACTTCCTCGTGTTTTCCTCACCGGGATTCGAACGCGTCCTCCGTGCCGTGTCCTCCGCACCGGGTGAGCCGCCGAAAGTACTCACGCCGGAGAGCCGCGCAGCGGTTTTTCACGAAGGACACGCCGACGCAAACCCGAAGGGCTGTTGAGCCGGACGTGCACGTTTCGGCGTCACGCGCCCAGCTCCCGCGTCATCTCGATCATCGTGCGCCGAAAACCCGCGTTAGCGAACAGTCGCTGCGCGGGTTCGTTTTGCTCGGCGGTCGACAGCACCGGGATCGACAACAATGTCGTGGAGTACTCCGGCCGGCCCGCAAAGCGACATGTAGTCGGAGCCCGGCCGATCGCCTGTGGAGAGGCGGAGAGTCCGCTGATTGACCCTACCACCCTCCAAAGGCCCCACACATTACTATGTCGCGCGGAATTCGCAAACCTTTGGGCGCGTCTCCAAGCCGAGCATTTCGCGCGAAGCCCGTCGCGCGTTTCGCGTTAGAGCCGGCGTCGCCCTCTATGGAGAATTTGCGAGGGTCGCATGAGCTTGCGACGTTTCGAAGTCCGCTGCAGGATAGGTAAGCAGTCGATTACAAGTTATGCTGCAACCGGGCAGTGTCCCCTTTTGGCCAAAGAAATTTTTGGGTGGGTTGGGGGCCTGAATGACTAGGTCATTCGAGAAAGCCTTCGAGTTCGGGGAAAACGTCCCTATCGATCGTATGCCAGATACGCCCCAACCCTGGCAAGAGTTTACCGCTGTGCTTACCGGCGCTGAGATGTACTGCGAGGGTAAAACGCGGGTCCACGTGCATTTTCGGTGGAAGCGGCACGGGGAACGCCCCCTCGAACGGATAGACGGTCACGCTGCCGATCAGTGTGCCCTCTTCTATTCTTCCCGCGAAACCGCTTCCGAACTTGGCCCCAACGGGAATGTTGGGTCCAAAAATCTTGATGCTCACATCTGTCGCCCGATGGTACGTAAGTATGATGTGCCGGTGCTTGTCTATGTTCGCCAGATCGCGCAAAACGGCGAGAGGGTGATGGGGCATCCGTCGTTTGTAAGGCTGCAACCCCTCGATAGCTGTCTTCGCGAGGTCGGGAACGAGTGCGATCCGATAGCACTCAGTTTTGAAATTTTCGGGCCCATCGGAGATCGGGAATTGGATGGCTCGCAGAATCTTGTAGTCGGTGGGAGCGACCCCCTGCCCCTTCACCACGAGCGCGTAAACCAGACTGTCGAGAGAACTACGCATAGCATGGATAATGTCTCCAACCATCATGCTCCAGTCGGGGTCGATCTTTCTCAGATTGACAACCCGCGCTTCGTTGGCTCCTGTTTCCGGATTGAACTTGATGGAGAGATGGTATGGTGTACTGTCGAAAAAAATGCCCATGGACTTTTCGAGAGCGTCGAGATGTTTACGCGCCCACTCTAGCTTTTTGCGATGATCATGCATAGGTTAGGAATATGCCTAAGCGCTCAAGTACCAGTAAGGGGTCCGATATCAACCAGCTCGCGGCTGACGTTGTCGCCGCCGCTACGGGCCAATCCCGCAAGCGCCGTAAGAACCCCGCCGCTGTCGCCCTCGGTCGTCGAGGTGGGCTCGTGGGCGGTCGTGCGCGGGCCAATGCCCTCAGCCCTGGGGAGCGTTCCGAGATCGCTAAACGAGCGGCTAGGGCCCGTTGGAAGGGCCACAAATAGCCGTTCGTTTGTAGGAGTAGATCATTGGGCCGCCCCCATAAAGGGCGGCTTTTTGTCGTCAATCTGCCCCTTGCGCTTGCTTGAGCGCTCAAGCATATTACTTAGCATGAATAAGCTATCAATTGAAAGACGCGCCGCTGTGCTTCGTGGCCTAGTTGAGGGTGGTTCTATCCGCGCTGTAGGACGTATGACCGGAACCGACAAGGACACGGTTATGCGCTTGCTCGTCGAGGTCGGGGAGTTTTGCTCGACGTATCAGAACGAGCATCTTCGGAACCTTCCCGCCAAGCGCGTTGAGTGCGACGAGATTTGGGCGTTTGTCGGAGCGAAGCAGAGAAACGCAACGCAGAAAGGACACGGCGACCTCTGGACGTTCACGGCGATTGACGCGGATTCCAAGCTGATGATTTCGTGGCTTGTCGGGCCGCGTAGCGGGTCGTCGTGTGAGCGCTTCATTCAGGACGTAGCCTCACGCCTTGCCAACCGTGTGCAGATCACAACGGACGGGTCGTTCTCCTACATCTCCGCAATCGAAAATGCTTTCGGATGGGCGGGAGCGGATTTCGCTCAGCTCGTAAAGACCTACGGCGACACGCCAGAGGTCGAGAGGAAGCGCCGCTACTCCCCCGCTGTCTGCACTGGTGCGCAGAAAATGCCGATCATGGGACGCCCTAACATGGACCTCGTATCCACGAGCTATGTCGAGAGGGCCAATCTCACGATGCGCATGGGAATGCGCCGCTTCACGAGGTTGACCAATGGTTTCTCGAAAAAGGCCGAGAACCACGCTCACGCCGTGAGCCTGCATTTCATGTCCTACAACTACTGCCGCCCTCACACGACACTGACGAAAGCGCGGAAGGGCGTCACGACTACACCCGCTATGGCGTGTGGCCTAACCGATCACGTTTGGACGTTCGAGGAAATTCTTGAGCTAATGGAAAAAACAAATGCCTAATCAAAATCGGACACTACCTGCAACCGGGCTCCGCGTTGTGCCGTAGAGACGGACACTTGGCTTGTGTGGAGGTTGTGTGCGAGGACTTTGTCTGCTCGTGCTGGCCGCTGTGGTCGCTAGCGCCAGCGCTGACGCTCGATGGCTGAGCCGCGAGGATCAGACCGGCCACAGGGGACAAGTGGAGGGCGTCGCCTATAGCCCGGACGGACGCTGGCTCGCATCTGCCGACAATTCTGGCTATCTGGTGGTTCGACAAGCCACACTCGGCGGGTCGCGTTATGTATTGCGAGGGCGAAACTTCTCGGAGGTGGCGTGGACACCCAAGGGAGACGTTCTCGTGGCTGGAGGGTTCGACAGCTTAGTGTATGTCTGGCGTTGGCGCGGAACGGTGACACCGTTGCGATGGCCATACCCTGGCGAGGTTGAGGCCGTTGCTGTCGCTGCCGGACCGGTGGTGATTGCGGCAGGCGGAGGCGACCACCTCATCCGCCGATGGAAACTCGATGGCACTGTGCTACCGCCCTTGAAGGGCCACACCGACGACGTGTACGTCGTGCGACTGAGCCCCGACGGTCAGCGGATTGCCTCTGGAGGGCGAGATCGGACTGTTCGGATCTGGGATGCCAAGAGTGGCCGGCTGGTCAAACTTCTCTCGGGTCACGATGACAGCGTTTACGATCTTGCGTTCGATCCCGCTGGTACTCGCCTTTTCGCGGCTTGCCGCGATGGATCGATCGTAGTCTGGCATACGAACGACTGGTCACGAGCGACCACACTGCACGGTCCGAAGAATTCGATCCACGGCGTGGCAGTGGATCCCGCTGGCCGGTGGCTCGCGGGAGCAGGATTCGACACAACCGTATGGGTTTGGCGACTGCCCGCGTTAACGCTCGATACCCTGCTAAGAGGGCACCGGCGAAAGGTGAGTGGAGTGGCCTTTAGCCCCGATGGGAAATGGCTGGCGTCCGCAGCGAGCGACACTGCGGTCAGAGTTTGGCAAGTCCCCCGAAACTAGGTGAGGATGCTTGCAGCATAACCAGCGCTTGCTGCTGCCAGCGCCCGGAGTCTCTCCGTAGTGATAATTTGAACCAGCGGCGGCGCTGCAGCAGAAGCGCAGGACGTTAGACAGCGTGCCGAGCCGCTCAAAGGCTAAGGGCTATCGTCGATCAGCGCCCGACGCCGCGAGCACACCACGTGAAGCGCACAACCTGTGAGGAGAAATTGATCGCATTGTCTGCTGCCACGCGAAACATGGCGACGCTTATCATCGCTACTCCTTGGTTCGTATGCGCTTGCGCGGTCCGGCGCCCCTATGCCTCGTACGAGCAGGAGGTGATCGCCGCACAGCGAGAATTGATCACCGCGAACAATGCCGCTGATACCGCGGTGGTAGATCGTCTCACCGCCGATGAGTGGATCGGCGTGGAAGCTGCCGGAGTCTCGCGAACTAAGGCCGACTTTCGTGCCTGGATGGTCGCGCGCGGGGCGGCGGCGGTGCAGGCGACCGGAGCGCAGCTCGCCCAGCGGCAAAAGGAATGGCGTGTACAAGTTTACGGGAACGTCGGGATTATCACGCGCCTGACCGCCGGCGACCATGGTGGTCGGTCGTGGATTACGACAGTTTGGGTACGACGAGAAGGCCGCTGGCAGCGGGTCCTAAGCCAGGGCACGGCGGCGCTCCAGCCATGAAAGTATTGCGGCAATACGACGATGATGCTCGCTTCGCTCGCAATTGTTGATTTTCGCTTGCAGCTTTGCTGAAGGCGTTAGACGCCAACAACTGCCGGATGCCTCACAGAAGCCATCCGAGAGACTACCTCTCGACGACAGCGAGAGACGCTACTTCGCGCGGGCAATCGTATCGACCCATCCGTCGTTCCAGAAGATGCGCGCATTGACTACTGCACCGGTCGCGTCGCGTACGAAGTCGACCTGCGACTCCCGATCGATCTGGAACAGCGTCGGCGTAATGGCCTTCAGCTTGTCGGTCTTTCCATTCCGCGAGCTATTTTCGCTATAGAGGCGGTTCTCCCGGACTGAAAAGCTGTACTCTTCGAACCGGCCGGTGTAGTCGCGCAGCGTGTTGACTGGCACATCAACCTCGAGTGCCGCCGCGCGCGCCTCGTTGATCGCCCACGCATTGGCGCGCTTCGCCATGCTGTCTTTCGTCGCCGCCATTCGCTCGCCGAAGATCGCCTCCTGCGCGCGCAGGAGAGCGTGAGGTGGATCTGCTAACACGTCGGGCGCGACGCCGGTGCCCTCCCAGTCAGTCTTCGTCACAATGTTGACGGAGCGAGCGTACGGGATGAATCCGACGAAACCGTTTCCGAGCGCGACACGGCGCAGGGCGTGCGCGCCGCCCGCCGTCGGCTGTCCGACAATGCGCGCATTCCGGCCGTACTTTAGCGCGTACGCCGTTCCCTCCGCCGCCGAGAAGGTCCAGCTGCTGGTGAGCACTGTCAGAGGCATGCCGAGATAGATCCCGCCAGTGATCGCGGGTCGGTTCTCGATCCAGTTCTCGGCCCACTTTCCCGTGATACGGCTGTAGCTGTCGCTCCAATGCACGCGGCCATTGACGAAATAGCTCGCGATCTCCGCGGCCATGGCGGCGCTGCCACCGCGGTTGTCGCGGAGGTCGATGATCAGCGCGTCCGCATTCGCGACGAACCGCATCGCGGCTTGCACGGTCCTGCGCGCATCACCGCTCGTATCGGAAAACTGCCTGAACTCCAGATAGCCGACGTTACCCGGGAGGATTCTCGCCTCGCGAAAGTAGAAATTTTCCTTGCGATCCCGCGCCACCGCTTCGTAAGCCTCCCGGTGAGTGGTGTCGGTGGCACGCGCGGCCTCCTGGGGATCATATACGATCCGGAGATGTCGGTCGTCATGAGCACTGCGCAGCTCGCGTGTAATCGCATTTGCGAGAGCATTCGGGTTCGTGAGCGTGTCGAATGCGCCGGCGTTTCTACGTGCTTCGAGGTTCAAAGCCATCGAGGTAGCCGTATCCGGAAACACGTAATACGTCAGCAGCGCCTGCCGCACGCTGTCGAGCACCGCTCGACGCACCTCGGCGGTGACCGGCGGCGGCGGCTGGCGTTGCGCATGTGCGGGCTGGCAGGCGCAGAGCACTGCGATTAGCGCCGCGTACGACCGAGAACGGATCATGAGGGGTCGCTCGGTTGGCAGTTGGCGACGATGCAGTCGAGTAGCGCGTGCGCGCGTGATGCGTCGGCGGGGTCTACGCCACGGAGCGCCTGCCGTCGGTTCCTGCGGATGATCGGCTCGAGCTCGCGAATCGTTTGCGCGCCGGCGGGGGTGAGGGCAAGCGCCGAGCGCCTGCCGTCCCGGGCGTGCCTCGTCCGGCGCACGAACCCCTTGGCCACCAGGAGCTGCATGATGCGCGTGATGGATGCGAAGTCCTTGAATACCCTCACGGCAATCTGCTGCAGCGTGATGTCCGGGTTCTCCTGAAGAGTCCTAAGCACCAGCCACTGGTCGATCGTGATATCAACGCCCGCACCGGAGATGTTTGCCTGCGCAAACTGCCGGTACGTCTTGATCGACTTCTCCAGAGCGTAGAAGAGCGTTTCTTTAAGCCGGTCCTGCGCCATCGGTTCCCGCCGCCCAAGGAGATTGTTGATATATCAATAAAATTGCTACGACCTATACCGCGTGTCAAGTGTGAGCGATTCAGTGGGGTTCGAGGGAAGCGCAGAAACCCGACCACTATCCCATTACCGATCTGCTCGATCTCGCGCGAGCCAATGCGCGGGCGGCCTAACGAACGTCGCAGCAGACAAGCACTTTTCGGATGCGGCTTCGCCGTAATGGTTCTAGCGTGCTTGCAGCAGAACTTGAACGTTAGGCACACTCCTATCTCGGACCCTCGACAGATACCGACTGAGGTTCACATGAACAGGACCGACAGCATTATCCCAGAGCTTTGCGTTCACGATGGTCTCGCGTCGCTCGAGTTTTACAAGCGGGCCTTCGGTGCACACGAGCACAAGCGCATGATGACCCCTGATGGAGCCAAGCTGCTCCACGCCGAGCTGTCCGTCGGCGGGCATCGTCTCGTTGTGTTCGACGAGTTCAGCGCGAACGAGAGGGGTACGCTCCGGTGCCCTCGCACCCTCGGGGGCACCGGCGTGCGACTCATACTACAGGTTGATGATGCGGACGCGGTCGTTCAACAAGCCGTCGCCGCCGGCGCCTCGGTCATGATTCCGGTAACCAAGATGTTCTGGGGTGCGCGGTACGGAAAACTCGAGGATCCGTACGGCCATGAATGGGGAATCAACCAACAGTTGGAGGAGCTCTCCGCAGCCGAAGAAGCTGCGCGAGCCGCACAGTTCTTCAGCAACCGATAGGCGCTCTATCGCAGCTCGGCGAGCGCGCCAGTCTGCTCGGATCCGGCATGTGACGGCCCGCTGCACCGACGGCCTGACGAACGCTGAAGCTGACCAACGATCCAAGGAATCGCGCGCGCGGTGCCGCACGATCTAATCTGCCTCGTTCCCAGCTTCGCTCAGGCGTTAGGTGGACGATCGCTCTATAAATGCCCCAAAGCCAGCTCTTGACACCTGCGTCTCCCGCGCCGAAGTTGAGTGGTCGCTCAACTATAGCCATGCCCCGTACCGCTCGAGCTACCCGCGAAGATTTCGTCACCGCCGCGATGCGCCTTTTTTGGGAAAAGGGCTACGGTGCCACATCGATCGCGGACATTCTGCACGCGACGGGCACGAACGCCGGGAGCCTCTACTACGTCTTTCCGACCAAGCAACACGTGCTCATCGCTGTGCTCCGCCGTTATCGCGATGCGATCCATCCAATGCTGCTCGACCCGGCGTGGAAAGACGTCGACGATCCGATCGAGCGTATCTTCGCGCTCCTTGCCGTCTATCGACGCCTGCTCCTTTCGACAGATTGCTTCTACGGCTGTCCCATTGGGTCACTGTCGCTGGAACTCCATGAACCTGACCCAGTAGTCCGACGCCTGCTCGCGGCAAACTTCGATGCATGGACCGGCGCGATCGAGCGCTGCCTGCGCGATGCGGGACCGCGGATTCCGAAGGATATCAACCGCGCGGAATTCGCGTCATTTGTGCTCACCACGATGGAGGGCGGCGTCATGCAGGCCCGCACGCACCGGGCGATTGGCTCTTTTGACGCCGCCGTTCATCATCTGCGCGACTATTTCAACCGTCTCGAAGGTGCGCAGCCGATACCCATTCGCGGGCGGAAAAACCAACCTCACCGGCGGAGATCCCGATGACTCACTACAGACCGATTACCCAACGCGCGCCCGCGTTCGCCAAGACGGCACAAGTGACGGCCATGCTGCTGCTATGTGGTGCCGTCGCATCGGCGCAGGCGGTTCGCAACACGTCGTACGTCCTGTCGTCGGGTGAACGTGTACTGCGGCACGAGGGCGAACTCGAGGCGCCACTCGATACCGTCTGGCGAACGTTGACAACTAGCGACGGACTCCGCTCCTTCCTCGCGCCGGTGGCCTCGATTGATCTCCGTCTCGGCGGGCATTGGGAGGCCAGTTATTCGGCGAGCGCCCGGCTTGGCGATCCGGACAACATCATCAATGAGATCCTGAGCTATATCCCGCGCGAGATGCTGGCGGTGCGCGTCATCCAGGCAACGCGCAACTTCGTGCATCCTAAGATCGTGAAGCAAGTATGGACTGTGTATCAACTGCAGCCATTGGGCGAGACTCGAACGAAGCTCGTCGTCTCGATGATCGGGTGGCCCTCGGGTCCCGCGGCGGATTCCGTGTACCAGTTCTTCGAGCGTGGAAACGCGTACACAATGCGAGAGCTCCAGCAGCGATTTGTCATCGGGCCGCACCATTGGTAATACGCGCGCGATAGGTTCTTAGATTATTCACGTCGCGCCCTCGGCCTAACGAACGCTCCTGCAGACAAGCGATCTTCTGATTTCGTGAGCACGAGAACAAGGCGGGAGTCTACGGCGGTGTAACTCGCATCGGCCAAGTGGCGGTCGGCCAGACAATACGCCTCCATGCGGCGGCCGGGAAAAAGGAACGTGGGTGATCGGAACACGCGCGGCGAATCGGGACCGAGCGTCACCCCCAGGCAAGAATTTTATTGTTTCCGTATTGCGGTAGTGATGGCGGCGAGCGTATTGATAATGATGTTGTTGAGCGCTCCGTAAACCTGGAGCGCTTTTGCCGGTAACCGCACGACTCTCACGAAAGTTCTACGAACGATTCGGCGATGAAATAGCTGGCGAGTTCGTTGACTGGTTCAACGCTGTGGACTCAACCTACCAACAGCAGCTCCGCGATTTGAACGACTTGAACTGGGAACGGTTCAAGGCGGAGATGCACGCCACTATCGCGCAATCGGAATCGAGGCTTGGGCACTGGATGTTCATCTACTGGTCGGGGACGGTCCTCTCACTTGGCGGCCTGATGGTCGCGCTGCTGAGGAAGTAGACCGGCGCGCCGACGCGAGGCGACCAAACATTCCGTAGCTTAGAAGGTGGCCGGTAGTCGCCTTTAGAGCCGACCGCGTTCACACGGAGATACGTCGGAATCAAATTCCCGCCGTCATATGACATCCCAGGGATTCGCGCCATCACGTGGTTGGCCCGCAAATCTGCTCATTGCCGCATCGGCTGCGCTGCTGTTGGGGCTTCCCACCGGTTTCACGCTCCTCGTTCTTCTGCAGAGCCGAAACACAACGCTGTGGTTTCTGGCATTCCCCATCGCCGTCGGCGTGGTCGTATTTGCCTGGGCTCGATATTGGCGACCCCTTCCTCCCGGGGCCCGCTCTGATCGCCGCCGCCGCGCACTGGTTGTCGCCGGCACCATTGGCGCAGTCCTCGCCCTCGATGCGCTCGTAATTTTCGCAGGCGTGCGGCCGAGCGCCAAATGCACGTGGGAGAAGAGTGCGGAAATCGCCGCCAACACTGACCTGGCGCCCGGACTGGCGCTGATGAGCGACGGCAAAGGACCATACTCCGATGCGATCGACCATGTCGATACTTTCATCAAGCACAGACTGGCGCTGAGGATGTCGGATGAGCTATGGCCACCGAAAACTACCGCGCGGCGCCTCGGCATCGACCTGTCACACCCTGTGCCAGGATCGGGCTCGACTCGCCTCGGTGTGCTCTGGACAGGCACTCGATTGGGAACTTTCTGGTATCAGGATTCAAATCACATGGTTCGTACGGTGCACGCGATACCACTCGACACGACGGTTCTGAGCGATCGCACTGACGTCATGCTGAGTATTGGCGGGAAAGATCACCAGCTCACAATGGGCCGTTGGTCCGGATCGTATTGCGAGGCAGTAGCGGGAGTAGGAGGCAGTGGCACATCGCAAGCGAGGATCACGCGTCAGGGGCCGGAGGAATTCACCGTCGAAGCGCCAAGCGGCAGCATCGCACGGCTCTGGGACATTTCCGGTCGCCATCCGATCGACAAGGGTCTTTATTATTTTGGACTACGCGCGCACTTCAAAGCAAAATGACATCTGAGTACTCGCGGGAACATCGCATCGCCTGACTGGCCGACCTCATGAAGTGTGGATCCGGCGATCGGTTTGGCAGTTCCTGTTTCGCAGTTCCTGTTTCGTGAGGATGCGATCTGTGCGCCATCGAGATCGAATAGCCGTCCTCCTGCTTGCAGCGGTTCTCGGGTGGTTTCTGCTCCGTACGCTGCGCCGGTTTTTGTTCCCGATTCCGGACGACCGGTGCACGACTCACCGGTTCGACGCAGTCGCCTGGCGTGATTCGACGCGAGCGTATTCCGCTGAGGCGATCCGCGGCTGCATGGTCGATGACTTGATGGCACGCGTCGAGCTTCGCGGGAAAGCGCGGGCAGAAGTAGTCGCCTTGCTCGGAGAACCACGTCCGACGAACTATTTCCGGGAGTACGATCTCGTCTACTGGCTCGGGCCCGAACCCGGGCTCATGAGCATTGACTCCGAGTGGCTCGTGTTGAAACTCAATCGAAGCGGCAGAGTAAGCGAACGGAAACTGGTTACGGATTGATCAGCGGCAGCCCAAAACCGGGCTGGCCCTGCTGGAGATATCTTTCTGAATGCCCAGGCGCGGTAGGTTCTGGCTAACGGTCGCGAAGATCTCGACAGTCGCGAACTTCGTGTTCGCCGCAATCGCCCTCATCCGGGGCGAGCCGTTCCATGCTACCGCGCACGCGGCTCTTCTTCTACTTAGCGGTGTATGGGTCTGGCTGCTCAACCCGCCGTCCTCGCGGCAAGCTACCCGCCACTTGGCGGCCACGGATCGGAGCCTCGATCACCTGCAACAGTCCCTCAATGCCATCGCGCTCGACGTCGAGCGCATCGGCGAAGCGCAGCGGTTCATCAACACCAGAGTTCAAGGAGACCGCGTCGAGTTGCAGCGGAAAGACTGACCTCCACGTTTTGAGCCACGCCCCCTCATGCAGCGAGTGAAATCCAAATGCGCGAGGCCACGTTAAGCCGGGATCCAGCCGTGATAGGCCCTCGCCGAACCGCTCGCAGCATCGACGATGGGAATTTGGCTTCTATCTAAAGGCGCACACTGGCCTACCGCGGAAAGGTCCGTAAGTGAAAGTCGTGTGAATCTTCTCCCCATTCGGCCCCAGCGACTCCTTGTCGGCTGTGGCAGGATCCGCGTCGCCGGTCGGTAGCGGACGCATGACGACGGGCCATGCGTAGCTCGACGGATTCGCGACCACGTAGCTGATGCTCACGCCTGGAGTGCCGTGCACCTTGTTGGCCATCTCGTATCGCGTTGCAAGCTGCCCGCCAGCCGAATGTCCGGCGATGACGATCTTCGCGAGATTCGGAAAGATCTTCTTGTCGGCGAGCTTGCGCACGATGTCGTCGATGAAATCGAAAGACGAGAGCGTCGGACTGCTCGGCGACATGCCGCCGGCTCGCCATGAATTGCGCCCTTCGGGCCACATCACTTCGTTTGCAATTGCCGTATCTCTTCCCGCGGTGAAGCGCGGCGCGACGATGATTGTATTCTCGAGCGCACCGGCGAGAAATCCCGCTGCGGTTGCCGTCTCGAAATAATGGTCCGCGTTTCGATTTGCACCATGCACCATGATCAGGGCGCGCGTCACCGCCGGATTGCGCGAGTCGAGCGGGAACGTCGAGTAAGTCATCGACCGCGCCGGTCCGCTACCGAAAGTGATCCACTGCTCGCAGGCGGTCGTCGGTGTGGTGCATGGCGTCGCAGTCGACGGTGACAGGGCAGTCCGAACAGGGGAACACGCGAGGATGCTCGCGGTCGCAAGAAGACGGATTGTTCGCATAACGAGGGTCCTCGGCAAGGGTACGGCCGCGATCCGTGGTCGTGCATGATACGCGAAAATGGATGTGTGGAGAAGTAACCCGGGCCTCTTTCTTGAAGGAGCATGAGATTTGAGCGGCACTCACATGTGGACGTTGTTTCGCGAGCACCCGCTCCGGATAACGGCACGCACAGCCCGGAACAGGTGAACGCATGACTCCGACACACGGAATCGGAAAAATCTGCTATCTCGAAATTCCCACGACCGACATCGGCCGCTCGGTGAGCTTTTATCAATCCGTGTTCGGCTGGTCGACGAGACAGCGCGGTGACGGATCGACTACGTTCGATGACGGTGTCGGCGAAGTGAGCGGTGCGTGGGTGACCAACCGGCCGATATCTGCTACCCCCGGCCTTCTGCTTTACATCATGGTTGACAGCATCGCAGCTAGCGTCGAGAAGATCGTCGCGAATGACGGACGCATCGTTGAGCCCTTTGATCCGGTCAGGCGCGAAGCGTTCGCACTGTTCGCGGATCCCGACGGGAACGTGCTCGGCTTGTATCAGGAGCGTCAGCCATCAAGCAAGCCGTGACGTTTTCCATCGACAGCTTATTGCGCCGGTGCCGGCACCGTCACCAAGTCACAACTTTCCAACCAGCCGTTCGATCTGCCGGGAGTGCCGCGTCAGATGAACGATATGGATCCGGAACCCGTCGCCGACGTTCATCTTCGGGGCCCATTTCGGCAGAGCGGGCGATCTGATTCGCATCGCGCGCCAATCGATCGACGACGCGTCGTCCATCGCCTTCACGAAATTCATCTCACGCGCGAGCAGCGTCTCCACCACACCGTTGCGCGGCGTTGGGCCCGGCTCGAAAACCTTCGGAGCGTTGAGCGGCTTCGGCTTCAGCAGCGCGCCGGCGATCATTCCGCCGATGAACGATGATTTCCACTCACGGGCGGCCGCGCCCGCATCCCGCGGCGCACTGCGCATCATCTCTGCGAGCGGCGCTTCGTATCGCTCGTCGGCGACACACAAATGCTCGAGCACCTGGCCGACACTCCAACCGTTTGGCTCAGGATGCTCGGCGATCCTCGATTGATCCA
>Ga0137373_10004972_pt1 | contig 14477 bp, 13 predicted proteins | sample SagtaG_5_FD_104912 | JGI IMG/M metagenome (GOLD analysis project Ga0137373, IMG submission 104912) | Vadose zone soil microbial communities from Sagehorn Ranch, Mendocino, California, USA - Sage1_R_80_16 metaG | ecosystem: Environmental > Terrestrial > Soil > Vadose zone | place: USA...
CGATGATCACGCCGCGATCGTCGAGCGCGATCAGGTCGATCGGAAAGCGCATCCAGCACGTGTGCACGCCCCGGCTCGGCACGATCCACAGCGCTTCGCCCGCGTCAAGGTTCTCCCTCGCCATCAGGCCGACGGCGCGCGTCGCGCGCGTCGCAGCCACCACCACGTTACTGGCCAGCACGGCACCGGTGTCCACGTCTGTCGCGATGAGCGGCATGGCGCTGGGCTACTTCTTCGTGCTTTCGATCAGCGGGAAGAGCACCGTGACGAAGCGAATCGCGGCCGGCCCAATCGTCACGATCCAGATCGCGGGAAAGATGCAGAACACGAGCGGGAACACCATCTTCACGCCCGTTTTCGCGGCCGCTTCCTCGGCGCGCTGACGGCGTTTCGTGCGCAGCGTCTCGGAATACACGCGCAGGGACTGCGCGACGCTCGTGCCGAACTTGTCGGTCTGGATCAGCATCGTGACGAGCGAGCTGAGGTCGTCGACGCCGGTGCGATCCGCGAGGTTCCGCAGCGCCTCCGCGCGCGGCTTGCCGGCGCGCAGCTCGAGATTGATCAGGCGCAGTTCGTCGGACAGATCGGGATACGCAAACTCGAGCTCGGCGCCGACGCGCGACAGCGCCTGGTCGAGGCCGAGGCCGGCCTCGACGCTGACGACGAGGAGGTCGAGCGCGTCCGCGAGCGACAGGCGGATGCGATGCGCCCGGCGCTTCGCCAGGCGGGCAAGGACCATGCCCGGGGCGACGTAGCCGAAGCCGAGACCGCCAAGGGCGAGCGACATGTTGGGCCGCGCGACCGCGGAGCTCGCGAACAGCGAGAACAGCGCGAGCGCGACCACGACGCGGATCCCGAAGAAGATCGTCAGCGCCTCGGGACGACGGTAGCCCGCCTGCACGAGCCGCAGCTTCAGCGAGCCCATCTCCTTCGCCGAGTGCGGCGCCTTCTCGCCGATGCGCTTGAAGAATGCGACCAGCGACTGGAGCCGCGGCTTCCGTTCGGTCTCTTCGTCGGCGCGCGCGGTGAGCTCCTCGAGGCGGCGGTCGATATCCGCCGCAGGCTTCGGCAGCAACGTGAGCGCGCCGGCGGCGATCACGAGGGATCCGAAGACGAACGCGAGCAGTGGCAGCATCAACGACACGCTACACCTCGATCTTGATGACCTGTTTGATCCAGAGGAACCCGATCGTCTGCATCACGAGCGCGCCGAGCAGCATCATCTGCCCCATGTGCTCGCGGAAGAGCAGGTTCATGTGCTCGGGATTGATAAAGGACAGGGCGATCCCGAGGACTGCGGGCAGCGCGAGCAGCACGTAGCCCGTGAAGCGCCCGTGCGCCGTGTAGACGCGGACCTGGCGCAGGATCTTGAACCGCTCGCGCACGACGAACCCGAGGTTCTCCAGGATTTCGGCGAGGTTGCCGCCGGTCTCGCGCTGGATCAACACCGCGGTGACGAAGAACCGCACGTCGAGAATCGGAATGCGGTGCGCGAGGTTGTCGAGCGCGTCCTTCATGGGCAGTCCGAAGTTCTGCTCGTCGAACGTCTTCCGGAACTCCGGGCCGACCGGCTCCGGCAGCTCGTCGGCCGCCATCTTCAGGCCGGTCGCAAACGCGTGGCCCGCTTTGAGCGCGCGAGCGATCAGATCGAGCGCTTCCGGGAACTGCTCTTCGAACAGGCGCAGGCGCTTCGTCCGTTTGACCTTGAGGAACAGGAACGGCATGCCGAACCCGAGCGCGGTGCCGACCGGGAGCCCCCACGGCGCGCGCGTGACGATCGCCGCCACGAGCGCCATGACCGCGGCGCAGATGACGCCAATCATCAGGATGCCACTGACGCTGGCCTTCATGCCCGACTGGTCGATCCAGCGGCCGAGCGCGGAGCCCCGCGTCGTGCCGGCAAAGAAGCGATCGAGCGCCGGAACCGGCCCCTCGTGCTGCGCCTTGACGAGAAGGTTCTCCGCGTCCTTCGGTTCGTCGGCCGGCGCCGACAGCTCCTGCAGGCGCGCGTCGAGCTTGCGCTGCGCCAGCAAGCCCGGCAGCTTCGTGGTCGCGAAGTAGAGGCCCATTACCCCCGCGGCGCCGAAGCAGAACACGAGAAAGAGGAGGACGAACATCACCGTACCTCCGTGACGCCTTCGAACATGTCCGGAGGCAGATGGATTCCCGACGCCTTCAGCCGCTCACAGACCTTCGGGCGCACACCCGTCGCGCGGAAACGGCCGATGACCTTGCCGTCCGTCGTCACCCCGAGCTTCTCGAAGAGGAAGATCTCCTGCATGGTGATGACGTCCCCTTCCATGCCGGTGATCTCCGAGATGCTCGTCACCTTGCGGGTGCCGTCGCTCATGCGCGACTGCTGGATGACAATCTGGATCGCGGCGGCGATCTGCTGGCGCATCGCGCGCTCCGGCAGGTTCGTCGCGCCCATCGCGATCATCGTTTCGATACGGGTCAGCGCGTCGCGCGGCGTGTTCGCGTGAATCGTGGTGAGCGACCCGTCGTGGCCGGTGTTCATCGCCTGCAGCATGTCCAGCGCTTCTTCACCGCGCGTTTCGCCGACGACGATGCGGTCCGGACGCATACGCAGGGCGTTGATCAGCAGCTGACGCTGCTTGATCGCCCCCTTGCCTTCGACATTCGGCGGGCGCGTCTCCAGGCGCGCCACGTGCTCCTGGTGCAGCTGGAGCTCGGCGGCGTCTTCGATGGTGACGATGCGGTCGCGTTCGGAGATGAAGCTCGAGAGCACGTTGAGCAGCGTCGTCTTGCCCGCGCCGGTGCCGCCGCTGATCAGCATGTTCAGCTTCGCGCGCACGCAGTGCTCCAGGAACTCGAGCATCGGCCGCGTCATCGAGCGAACCATGACGAGGTCTTCCGCCTTCAGCCGCTCGGCTGGGAAACGCCGGATCGAGAGCAGCGGGCCGTCCACCGCGAGCGGCGGAATGATGGCGTTGACGCGCGAGCCATCCGAGAGGCGCGCGTCCACCATCGGCGAGCTGTCGTCCACGCGCCGGCCGACGCCGCTGACGATGCGGTCGATCACGCGCAGCAGGTGCTTGTCGTCCTGGAACGTCGTCGGCAGCCGCTCCAGCTTTCCCGCACGTTCGACGTACACGCTCTTGTAGGTATTGACCAGGATGTCGCTGACGGTCGGGTCGCGGAGCAGCGGCTCGAGCGGACCGAGGCCGAACACTTCGTCGATGACATCTCCGAGGATCACTTCGCGCTCCGCCATGCTGAGCGGCGTGCCCTCTTCGGCGATCAGCTCGAACAGCAGCGTCCGGATCTCCGCCTCGGCGCGAGAGCGCTCCGCGGAGGCGAGGGTTTCCAGGTTGAGGCGGTTCAGCAGCTTCCGGTGGACATTCGCCTTCAGCTCCATGTACTGCGGCCGCGGCGCGTCGACGCGCGGGCGGCCCGGAGTGGCGGCGGTGTCTTTGGGCGGCTGCGGCGTATTGAGCGAAAGGCTCTGCATGTGCGTAGGTCCGTATTAGAGGATGCCCAGGAACGCACGGCGCTTTTCGGGTTCGGCCTTCGTGTCGTCGCTCATTCCGAGCATCTGCCGCGTGAAGGAGCCGAATTGCGCCGCGAGTTCCGAGTTGTTGGCCATCGTGATGGGGACGCCCGAGTTGAGCGCCGTCGAAACGGTGCGGTAGTCGCTCGTGAACGTGTGATGGATCCCGTAGCCAAGCGCGGTCTCGATCTGCTTGGGCGCGATCAGGTGCTGATCGCCCACGCGGTTGAGCAGGATCTTCACGCGCTCGCTGCCCGCGCCGAGCTGCCGCACGCGATCGACGAGCCGCTGCGCGTTGCGGATCGAGGGCACGTCCGGGTTGGCGACGAGAAACACGGTGTCGGCCGCATACAGCGCCGCCACGGCGCAGGCGTTGATTGAGTTGCCGACGTCGATGACGATGTATTCGTACGTGCGGGCGAGCACGCGGAGGAGCTCTTCGATCGCGCCCGCGTCCTGCGGCCCGGGGCGATCGAACTGCTCGGAGCCCGCCATGATGTCGACGCCGGACTTGTGCTTGGCCACCAGCTCGCGCAGGAAGTCTTTGTCGAGCCGGTGCAGGTTCTCGATGGCGTCGAGCAGCGTGAATCGCGGGCGCACGCCGAGAAACAGCGCGACCTCGCCGAGGCACGGCTTCAAGTCGAGGACGAGCGTCGGCCGCTTGGTCAGCGTGGCGAGCTCCACGCCGCAGTTCACCGCGATGGTCGTCGTCCCCGCGCCGCCCTTCGCGCCGAGGAACACGTGATTGACGCAGGGCTGACGCGCGCCGGCGTTCGCCGCTTCGCGGCGGGCGGCGGTGCGGCGCACTGCACCCTGGAACGATTCCTCCATCTGGCGCGAGGCCTGGCTCTGGCCGCCCGGCGACCACGGGAAGAACTCGTTCGCCCCTGCGCGCATGGACTGCAGAATCAGGTCGGGCTCGGCGGTGGCGGCGATGGCGAAGATCGCGACGGCGGGACTCGACGCGCGAATGCGCTCGATCGCCGCCATGCCGGACGACGCGTCCGCACGAATATCTACGACAAACGCGTCGGGGCTCGCCCCTTCGGCGCGCCCCTCCACGATACCGACCGGCACGCCTCCCGCCCTCAGGAGGAGGGCGACCTGCCGTTTGAAGTCTTCGTCATAGCTGACGATGGAAACCGCGAGTTGCGCCATGTTATTTCACCAGCCGAATCGCCCGTGGGAATGCCGAATTGCCCGACACACCGTACTTGTCCTTGATGCCTGCGATCGGGATGATGCGGCCGTAGATCGTCGTGCCGCCGATGTATTCCACGAAGTACCCGATCCAGTTGGCCACCTTCAAGGTCGCGACGCGGCCGTTCGTCTGGCCGCCCTGGTAATAATCGGGATCGAACAGCGGGATCGGGAATATGCGCGGGGACTGCCGGGTGCCGTACGTGCTGCCCTTGACGGTTTTCGTGGCGTCGTCCCAGTACGCGCCGGGGTCCTTGGCAATCAGCTGCTCGATACCGTCAATCGTAGGGCCTTCCTTCGCGCCTGGTTCCTGCACGAGCGGGTCGCCCCAGTGATAAATCGCGTGGTTGCAGTTCGCGATGTTCCAGTCGTAGTCGGCGCCGCCCGTGTCGTCGGTCATCGCGAGCGAGAAATACAGACTGGGCGCGATATTGTTGCCGTTTTGGGCGTGCAGGGTCATGCGGACGCCCCGGTTCGCTTCGTTGTTGTAGCCCGTATAGTCCGCGTTGGGTTTGCCGTTCGCGTCATACGCGGGCACGTACACGTCGGGTTTGGGGATCACCTGGCCCTTCTTGGGCCCGGTCTCGTAGTACCGGACAAACGTATCGTTCGTATCCCACTCGGGGTACTGCACCTCGCGCCACTTGTCGGGAATCGTGAACGGCTTGACGCAGGTCATCGCGTTGGCCGGCGACGCTTCCGCGGTGGCGGTGGCGGCGATGTTCACCGTGTCAATACCCAATATTCCCGCGATCAACGTATGCACAGGTTTGGTTCCGGGGTGCCCGCTGCTGCGCCACACTGTGGCCTGCACGCGGTTCGCTTCGCCCGTGACCGGATCGATCGGGAACGCGATGTCGGCAGGTGTGATCGACACCACGCCGCTCTCCTTCGGAGGGTTCGGCTGGACCAGGTTCTGTTGGCCATAAGTGATCGCGTTCGTCACGGCGGGACCCGTCGGCGTCCGATCGTCCCAGCTGTCGAACGCGAGCGAGACCGCGCCCGCCAGAGCGGCGGCGTCGGCTGAATTCTGCGCCTGGCTGCGCGCCGCCATCAGCATGCCGACGTCGATCGCCAGCACGGTCGCGCTCATCAGCGCCATCAGCCCGAGGCCGACAAACACGTAGCTCATTCCCGCTTCGTCTTTCTTGAGCCGCTGCAGTCGCTTCATGACGAACCCCTTCCGTTGCGTTACCCGCCCCAGGTCACCTTCGGCGCCTTAGGACTTGGGCGTCGAGGGTGGAGAGACTTTGCCGGACGTCTTGGTTTTGTCATTGGCTCCGCCTTTCGCTTTCTCGATCTCCTGCTGGTATTCAGACTGTGCGGCCTTGAGGCGCGCGGCCGCTTCGGCGAGCGCCTTCTCGCGCTTCTGGTCCTGCTCCGCCTTCTTCTTGGCGATCTCGGCGTCACGCACGGCGCGTTCCTTCGCAAGCTTGTCCGCCTGGCGCCTGGCCTCGGCGTCCTTCTTCGCCTGCTCCGCCTTCTGCTTGTCTTCTGTGGCGTTCGCCGACTTCGCAGCCTTCTGCTCGGCGGCATAGCGCTTCGCGTCTTCGATGCGCGCGCGCTCGGCGGCCTTGAGCTCCTCCTTCGTCGGAGGGGCCGGATTCATCATCATCGGTTCGGTCACGACCGGCGCGGCAGGCGCCGGCGCCGCATCGGTGTTCGCGGCGGGTGACGCGTCGCTCGCGGTCGTCGCCGACGGCTGCGGCAACGTGGCCGAACCCTGGATTGGGCGCGCGATCGGCTGCGGCCGGGGCGCGGGGGCCGAGGCTCCTCCGCGCGGCGCCGGCTGGCCTGGGGCCGGGTAGCGCGGTGAGCCAACGTACGGCGCGGGCGGCGGCATCGTTTTGGACGGCGCGCCGAGGAACGGCTCGACCATCGACGGCAGGGCCTCCGACACGCCCATCTGGCCGCGGCGGATGATCGTCGGCGTGATCATGACGACGAGCTCTGTTTGCTGCTTCTGCATCGCCTTGCTCTTGAACAGCCAGCCGAGGACCGGCACGTCACCAATGCCCGGGATCTTGCGCATCGTATCGTTGACGGTGTTGTTCAGCAGGCCCGCGATCGCGAACGTCTGACCATCGCGCAACTCGACTTCGGTCTCCGTGCGCCGCGTCGAGAGCGCGGGGATGCGGAAGCCCTGGAGCGTGATCGCGTTCGAGAAGTCGAGCGCGCTGACCTCGGGCTTGACCTTGAGATTGATCAGGTCGCCGCCCAGCACCGTCGGCGTGAAGCTCAGGCGGATACCGAATTCCTTGAACATGATCGTGACCGACGTGCCGGACGCGCCGGGCTGCACGACGGGGTAGGGATACTCGCCGCCCGCGAGGAAGCTGGCTTCCTTGCCGTTGGTCGCAATCAGGTTCGGTTCCGCAAGGCTCTGAAAGAGTCCCTTTTCCTGCATCGCGCGCACGAGCGTGCCGACGTTGTACTTGTTGTTGAACAGGAACAGGTTCAGGAAATCGCTGAACGTGGTCTTGCCGCCGGTCGCCGTCACCGTGTCGCGGCCACCGCCCCAGTGATCCGGGCCGGCCAGTGACTCGCGCGTGCGCTCGTCGATGTTCGGCGCGGCAAACTGTTCGGTCGTCAGGCGAGCGACGTAGTCGTGGAAGCCTCCGGCGCCCGTGAACCAGGAGGCGCCGAGCTCGGTCAGCGCGCTGCGGCTCACTTCCGCGAACCGCACCCGCAGCATGACCTGGTTGGACGCGACACCTTCCTGCTGCTGGAGCAGGTTGACGACGTTCTCTTTCTTCTCGACGTATCCGGACGCGACGTCCGCCGCCTTCTCGACAACGTACTTGCTCGCGACGGTGCCGGAGAGCACGACGTCCTTTCCGCTGCCGACGATGCTGATCGACTCGCCGGGGAAGAGCTGCTCGACCTGCTCTTTGAGGGCTTTCAGATCACGCCTGACGTTCACCTCGTAGGTGCGGATCGCGCCGCCGCGGTCCCACACGAACATGGAGATGGTGCCTGGCTGCTTGCCGTGAATCAGCAGCTGCGTCGGCGTCGTCACCAGCGCATCGGCGATGTCGGGCACGGTCAGCGACACGCGCGTGATCGTCGCGCCGACGTTCAGGATCGTCGAGCGGCCGACGAGCAGGTCGATGTTCGTCGCGTTGATCTCGGCCGCGGGAGGCGCGGTCGCCGTCAGCCCGCCGTTGGTCGCGAACGACGCGGGGGGCTGCTGCGCCTGCGGCGCCGCCACGAGGATGACGATGATGAACACGACGAGCGCCGCGACGAACGAGCGGTGCCTGCCGCGAAACTCTGTCGTGTAAGCCGGATTCATGAGGTCCTCCAAAGCCGTCAGATATTGAGCTGTCGCGTGACAGCTACTTGATCACTTCCGTCGCGCGCTTGTCGCCGCGAATGATTTCGACCGTGGGCATCGGCGGCGGGGGAGGCGGCGCCAGTTGTGTCACCGGCTGCGCCGACGCGCGGGGGCGCGCCGACGAAGCTATCTGTCGGGCGGAGGCCGGGGTCTTCACGGTACCCATGAGGCCCGCGGTCTTGATGCCGGGGGTCTCGGGGGCGCCGAGGTCGAGCGGGTTGCGCAGCGCGAGCTGAATCTTTCCCTCGGTGCTCGCCAGCGCGAGGCGTTCGGACTGTTCGGGGTTCACGAGCAGCGTGACGACCGTCACCTGCACCGGCTTGTCCTTCTCCTGGTCCTGTTCCATGCGCGTGCCGGCGGTGACGACCTGCACGTTGGAGAGGATCACTTTCGTCGTGACATCCGTGTGCGCCTCGGTCGGGCTCGCGGTCGCGAGGACGTCGACGCGGTTGCCCGGCAGCACGTAGCCGGCGACGCCGACCACTTCGTTCACGCGCACAGACACGGCGCGCATGCCTTCGGGAATGACCGGAGGCAGCCCGGAGCCGGCTTCCTTCGATGCCAGCTTGGCGCGGAGCACCGGCTCGTTCTTCACAATCGGCACGATGATGCCGCGGCCAACCACCTCTTCGGGCTTTGCAAACGTGCCATCCGGGGCCTTGCCGATGGGGAACTGCACAACCTGGAGGTCTTCCTTCTTGAGCTCGGCGCCGAGCTGCAGGTCGGCCGCCGCGACGACCACCGGCTGCGTCGGCGTGGAGACCGACTTCACCGGCTGATTCTGCATGAAGTTGTAGGTGCCGTACGCCAGCCCGCCGCCGGCGAGGATGGCGAGGGCGAGAACGGCAAAGATTCGGTTTCGCATGACAGTTCCTCGGGTTATTCGTTCCGCATCAGCGCGGTGGCCTGCATGTTGAGGTTCGTGCTACCCAGCGTGGACTTCGGGGCAACCAGCTTCACGACACCGCCGATCACCATGAACTTGTACGGGAACGTCACGGTGACTTTGGAGGCGGTGGTGCCGCCGAACGGCTCGGTGCGCTTGATGTCGATCGTCGCGGGGGCCGCGGGGACCGGCAGATTGCCGCTCTTCATGTACTCGGTGACGATCTTGGAGACCTGCTCGTCCGACGTGCCTTCGATTACGGCCGCGCGCGCGCCCTCACGGACCGCGTTTGTGAGGATCTGCTGCACCTGGTACGCGCGCCCGAACTCGAAGATGCCCACACATATCAACAGGATGATCGGGACCGTGATCGCCGCCTCGAGGAGCGCCGCCCCGCGTTCGTTCCGAAGTCGTGTGCGCATGATCCAGACCTCCCGTTTCATCCCATCAATGCCGCGATGACGCTGCCGAGCGCGATCGCGGGCCCGTATGCGAACCGGCTCGCCTTCGCGGCTCCCTGAATCTCCTGCCGGGCGCCAGCCGGCGACGCGATCAACCGGCTCGTTCCCGACAGCGTCGTTCCCAGGCGGCGCCTGCGGAGTGCGACCGCGATCGCCAGAACTCCCCCGGCCAGCGCGGTAAAGAGAAACGCATTCACGATGACGTGGATGCCGATCACTGTCCCGACCGCCGCCATCAGCTTCACGTCCCCCGCCCCCGTCGCGCCGAGCGCGTATCCCGGGAGCATCAGCAGCAGGCCGGCGACCATTCCCGCGAGCGACGCGGCGACCGAAATGCCGCTCAGCCCTGCGGCCGCGAGCGCGACGCCGATTGCGGCCATCGATCCGGTCAGCACGTTGGGGATGCGACGCGTGCGAATGTCCACGACCGTTGCCGCCAGCGCGCCGGCTGCGAGCGCGACGAACGCCGGGTTAGAGGCGTGCGGCGGCAATCGCGTTCCAGAAGGCGCCGGTGATCGTGCTGCCGAGCGCGCTCATGGCGACGATCGCGATGAGCGCGACCAGCAGTCCGTACTCGAGGAGGTCCTGGCCTTCTTCCTGGCCGAACCGATCCCCGGCGAGTTGTCTGAACGTCGCAACTGCTGCTGGTGACTGCATCGCGCTCCTCCCAGACGAATCTGTTGTCAGTAGAACGAGTGCTGGTGCACGGTCTGGGCCGTGCACCAGCACGAGCGTGCGAACCTACGCCGCCGCCGCCGCCGTGCTGAGCCCGTTCGCGATGGCGGTGAAGATCGTGTTCACCGCACCGCCGGCCATGCCGACCGCACCAATCGCGATGAGCGCGATGAGCGCGACGAGCAGCGCGTACTCGAGCAGATCCTGCCCGTCTTCCTGGCTCGCGAACTTCTTGACGTAGTTAATCAGCATCATGAGAGCCTCCCTGGCCCTGCACCGCTGTATGCGGTGCGATGTGCGGCGCGGCCGCAGTTTGTTGAATTGCGCGGCAACGCGCCGCGTCACGGGCCCCCTAATCGCAACGGCTGTGCCACGGCATGCCGCGCGGGGTCTCGTGCACACCGCAACTCGTTCACAGCGAAACGATTCGCGCTGATTGCGCGGGTGGCGAACGGTCACGATGCGCAGGCTCCGCACACGAGCCGGCTCGTCACTTTCGTAAGTGGCGGCGTCAAATTCGTGCATCGACGCCGGGGACGCGCGCATAAGGACGATCGCGCGTGGGCGCGCCTCCTCCCCTTTCACGCGTTTTTCGTGACAGTTACACGGAATTTCACGCGCGGCGCCGCGCGGCACACCGATTGCGATTACGGGAGCGCACCCGTTCGTACGGGACGGCGAATGGAATTCACGAAAGGAACGGCGCCAATGAAGCTGGCATTTCGACAGGCACTCGCTTCGGCGGCGGTCTTCGGCGCGGTGCTGCTGGTGCTGGTGTCGATTGACGATCGCGTCCGCGAGCGGTTCAACGATGTCGTGAATGGCAGATCCGGCGGCTCGCTCACGCCGTGGGGCGATCGCGCAGGGGATCTCGGAAGCGCCCTCGTGTCCGCGGCGAGATATCAGAGCATCGAGAACGCGCCGCTGCTCGTGTTTGCAGCCGTCGGCGCGGTACTCGTGGTCTTCTTGCTGAAATCGTAATCGCGCGTTGCGCAAGAGAGAGAGCCCGGCAGCCGTGCACACTCACGCCCCATTCGTCCTCGCGCTGGAGCCCGACCTCCGGCAGGCTTCGGTGTTGAAGCGGGTGATCCGCGATCGCGTGCACGCCGAGCTGATGGTGGTCGACTCGCGGGACGCCGCCATCGCGGCGACCTCCACGCGGATCCCCGACGTGATCCTGCTGACGGCCCTCCTCTCGCCGCGCGACGAGGCGGAGCTCATTGCGCACCTTCGCGGCCTCTCGGGCGCCGAGCACGTGCAGACGCACACCATCCCCCAGCTCGCATCGTCTACCCACGACAGCGATGGCGGACAGGAACAGGGCGGGCTGTTCGGCAAGCTGCGCCGCAAGAAGAGCGCGGACCAGGCGTTCCCCGGCTGCGATCCGACGGCGTTCGCAGACGAAGTGGGAACGTTCATCGCGCGCGCCGCGGAGATGAAGGCGCAGGCGGCGCTCATGCCACCGCCGCCGATCATCCAACCGATCGGCGACCGGCGTGCGCAGGAGCATCACGCGACGGCGGGCCAGGGTGCCGAGACCGCGAGCGAGGAACCCGCCGACGTCGAATCCGCGTGGTCCTCGCCGTTCGAGTGGCGCCGCCCGGATCCGGCGGCCCAGAAGAACGGCCAGAAAAAGGAAGCGGCGCCGCCGCGCCGTCCGCTCGTGAAGAATGCGCCGCTGGCCGTGATCGCGGAAGAGGAAGAGGCGCGGCGCGCCGAAGCCGCTCGGCGGACACACGACGAGGCGCAGGAGCGCCAACGCGTCGAGGCCGAAGCCGCGGCGACGCGTGAACGCGAGCGGCTCGAAGCCGACGCGGCCGCGCAGCGCGAACGGGAACGGGTGGAAGCCGCGGCCGCCGCGAAGCGTCAACGGGAGCGACTCGAAGCGGAAGCCGCCGCGAAGCGTGAACGGGAGCGGCTGGAAGCGGAAGCTGCCGCGAAACGTGAACGCGAGCGACTGGAAGCCGAGGCCGCCGCCAAGCGCGAACGTCTGCGCCTGGAAGCCGAGGCCGCGGCGAAGCGTGAACGTGAGCGACTGGAAGCTGAATCCGCGGTGAAGCGGGAGCGCCAACGCCGCGAGGCGGAGGCTGCCGCGAAACGCGAACGGGAACGCCTCGAAGCCGAAGCCGCGGCGAAGCGCGAACGCGAACGGCGCGAGGCCGAAGCCGCGGCGAAGCGCGAACGCGAACGGCGCGAGGCGGAAGCCGCGACGAAGCGCGAACGCGAGCGGCTCGAGGCGGAAGCCGCGGCGAAGCGCGAACGCGAGCGGCTCGAGGCGGAAGCCGCGGCGAAGCGCGAACGCGAGCGGCTCGAGGCGGAGGCCGCGGCGGAACGCGAGCGGGTGCGCGTCGCAGCCGAAGCGGCCGAGCAGGAGCGGGTGCGCCAGGAAGCGGAAGCGCGCGCGCGACGCGAAGCCGATGATGACGTCGAGCTCGAAATCGATCTCGATCACGATCCGTTCGCGGACTTCCGGAGCGAAGGCCAAGCGCAGGCCCGCGCGCTGCTGAACCTGATGCCAGTCACTGCCTGGGCGCGCGTCGGCGACGGGAAACGCCAGGCATCGGAGTCGGCGCGCACCGACGACGTCCAGGATCTGATGGCGGGTCTTTCCATTCCGCCGCATGTCGCGGCGGTCGCGTACGCGCGCGGATGCCGGATCCGTCGCGTGCGGGTCCCGGCCCCACGGCCGGCGGCGCGCACCCGTATGTCCCGGCCGGTGATCCTGTCAAAGCGCGCGCTGGCCGAGGCAAGAAACGATCAGCAATCCGGCGCGTAGCGGCGCAGATTCTGCAACCGTCTGCACGATCGCGGGCTCCCGCGGGCGCGTCCCGCGGCGCCGCACCTGCGCGTAGATCGTTGCGCCGACAGCATTTGCGCGGCGCGCATTCTCCTTCCTTCTCCTCACGGCATCGTCATTGCCTTCGAGGCCGCGCATGGCCGCGGCACATGAACACTCGTGGGGTCCCGGGGAGCGCCTGCTCGTTCGCGGCGCCGTGTGGCACGTCCTCGAGCGATCGAGCTATATCGACTGCGAGTCCCTTCGCCTGCGCGCCACGCGCGACGCGGCGGCTGCGCCGGCACGGACGATTCTTCTGCCGTTCGATCGCCCGCGTCCCCTTGCCGATCCGCCGGCCAGTCGCGCGGTGCGTCCCCGTGCGTGGCTCCGCCGGCTCCATTCACTCATCGCCTCGACGAATCCGGCGGGGGGACTTTCGCTGGCAGCAGTCGGAAACAGCATTTCGATTTTTCCGTATCAGCTCGAGCCCGCGCTGCTGATGCGCCGGCACGGCGTGTCGCGTGTGATGATCGCGGACGGGGTCGGCCTCGGAAAAACGATACAGGCAGGGCTCCTGCTCGCCGCGCTCGCCGACGACCGCGACGGACTGCGCGGGCTCGTGGTCGCCCCTGCAGGCCTTCGCGAGCAATGGACGCGGGAGCTCGCGACACATTTCGGCCTCCAGAGTGTGATCGCGAGCTCCATCTGGCTCGCACGTGCAGCCGGCGATCTTCCCGCGGGCGTGAACCCGTGGGCGCTTCCCGGCATCTACGTGACGTCGTTCGATCTCATCAAGCGTCCCGAGGTATTGCGCCCGCTCGAGGACGTCACGTGGGACGCCGTGATCGTCGACGAAGCGCACGAGGCGAGCATCGGCACCGCACGGCGCGCAGCCGTGCACGCGGTCGCATGCCGCTCGCGCCGCGTGGTGCTGTTGACGGCGACACCGCACGCCGGCGATGCAGGACAGTTCGCCGCGCTCTGCGGGATAGGCGCGCGCGACGCGGCGTCCCCCTCAATCGTCATGTTCAGGCGATCGCGCGCAGACCTGGCGCACACGCCCCGGCGCACCGCGATCCTCCCCGTACGCCTCTCGCCGCACGAGCGCCGCATGCACCGCCTGCTCGAGGAGTACACGTCGCGTCTGTACGACGAGGCGCGCGCCCGCGGCGACCTGCAGGCGCGGCTGGTGGCCATCGTCTTGAGGAAGAGAGCGCTGTCGAGCGCGGCGTCCGTGGCTGCGTCGTGCACGCGCCGCCTCGCGCTGCTCGATCGACGGGGTGAACAGGCCAGCGAAACGCAGCTCCTGCTGCCGCTTGGCGACGAGGACTCCCTCGAGGACGCCGAACCGGATGCCGTCCTTGGCGCGCCGGGACTCGCCAACGCCGCACGCGAGCGCCAGTGGCTTGCCGGGATCGCCCGTGCCGCCCTGAAAGCCGGCGCACGGGAGTCGAAGATCAGGTTTCTGCAACGAATGCTCCGGCGGATCCAGGAGCCCGCGATCGTCTTCACCGAATACCGCGACACCCTCGAGCGGCTGCGGCGCGAGCTTTCCTGTCTGCGATCCGATCTGCAGGTGCTGCACGGCGGAATGGAGCTGCGGGACCGCGCGAGCGCGCAGGTCGTCTTCA
>Ga0137373_10004973_pt1 | contig 14476 bp, 15 predicted proteins | sample SagtaG_5_FD_104912 | JGI IMG/M metagenome (GOLD analysis project Ga0137373, IMG submission 104912) | Vadose zone soil microbial communities from Sagehorn Ranch, Mendocino, California, USA - Sage1_R_80_16 metaG | ecosystem: Environmental > Terrestrial > Soil > Vadose zone | place: USA...
GGATCGGGGCAGGATGCGAGACACTGGCCACGGCCGGCTCCTTCCGTATGTTGGCTCCGCCCGCTCAAGTGTGGGTGACCCACGCAGATGCGGACCGGAGCCGGCCGTTCCATGCTGACTAGGCCAAGGCAGGCGATGGCGAGCCCGGCCGGTGCCAGCCAGCGCGAACCAGCCCGATCCGCGAGCGCGCCGCTCAGCGGAGCGACGACGCCGAGGGTGAGCGAGAGCGGCGTGAGGAGCAGGCCGGACATCAGCGTGTCGAACCCTCGGAGCTCCTCGAAGTAGAACGGCAGCAGGAAGCCGACGGCGAACAGCGCCAGCATGCAGAGCATGAAGCTCACGTTGGCCAGGACGAAGACGCGGTTGCGCAGCAGCGCGAGATCGATGATCGGCGACGGCTGCCGCCGCTCGACCGGCAGGGTGGCGGCCAACGCGACGGCCGCGATCGCCACGGCCGCGATGAACCGCGTCGAGGTCCAGCCCCATTCCGGGCCGAAGGAGAGCGCGGCGGTCAACGCCGCGAGGCCGACCCCGAGCAGGATCGCGCCCGCGACGTCGAAGCGCTGCCGGACGAGGACCTGCCGCTCCTTGAGCACGCGCGACGCGGCGAGTATGACAGCCGCGCCGACCGGCACGTTGACGTAGAAGATGGAGCGCCAATCGAAGGCGTCGGTCTGGATCCCCCCGATCGTCGGTCCCGCGCTCACGCCGAGGGCGACGAGGACCATGTTCGTTCCCAGCGCGCGCCCGCGTTCGGCGGGTGGGAACGCTCGGGTGATCAGGGCGACGTTCGTGGCGAAGATCCCCGCCGCACCGAGCCCCTGAAGGCACCGCGCCGCGATGAGCAGTGGCAGCGACGGCGCCGCGCCGCACACCGCCGAACTGAGCGTGAACATGGCGAGGCCTGCGAGGAAGACCGGCCGTCGCCCCATCATGTCTGCGAGGCGCCCGAGCGTCAGCAGCGTCCCCGCGACGACGACGAGGTACCCGATCAGCACCCACTCGACGGCGCCGGTCAGCGGCACGCCGAACGCCCGCGCGATCGACGGCAGCGCGATGTTCACGATCGAGCTGTCAAGGGTCGTCATGAAGGCAGCGGTCCCCGACAGCGAGAGGATCATCCACTTGCTCGCCTGCTGGACGTGGTCGGCCGGGGTCGCCGAGACGACGTCCGCGTGCGCCTGGTCCGACGGGGCCTGGGCACAGAGCGACGACGCTGCGACGAGCGCGACGTGCGCCGAGCGCGGGGGCGGGACGTTGCTGGGCCGGGGTGTGGCGCGGTCACTCATGGGTTCCGACGGTCGATCAGCACGGAGCGCCGTCGCCCACCTATACGGCCCCAGAGGCGGCGCGACGTCAGCGCCTGACGAGCCCGAGCCCGTGCACGACGTGGATCGCGCGCAACCGCGTCACGCTCGAACTCCCTGGTGAATCTTCGACGGGTCCGTTGGGGCCTCCGTCTGTGCTCCTCTCCCATGAGGGCATCCTCTCATCCGAGGTGTCCTGCCCCAGGGGGAAGTTCACCGGCGCCTGATGGGGACGGGCGCTGGCTGTCGACAGGCGCGACCTGCAGGTTGACAGCTGGGAGCCGCCCTCGAAATCCTCCGGATGACCGGTCTGCGTCCCGGCGTCCGGCGGGCGCTGACGTCAAGGGGTGGGTCGGGGGGCCGGCTGCACGCGCTCCGAGGCCAGCGCCTGTCGCCAGCGGCCGCGCAGCACGGCCGCGCCGAGCAGCGCGTCGAGCAGCAGCAGTCCCCAGGTGAGGCTGGTGAACAGGTGGACCTGGGCCTGGGTCGGCTGCGGGACCCGGCCCATCCGGATCAGCAGCCACTGCACCTGCGTGGCGGTAAGCAGCAGGGTCAGCCACACCGCGATACCCCGGGAGGCGTCCCACAGCGTGTGCAGCAAAGCTACCAACAGGTACCAGCCGACCAGCGCGCCGGCCGGCCGCGGCCGGCCGGCGCGGGCGGCGGTGCGGAACAGCACCCCACCCAGGATCGCGGTCCAGAGCCCGTGGCCGACCGGGGTCAGCAGCCCGCGCAGGACCTCGGTCTCGACCAGGTTCTGCAGCGACAACCCCTCCATGGTGAACAGCGCGTTGAACGCGTACCCGGAACTCTCCAGGGCGGCGAACCCGAAGCCAACAGTGGCCCCGAGCACGATCCCGTCGCGCATGGTGTAGCGGGGCAGGCGCCAGGCCAGCAGCCACAGAGCGGCCAGCTTGACCGCCTCCTCGATCAGCCCGACGCCCAGGTAGGTGGGCACCGACGGCTGCTTGAGGAAGGCCGCCTCCAGGACCGACGCCCCAAGCACCCCGAGCACGCCGCCGTAGACGAACGCGGCGAAGATCCGCTGGGTGGTCACGACCTGGTCGGCGTGCTGCTGGAAGGCGTAGACCACGAACGTGACCGGCACCAGGAAGCTGCCCAGCAGGATGACGGTCGGCACCAGGTTGACGTTGCCGGTCGCAAAGGTGACCACCACGCTGGCGACCCACAGCAGCAGGCCAACCACGAAGAAGCGCAGCCACTGGCGGCCGTGGCGCTCGCGGATTCTCGTACCAATCGCCTCGTCCGCCATGGGCACCTCCCCGCCAGGATCAGCCAGCATGATCCGCGACCGGCCGACCCTGGACAAGCAAGGCATGACCGACATCCGACCGACGATGCCCGTGAGCCACTCAGGGCGCCCGCTCGACCGGGGTGACCTCCACTCCAGCGATCGCGGGCACCGCCAGCAACCTGCGGCGCAGCCGCCCGACGCCGGCGGTCAGGTCGGCACCGTCGACCGGCACGACGTGGGCGAGCACCAGCAGTTGCTTGGGGCCGATGTACACCGCGGTCAGCTCCGCCACCTCGGCGACCCATGGCTCCTGGGCCACCGCCTGACGCAGCCGCTCGCGGACGTCGGCCGGGGCCGCCTCGTCGATCAGCAGCGCAAGGTTGCGGCGCATCAGCAGGTAGGCCACCACGATCAGCAGCAGCCCGATGAGCAGGCTCGCCACGCCGTCCCACGCCGCCGACCCGGTCACGAGGTGGAGCAGCAGCGCGGAAAGGGCCAGCGCGAGGCCGACCAGCGCGGCCGAGTCCTCCAGGAACACCGCCGTGGACGTCGGGTCCGACGAGGTGGCGAGGTAACCGCCGAGGTCGAGGTGGCGGGCGGTGGCCTCCGCACGCAACTGCCGGCGCGCCGTGCGCCACGACACGCCCTCCAGGGCCGCCGAGACCAGCAGCACGGCCACGCCGACCAGCACGTCGGTGACCGGCTCCGGGTGGCGGAGGGTCTGGACGCCGTCGGCGATCGCGAACAGCCCGCCGACGACGAAGATGCCAACGGCCGCGAGCAACGACCAGGTGTAGCGGGCCTGCCCGTAACCGAACGGGTGGTGGTCGTCGGCGGGGCGGGCGCCGCGGCGCACGCCGACGTACAGCAGCACCTCGTTGAAGGTGTCCGCGACCGAGTGGGTCGTCTCGGCGAGCATCGCCGCCGAGCCCGTCAGCGCCGCGGCGACGGCATTGGCCACGGCGACCAGAAGGTTCGCGGCGACCGCCACGACCACGGTGCGGAGGCTGGCGTCATCGGTTTGGGTCACGGCACCTCTCGACGCACGGGCCACGGGGCTAGGCGGACTCGATGTCGTGGGCCATGCCGTGCAGGTCGGTGGCCAGCTCGGCGAGCTGGGCGAGCCCGGCGGTCCCGCTCAGCCGGTCGGCCCGGCCGGCCAGCTCGTCCAGCCGTTCGGCCAGGATCCGCCAGGCCGCTTCCCGGTGGGGCAGGACGTAGAACGACGGCTGCACGATCTCAAAGGCGGGCCCGGCCAGCACCCCGGGCCGGTCCGGCCCGACCGGCATGGTGGTCAGGATGCTGCCCAGCGGGCGCATCACCCAGTTCATCAGGTGCTTGGCCGTGGTGGCCAGGGTCGTGACCTGGCCGTCGGTCTCCCCGCTGTGGACGAAGTAGCGGCTCAGCGCCTGCAGGGTGGTCTCGTAGATGGCGTTGAACAGGTCGGCGACCCGGGCGGTCAACGGGTCAGAAATCGTCAGCGTCTCCGCCTCGACGTCAGGGGGGCGACGCACGTAGGCCGGCTCGACCGGGCGGGCCGGCTCGAAGCTCGGGTCGGCCGCCCTCGTCGCCAGGTAGTCCTCCAGCAGGGCGACGAACTTGCCAAAGTGGGCGTTGCGCCAGTCACCGCGGGCGCCCTCCCCCTGCTCCACGATCAGCTCGATCGCGGCCTTCGCCGAGGCCAGGTCGGTCACCGCGGTCAGCTCCGGCCACTCGAACACCTCGGTGGTCGCCTGGGCCTCTGGCGGCCCGATGAACACCCCGTTCTCGCCATGACGCTCCACCAGCCGCTCCAGGCCCTGCTCGATCCCGCGGTACAGGTGGCCGACGGTCTGGTAGTCCTCCGCGACGGCCATGAGCTCCTCGCCGTCGGTCAGCGGCTGGGCCTGGCCGACGGCCGCGAAGCCTTCCGCGTCGTCCAGGTCCATCCCCTCGGGCCGCTCCAGGTAGATGAAGTGGCGCAGGGCCCGCTCGCCGAAGGGGACCAGCGCGACCTGCATGCCTGGGGGGTACCAGCGCGACAGGATCGGAAAGTTCGGCCGGTGCAGGTGGGGCGCGGCCCCGATCGCGGTGAGCAGGTTGGTGGCCAGGGCCAGGTGGAGCATCTCCTGCTTGGTCACGTCGACGACCACGGCCTCCCAGGCGGCCACCTTGGCCAGCTGCTCGACGCTGAGCCCTTCCTGCTGGTTCCGCTTGAGGGTGAACTGCGCGAACAGGTACTCACACATCAGCCCGTGCTCCAGCTCACAGGCCTGCGCGAGCAGCCACACGAGCTCCTCACGGTGCTCGACTCGCAGCGGAGGCTCGCCCGCCAATCACCACTCCTCGCGCCAAGTAGCCTGACGCCGATGCTACCCCGCGGACTCACGGGATCGCGCCGGACACCTCGCAACGGCAGACGGCCTGACCACCCGGGTCGCAACCTGCTGAACAGCGACCGTCGCCCTGCCCTACCCGGGGCTTGCGGTCGCCATCCTGGGCCGCCGCGTGGGGTGCGCCCGGTCAGGACGCTCGCAGGGCTGGCAGCAGCTGCGTTGCCGCCCAGGTGATGAATCGCTCTTGGGTGTCCGCGCCGACCTGCACCAATGCCACGTCGGTGAACCCTGCCGCCTCGAACTCGCGAATCCCGGCGACGTGCCGCTCGAGGTCGGGACCGCACGGCATCTGCGCGGACACGTCCTGCTCGCGCACCGTCCTGGACGCCACCTCGAACGACGCCGGAACCGGGAGCTCGGCGTTGACCCTCCAGCCGCCCGTGAACCAGCGGAACTGGTCCATCGCCCGCTTCACCGCGACCTGCTCATCGGGGTCGTACGACAACGCGATCTGGCCGATGCGCGGCTTGCCGGAACCCCCGGCGTCGTCGAACATCCGCCCGAGCTCGGCACGGGGCTCGACCGCGATCATGGCGTCGGCGTGCCGCCCCGCCAGACGGCAGCTTCCCGGACCCGACACCGCGATGCCGATCGGCGGGGCGGTCTCCGGCAGGTCCCAGACTCTCGCGGACTCGACGTCGAAATGCTCGCCCCGATACGTCACCGTGCCACCCGCCCACAGGGCCCGGATGATCTCCACCGCCTCGGTGAGCATCTGGTGGCGCACCCCGACAAGCGGCCACCGTCCACCGACGATGTGCTCGTTCAGGTTCTCCCCCGCGCCGAGACCCAGGGTGAACCGCCCGTCGGACAGCAGCTGCATCGTGGCCGCCTTCTGCGCGACGACTGCGGGGTGATAGCGACGGATCGGGCAGGTGACATAGGTCATCAGCGGAATCCGATCGGTCGCCTAGGCAGCGGCGCCGAGCACGCTCCACGCGTAGGGAGAATGGCCTTGCGAGTCCAACCACGGAAAGTAGTGGTCGCTGATGACCGCGAAGTCGAAGCCGGCCTGTTCGGCGAGGGCGACATCTCGCACCAACTGCTTGGGACCCGCCTGCTCACCCATCATCGTGTAGCCGAGCAAGGTCATGGCGCTCCTCCTTGCTGCGCAAGCCAGCGCGTCACCACGGTGAGGTCCTGGTCGCCAAGCCCCTGATCCACAGCCTGCCGCCACTCCTCGGCCAGGCACCCAAGGGCGGCGAAGCGGTCGTCGCCGGCCGCCTGGAGGGCCAGGCGCACGTCCTTGAGCGCCAGCGACAGCGCAAATTGGGCCGAGAACTCGCCCTTCGCGATCCGTTGCAGCTTGGCCGCCTGCCAGGGGGACACCAGCGGGCCGCCGGCGAGGGCCTCGATCACAGTCTCGGTCGCAAGCCCCAACCGACGAGCCAGCGCCGTCGAGTTAGCGACCGCTTCTGCCGCGAACGCGACCAGGGTGTTGTTCACCAGCTTCAGTCGCGACCCGGCCCCGACCTCCCCGACCCAGATGGTGCGTTGACCGAGTGCATCGAACAGGGCAGCCACGCGCGAGCGGGCCTCCTCCGGCCCCGACGCGAAGATCGTCAACTGGCCCTGCTCTGCAGGCTCTCGGCTTCCCGACACCGGCGCGTCCAGCAGCGTCACGTCGGGACGCTCAGCCTGCACCATGGCCGCGACGCGCTCGATTCCCGCCACGCCGATGGTGCCCATCTGCGCCCAGATCGCGCTCGGCGCAAGCGCGGCGAGCATGCCCTGGTCACGGGCGATCGAAATCACGGCATCGGTGTCGGTTACCATCGTGACCACGACCGCGGCTCGCCGCGCGGCGTCGGCGGCGGACTCGGCGACGTAGGCGCCGAGCTCGGCGAGGTCTTGGGTCGCCACTGGCCTGCGGTTCCAAACGATCGTCGGAATGCCGGCGCGCAGCGCGCTGGCCGCCATGCCGTGACCCATCGCGCCGATGCCCAGCACCGCCACCGGCTCCTGTCGAGTCGCCCTCATTGCTGCTGCTTTTCTACGCTGACGGGCGCGACGACGGAGACCTGGAGCTCGGCCTGGCCGAGCCGGGCTTGTCGCATGCCGCCTCCCTTGCTCCTCCGTGGCGGCTTCTGCAGCGGCCAGCCTTGCTGGGTGCTGGTCGGTCTCGCGGGGTGTCCTGCTTGCTCGGCGGCCTTGCGGCCACGCTCCGCGGCCGATGACCAGCAGCGTGCCCACCGTGCCTCTGAGCAGCCGGATGCGTCGCGTCCGCTGGTGGGACGAATGGGAGTCTCAGGAAGACTACTCTCCGTTGGTGCGGCGCGGCCGACTTCGCGATGCCGATCGCACGAAGGAGGGGAACGGTGAAGGTGGGTGTGGTCGGAGTCGGCGCCGTGGGGGCTGCCACGGCGCTGTCGTTGATCGAGCGTGGCGGGATGTGCCGGGAGATCATCGTGGTGGACCGCACGATGGAGCGGGCGAACGGGGTCGCCACCGATCTGCGCTACGCCACGCCGCTTTCCCCGACGGTGGACGTGCGCGCCGGCGACTACGACGCGCTGACCGATGCGGCGCTGGTGATCATCACGGCCGGGGTGAACGAGAAGGCTGGCGGCGCCACCGACCGGTCCGATCCACAGGGACGGCTGCGGCTGCTGGACACCAACGCGGAGGTGTACGCCGACATCGTGCCCAAGGTCGTGGCGGCCGCCCCGCGCGCGGTGCTGATGGTGGTCACCGACCCTCCGGCCCCACTGGCGGACCTCACCCGCCGGCTGGCCGGCCATGACCGGGTCTTCTCGACCGGCACCCTGATCGACAGCCTGCGCTTCCGCGTGCACCTGGCCGACCGGCTGCGGGTGCGACCCCGCGACGTCCAGGCGATGGTGGTCGGCGAGCACGGCACCTCGGAGGTGCTGTTGTGGTCCTCGGCATCGGTGGGCGGCATCCCGGTCCTGCATCTGCTCGGCCAGAGTGGCCAACCCGTCGACCAGCTCAAGCAGGAGATCGAGAACGACATCCGGTACGCGAACATCACCATCATCGAAGGCACCGGGGCGAGCCAGTACGGCATCGGGACGGTGTCGGCGCGCCTGGCCGAGGCGGTGCTGCGCGACGAGCGCGCCGTTTTGCCGGTGGCCGCCTACGCGCCACGCTACGACGTGACGTTGTCACTGGTCAGCGTGCTCGGCGCCGGCGGCGTCCAGCAGATGCACGAACCCGCCATGACCAACGACGAGCGCGCCGCCCTGGAGCGCAGCGCCGCCGCCCTGCGCGAAGCGGCGCGACGCGTCCTCACGGACAGGCCATGACCCCCGGTAGTCCTGCTCGGCTTCGTCCAGTTGGCCTGCACGCTGACCTGCCGCTAGCAGCTGAACCAGCCCACCGCATGAGGACGCCCTACCGGCCGAACCGGAGCGCCACCACGGCCAGCGCGATCACCAACGCCGCGGCCACCACCGGCAGCGCGACGTCGACCCGCAGCAGCAGCGCGCCCACCAGCGCCCCGGCGGCCATCAGCCCAACGGCGGCAACGCGGCGGCCCGCTCGGGGGCTGCGGCCACCGGCAAGCCAAGAGTCGGCCGCCAGCCCCGTCAGGGTCAGCGTCAGCACGGTCGTGGTGACGTCGGGGACCGCCAGGCGGCGCACGGTCGCGTTCTGCACCCCCAGCCCAGCGGCCAGCAACCCGATCACCACATAGCGCCGGGCGCCGCCACCGCCGACCGGCAGGCCCACCGCCACCACCCCTCCGGCGGCCACCAGCAGCAACTCCACCAGCAGCGCGACGGTGAGCCAGCGGCGCCGCACCGGCTCGGACACCGGGGTGCCGGCCGGCCCGGCCAGGCTGCTGGCCAGCCGCCCCCCGGCGGCGGCACCCACCAGGAACACCAGCACCGACACCGTGGGCGCCAGGACCGGCAACCCCTGCGCCCCGGCGGCGCCAAACGCCAGCAGCACCACGTTGCCGGTCATGTTGGCGGTGAACACCCGACCAAGCCCGAGGTAGCAGGCGGCATCGACCAGCCCGGTGACCAGGGTGAGCAGCGACAGCGCCAGCAGCAGCGGCTGGACCCGTCGGGCGGCGTCAGGACGCTCGGAGCTGGCCTCCACCGCCGTACCCTACTCGCCGACCGGTGGCGACCGTGAGTCAGGATCATGCTCACGGAGCATGGCGCTGACCAGCGCGAACGGCGAGAACCGATCGAAGGTCGGAAACACGCTCTAAGCCGCTCTAAGCCTTGTCCAAACCGGCGACGGCTTCGCCACCTCAGTCTGACCGGCCTTCTGCTTGCCGGGGCCGGTAACGGGCTGGTGCTGATCGCGCTCCAGATTGCCATGTTCACCGGTGTCGCCGAGCAGGAGGCTGGCCTGGTCGCCGGGCTGTTCAACACCGCCCAGGAGGTCGCCTCCGCCATCGGCACCGTCGCCCTGGTGGCCGTTGCCGCCACTCGAATCGGCCCGGCTGCAGGGATCCGGACCGCCATGACCGTGGGCGCCGCCGTCGCCCTAAGCGGATGGCCGGAGGTTCTGCTCGTAACCGGCGGTGGAGGACCGAGCAATGAAGTAGCCTCGCGGGTCGCTGAAGCCTTCCACAGCCCACAGACCCGACGACGCCGCCGCCAGTATGCGTCCCCCAGTGTGTACGCCAACCTCTCCTGCCCGCTGGCTGCCCCTGCGAGGTGACCGGTCCGCTGTATGGCCCCCATCGCGTCGGGGTCCGCCTGGTCATGATCTTGCTGTCCCATCGCGGCTGGACCGCGGTCGCCATCGCCGGGTTGCTGGGCTGCGATCGGTCCACGGTGCGCCGCTGGATCCACCGCGACAACCAGCACGGGGCGGCCGGGCTTGTCGACCGGCCCCGACCGGGACGGCCACGCCTGGGCAGCCCCAAGCTTGGCGACCGCATCCGCCGGCTGCTGACCCAGCCCAAGGCGTGGGGGATCGCTCGGCTGTACCAGCGGCTTGGCCGTCCCGCCCTCAGCCTGCGGACCCTGCGCCGGCGCGTCGGCGAGGTGGCCTCGTGGCGGCGGCCCCGGCTGGTGGCCAAGGGCGATCCCGACCGCGATGTGGTCCTGGCCGAGTTGCACCAGCAGCTTGCCGAGTTACCCGCGGGGACGGTGGTGCTGGCCGAGGACGAGACCCACGTCAACCTGCTGCCTTGGGTGCGCGCCACCTGGATCCCGCACGGGCAGCGCCAGGAGGTCATGACCCCGGGCAAGGACCGGCGACGGACGATCTTTGGCGCGGTGGACCTGGCCTTCGGGCGGTTCTTCCACCAGGTGACCCGCAAGGCGGTCAGCGCCACCTTCACCGCCTTCTGCGAGCAACTCCTGGCCAGCCTACCCCACGGCGCCGGTGGTGGCGGTGATCTGCGACAACGTGATCATCCACCGCTCCAAGATCGTGCAGCGCTGGCTGGGCAAGCAGCCCAGGCTGCAGGTGCTGCACGGGGTGCGCTACAGCCCACACGACAACCCGGTCGAGCGGATCTGGGGCGCGCTCAAGGCGTGGCCGGCCAACAGCCCGACGCTGACCATCCAAGGCCGCGTCCGCCAGGGGCATGCCTTCTTCCGCGCCCGCACCCCGCAGCAGATGCTGACCACCGCTGCGCCGCACAGCTCACCCTGGCTGCCCGAGGGTTACGTGCAGCACCCCAGGCAGGCCGCTTAGGCGTTCGCTCGGCGGAGGCGTTCGGCTGCTTGTGCCCGCAGCGCATCGCGGCACACCGGGGCGTGGCCGTGCAGTGCTTCCTCTCGGGCGTTGTACGCGGCCATCCACACGCTGGCCGCCCACGCGATCTCCTGCTCCACGGCCGTGAACAAGCGCCCCCGGACGTCCTGGTAAGCCACCAGGAACGCCTCGGAGCTCTCGATCGGCGCCAGCGTGGGCGGCCCGGCACTGGCGAACGACCCACTCGCCGCTCCGGCCAGCGCCGCCTCCGGTTGCCACGCCAGGCTGTCCCAGTCGTGGACCGCCCACACCTGCTGACCGTGCCACCGCAGGTTCTGCGCCTCGAAGTCGGCGTGGCCCAGCACGCACGGCAGACCGGCGGCCAGGAGCCGCCCCCGGGCCCGCACGGCCGTGTCAACGACGTAGGCGGGCACGGCGCGCTGGTCCCGGTCATCGAGGCAGTCGATCGCCGGCCACACCCCGGCATCGGTGTGGTCCCAGCGTACCCAAGGCGGATTCGGCAGCGGCGGCGCGACGGTCACGTCGGCCAGTTCGGCCATCAGCCGGGCGAACACCTCCGCGCAGCGCGCGGCCACGTCCGGCGAGTCCCCGTGCAGCACCTCGCCGCCGGGCCGGAACTCCTCGGCGTGCACGGCCAGCGAACCGACGCCGACCGCAGGCGTGAGCGGCCGGGCGCACGGAAACCCCCGCTCCGCCAACCGGGCCTGCGCGGCAATGCACGACGCGGCCCGGCCGTCGTCCTCCCGCGCCTTCACCACGACGTCCCGCCCACCGGCCAACCGCAGACCCAACACCGCCGATACCTGCCGCAGCTCGAACAGCACGCTGACCGGCTCGTCCCCCAACTGGTCCACACACCAGGCCGGCAGCCAGTCCGGCAGGTCATCCAACGGCATGGTGAGGAGTGTGCCATGAGCGCCGAACACAGAGCGGAAGCGACCTGGACGTGCCAGCCGGGCACTCGACGACCGAGGGGACTGGAAGTGACCACCGTGACACTGCGGCGTGCCAGGCCGGATGAGGCGAGCATGCCGAGCGACCTGGCACTCGCCGTCAAGGGATCCTGGGGCTACGACCAGGCATTCATCAAGTCGTGCCGGGACGAGCTCGCCTTCGATCCCGACGACATCGCGCGACGACACTTCGTGGTCGCCGACCTGGGCGTGAAGGGCACAGAAACCCAGGATCGTCGCCGTAGCCAGCGCGTTTGTAAGATCGGCCTTCTTCCTTGAAGGAGGTCCGCTCCGTGCTCTTCGCCCTCATCTACCTGCTGGTGCGCCGGGCAGTCAGGGTGGCGGCCGGCTCGGCCAGCGAGTTGCACAACGACATCGAGATCGTGGTCCTTCGCCATCAACTCGCGGTGCTCAAGCGCCAGGTCGGCAGGCCGCGCCTTCGCCGTCGAGACCGCCTGTTCATGGCGGCGCTCAGCCGGATGCTCCCGCGCCCACGGTGGTGCTCGTTCGTCGTGACCCCGCCGACGCTGCTGCGCTGGCACCGCGAGCTCGTCCGCAGGAAATGGACCTACCGTCGCAACGCCAGCGCCGGGCGGCCGCCGATCGCCGATGACGTTCGGGCGCTGATCGTTCGGATGGGTAGGGAGAACCCTCGGTGGGGGTGCGTGCGGATCCGGGTGAGCTGGCCAAGCTCGGGATCAGGGTGTCGGCGACGGCGATCCGCACGCTGCTGCGTCGGAGCGGGCTCGGTCCGGCTCCGCGGCGGTCCGGGCCGACCTGGCGAGAGTTCCTGGCCGCGCAGGCCGAGGGGATCCTGGCGACCGACTTCTTCACCGTCGAGTCCATCTGGCTCAGGACCCTGTACGTGTGCTTCGTGATCGAGCTGCACACTAGGCGGGTTCGCCTGGCGGCAGCCACCAGGAACCCCGACCCTGCCTGGGTGACGCAGCAGGCCAGGAACCTGTCGGTTGACCTCGCCGATGGCGGAAGCTTCCGGTTTCTCATCAGGGATCGGGACGCAAGGTATGCCTCCAGCTTCGATGCGGTGTTCGCAAGCGAGGGCATCGAGGTCCTCCTCACGCCGGTCCAGGCGCCGCGAGCGAACGCCTTCGCCGAACGATGGATCAGGACCGTCCGGGCCGAGTGCCTGGACTGGACGCTGGTGCTCGGCCGCCGACATCTGGACCGGATTCTTCGGACCTACGTTGCCCACTACAACACTCAGCGGCCCCACCGCGGTCTGGATCTGCGGACGCCGGATCCGCGGTCGTATCCGGCCGGCGAGCCCCTCGGTTGCCTGCGTGTCCGGGGGCGGGATGTGCTGGGCGGGCTCATCCATGAATACGAGCTTGCTGCATGAACCCGCATCGAGACTTTCTGTGCCCTTCAGGGTGGGCTTCCTAGCGTTGTTCCGGGGCTTCTCCCAGATCTTTTTTGCCTTCACCGTCCGCCACGCCGGCCACGAGGCCGCCGCCGCGCTGGGTGAAACGAGCCCCGGCTAACCACCGGCCCATCGAGCCCGACACCGGCCACAACCCAACCCACCCCGCCACCGCGCAGGAGGAGGCACGACATGGCATCGGCGGTCGGTCCGGCTACCATCGCGCGACCCTGGTCGGCGGCGGCGTCATCGGCATCTCCTGGACGGCGGTTTCTTGGCGCACGGTCTGGAGGTGACGGTCTGCGACCCGGTGCCGGACGTCGCCGAACGTGTTCGCGCCGGCTTGCGCGAGATCGCCCCGACCCTTGCGCAGCTGGGGCTGTCGGTGGACGAACTCACCGACAGCACCGATGCGCTGCGGTTCGACCCGGACGCGGCCAGCGCCGTAGCCGGAACCGACGTCGTCCAGGAGAACGGCCCCGAACGGCCCGAGGTCAAACAGCAGCTGTGGTCGGCGGTTGAGGCCGGCGCCCCGGCGAACGCCCTGCTCGCCTCCTCCTCCTCCGGGATCCCCGCATCGGTCATGAGCCAGGCCATGCGCCAACCCGGCCGGCCGGGTCATCGGCCATCCGTTCAACCCGCCACCCTGGTCCCCCTGGTCGAGGTGGTGCCGTCACCAGGGACTGATCCCGAGGTGGTCGAAGCCGGGGTGGCGTTCTACCGCGCCATGGGCAAACAGCCCCAGGTGCTCTCCCGCGAGATCCCTGGGTTTGTCGCCAACCGGCTGCAGGCCGCCCTGTTCCGCGAGGCGGTCCACCTCGTCGCCCAAGGGGGTGGTCACCGAGGAGGAGCTGGATGCGGTCGTTACCAGCTCGATCGGGATGCGCTGGGCGGTGGCCGGTCCGTTTCAGACCTTCCATCTGGGGGGTGGACCTGGCGGCCTGGCCGACTTCATCGTCCACCTGGGTCCGGCCCATGGAGGCCCTGCGGGCGATCCTGGGCCAGGCGCGCCTGGATGCCGACACAACCAGGCTCCTCACGAGCCAGGCCGAGCACTTCGGCGGAACGGTGGCGGAGTTGGCAACCCGTCGCGATCGGGCGCAGATCCGCCTGAGGCAAGCCCTGGGCGAACTCGGGACCGCGGAACAGCAGGCGCCATGAGCCACCAGCGACCGGCGAGGTCCTGATAGCATCTGCCAGGAACCGGCGGCCGTGAGCGTGGCTACGGAAGGCCGATGCCGTGCCTAGTCCTCCACCAGCACGCCGAGGACAGCTACCGGTCGGTTGCATCGTCCGCCCTCCATGATTCCGCCCCGAGTGGGCCGACGAGGGGAGGCCCATCGCCAGCCGCGACATGCACCACTGCCACCTGTTGGAACACCGGCACCACGACATGATGCGGCCGTACGTCGTCCTACCCCGCAGGCTGCCCCACGGCGCCGCATACGGCCACGGCACCGACGCCCGCATCCCCGGCCGGCCACCGAACCCCTGACCATGCCCGCCGACGGTGATGGCCAGGCCGCCGACGGCGACGGCCGGCCCCCCGACGACCAGCC
>Ga0137373_10004977_pt1 | contig 14464 bp, 18 predicted proteins | sample SagtaG_5_FD_104912 | JGI IMG/M metagenome (GOLD analysis project Ga0137373, IMG submission 104912) | Vadose zone soil microbial communities from Sagehorn Ranch, Mendocino, California, USA - Sage1_R_80_16 metaG | ecosystem: Environmental > Terrestrial > Soil > Vadose zone | place: USA...
GGCGCTGGCGGTCCGACAGGTGATGGCCGAAGCCGCTGTCCAGCAGACCCCACGAGCGGCCATCCTCGACCAGCACCACGTGCGCGGTGAGCGGAACCGTGTTGTCGTCAGCGGGCGGATACTCGGCCATCCAGCGCGGTCGCGGAACGGGGCCGAACATGGCCCCGCCGTCGAGTCGGAAGCCGCCGCCGTCGAGCCAGTACAGGCGCACCCCGCCGAGATCGAGTGCATGCAATTGCTGGGCGGTCATGGTTCGACAGGCTCACCATGAGCGGGAGACTGTCGAGACCCGCTCGTCCTGAGCTTGTCGAAGGATGACTGCCTCAAGGCGACTGCTGCGGCCGCTCGCTGAGCGTGACCTGAACGTCGACACGCTGGCCGTTGCGCAGGACGGTGAGCGTCGCCTGGTCACCGGGGTGCTTGTTGTTCTCGATCCAACCCCGCAAGTCGCCGCCGGTCGCAACCACCTGGCCATCGATCGCGACGATGATGTCGCCGCCGGCCACGATGGTTTCATTGCCGACCGACATGCGTCGTGTTCCAGGCTGAATGCCCGCCTGTTGGGCGCCCGCCGAGACCTGCTGCACGAGCAGGCCCTTCTGGTTGCTCGCGATACCGAGCTGCTGCTTGACCTGCGGGCTCAAATCAGTCAGGGCGATGCTGGTCACCCCCACCAGGGCGTGGCGGTAACGGCCATTCTGGATGAGCTCGGGCGCGACGCGCTTGACCACGTTGATGGGGATCGCGAAGCCGACGCCTTCGTTGCCGCCCGACTGCGACAGGATGGCGGAATTGACGCCGATTACCTGGCCGGATGCGTTGAAGAGCGGTCCGCCCGAGTTGCCTGGGTTGATGGCAGCGTCGGTCTGGATGGCGCCGCCGATCAGCTCAACCTGATTACGGGGCACGGGCGATTCCTCGCCCGGGTTGCGAAGTGCACTGACGATGCCCTCGGTCACCGTTTGCTGCAGCCCCAGCGGCGAGCCAATCGCTACGGCCGTCTCGCCGATGGTGACCTGATCCGAGTCGCCGAGGGTAACCTGCTTGATTCGATCGCGGATCGATCGACCATCGGCGTCCGTGGCGTTTAGATCGACCTGGATCACCGCCAGGTCGTTCAGATCGTCGCGGCCGACCAGTTGCGCGGGCACCGTGGTCTTGTCCTGGAACGTGACCGCGAGCTGGTCGGCCTCCTGCACCACGTGATTGTTGGTGATGATGCGGCCATCGGCGTCGATCACGAAGCCCGAGCCGATGCCTTGCGGCTGCTGCGTCTGACTGCCGAAGCGGCCGGTGATGACCGCCATGCTGGTGATGTTCACGACCGAACCGCCGTTCTGCTGGAACACGCTCACGGCGGGATTCGTAGCGCCGCCGGTCGCGACCTGTGGTGCGGGGGCAGCGCGAACTGAGGCGATCGGCGCAGCGACTGGCGCGCTACTTGCCCGCGCGGGCGTTGACGCAGACGCGGACTGTGGCGGGGCCGCGGTTGGTACGACGGTGGCGGACTGGTTCTGAATCGCGCACGCGGTAAACACGGTCGCAGTGGTGGCGGAGCTGACCGCGGCTACCAGTACCGTTTTGAAGAAGTCTCGCACGGGTCTGAGGAAGCCTCCGTTAACGGAAGAGGGGCCCCGACCGGGTAAGCACAACCCGGACCGGAGCCCCACACAAGGGGTGCGGATTAGACCTCGCGGTATTCGCCTTCGACGGTGCCCTGTGCCGAGCCGGGGCCGCCACCCTCCTGGCCATTTGCGCCGGGCGTCTCACCGGACTCACCTGGCGTGCCGCCATAGGCTGCCTGACCAACCGCCATCATCGCCTGCTGCAATTCCTGCAAGGCGGTGCGCATGCCGTCAGCATCGTTCGCGTCGAGCGCGCGCTTGACCGCGGAGGACTTCTCGGCCACCTGAATGCGCACTTGCTCAGGAATCTTGTCGCCCTGCTCGCGCAGCAGCTTCTCAGCCTGGTAGTGGGCACTGTCGGCCTGGTTGTGCAGCTCGATCTCCTCCCGCCGTCGGCGGTCATCCTCGGCGTGCTCCTCAGCGTCCTTGACCATCTTCTGGATCTCGGCTTCGCTGAGCCCACTCGAGGACTGGATAACGATCTTCTGCTCTTTGCTGGTCGCCTTGTCCTTGGCGGAGACGTTGAGGATGCCGTTGGCATCGATGTCGAAGGTGACTTCGACCTGCGGCACACCGCGTGGCGCGGGCAGGATGCCATCCAGGATGAAGCGTCCCAGCGACTTGTTCTCGCCCGCCATCGGGCGCTCGCCCTGCAGCACGTGCACCTCGACACTGGTCTGACCGTCCGCGGCCGTGGTGTATGTCTCGGTCTTGGACGTGGGAATGGTCGTGTTGCGCGGGATCATGGTGGTCATCACCCCGCCGTACGTCTCGACACCCAGCGTGAGCGGGGTGACGTCGAGCAGCAGGATGTCCTTGACCTCGCCCTTGAGCACACCCGCCTGAATCGCGGCGCCGATAGCAACGACCTCATCCGGGTTGACGCCCTTGTGCGGCTCCTTGCCGAACACCTGCTTGACCATCTCCTGGACAGCCGGCATACGGGTCTGGCCACCGACCAGCACGACCTCGTTGATGTCGCTCGGGCTCATGCCGGCGTCTTTCAGCGCCTGTTGAACTGGCCCCTTGGTGCGCTCGACCAGGTCGCCGACCAACTGCTCCAGCTTGGAGCGGGTGAGCTGCAGGCTGAGGTGCTTGGGACCCGAGGCATCGGCGGTGATGAAGGGCAGGTTGATCTCGCTCGACTGGGTCGAACTGAGCTCGATCTTGGCCTTCTCGGCGGCTTCCTTGAGCCGCTGCAGCGCCATGCGGTCCTGCCGCAGATCGATGCCCTGGTCCTTCTTGAACTCGTCGACGATCCAGTCGATCACGCGCTGGTCGAAGTCGTCGCCGCCCAGGAACGTGTCGCCATTGGTGGCCTTGACTTCGAAGACGCCTTCGCCCACCGACAGAATCGAGATGTCGAAGGTGCCGCCACCCAGATCGTAAACGGCGATGATCTCATCCTTGCCCTGCTTGTCCAGGCCATACGCCAACGACGCCGCGGTCGGCTCGTTGATGATGCGCAGGACCTCGAGACCGGCGATCTTGCCGGCATCCTTGGTCGCCTGGCGCTGGCTGTCGTTGAAGTAGGCGGGGACGGTGATGACCGCCTGGGTGATCTTCTCGCCCAGCTTGGCCTCAGCATCGGCCTTCATCTTCTGCAGGATCATGGCTGAGACTTCCGGCGGACTGGAGTCCTTGCCGGCCATGACCACGCGTAGGTCGCCGTTGCTCGCCTTGGCGACCTTGTAGGGCACGACTTTGAGCGCCTTCTGCACTTCGGAATCGTCGTACTTGCGACCCATGAAGCGCTTGACGCTGAAGATGGTGTTTTCGGGATTCGTGATCGCCTGGCGGCGGGCAACCTGACCGACGAGACGCTCGTTGGTCTTGGGGTTGACGGCCACCACAGACGGGGTCAGACGACTCCCTTCGGCGTTCTCGAGCACGGTCGGCTCACCGGCCTCCATGATCGCCACGACCGAGTTGGTCGTGCCCAGGTCAATGCCTAGAACTTTGGCCATCGTCTTTCTCCATTACCTCTGTTCGCTATGCAGGCCGTCTGTGTTTTTGTCCGCGCCCGCGACGTCTGTAAGAACTGTCATTATCACTTTCAATCTGACTACTCGAGCGCGCCCAGGGTTGCGAAGGCTTGTCGCAATGGCGCCTGGACGCGGCGTCGAAGCGACTCCACGTCCGACGTCTGGTCAATCACTCGAGTAATTTCGTGCAGAATCTCGGTTAAGTCTAGAGCCATCTGCACTCCGGCCAGGTTTATCTCCTGGTCGTCGACCAGCCGTTTGATCTGCCGCAATCGCCGAATATCGGCGTGTGAATACAGGCGCGTGCGGCCGGGAGTGCGGCTGGGCTCGAGGAAACCGACACGCTCATACTTACGAAGGGTTGTAGGGTGCAGCTCGACCAGCCGAGCGGCGACACTGATGACGTAGAGTGCAGCACCAATGTCCAGCGTGCCCGCCGCGCGAGCTCGCCCTGAAACTTGACGCGACTCACGATACATTTTGTGTGTGCCACATCATATACTTTGGCAAGCCGGCCGAGCAACCTGTGGGGTGCTCGCCCAGGAGCAAGCTATGAGTCCCAACCACGATCCCGTACCTATCCGTGACGACGCCGCCGCGCAGGTCGATGGCGCTTCGTCGACCGAGGCCGATGACGCCGACGTCGAAACCTTGCGCAACGAGCTGGCCGAGCTGGCCCAAAAGGCCGATGAGTACCTGCGCCTCGCCCAGCGTTCGCAGGCCGACTTCATCAACTACCGGCGCCGCGTCGAAGACGAGCGCGTGCAGCAGGGGCGCGACGCCACGCTCGCGTATATCCAGCGCGTGCTGCCCATTCTGGACGACTTCGAACGGGCGATTGCCAGTGGCACCCCGGAAAATCTCGAGTCGAGCTGGGGGAAGGGCGTGCAGCTCGTGGAGCGCAACCTGCGCTCACTGTTGGCCGCCGACGATGTGCAGCGCATCGCCGCCGAGGGCGCCGAGTTCGACCCGCGCGAGCACGAGGGTGTTGGCCGTCAGCCAAGCAGCGACGTCCCCGAAGGGCATGTGCTGCACGTGGTGCGGCCCGGCTATCGCAAAGGCGATCGGGTGATCCGCCCCGCGCAGGTGATCGTTTCCGCTGGTGCCGGTGCCTAGTGGGCCAGCAGGCCGATAGTGATGATCCAGGTGATCAGGCTGAAGAGTCCGATCGCCAGGAGCAGGCTTTCTTCGAGAGCGTCAATCCAGGTGGGCTTGTCCGTCGGCTGATTCATTAAGCGCCAGGGGTGTGGGCAAGGACACCCGCAGGACCCGTGCCTGCCTACCCTGAGGGGTGATGGTTCAATCTGTCGTAATTACCGGCGGCGCCGGCCGGATCGGTACCGCGTTGCGGCCGCTACTTCGGCCGCGGCTGCGCCTGCGTCTGGTCGATGTGCGCCCACTGCCCGAGCCTGCGCTCGAGGGTGAAGACTTCGTGCAGGCCGACGCGGCCGACCTGGCCGCGATGGAGCGCGCCTGTCAAGGGATGGACGCCGTGCTGCACCTGGCGGGTCAGCCCAGCACCTCGGCGACGTGGGCGGAAGTGCGGCAGGCAAACATCGAAGGGACGTACTGCGTGTTCGAAGCCGCGCGACGCACGGGTATCAAGAAGGTCGTGTTCGCGTCGACCAACCACGTCATGGGCTTTCTGAATCTGGAAGGCAAGTGGCCGATCGGTGTCGATGACGGGGTCAGACCCGACAGCCTGTATGGCGTCAGCAAGGCATTTGGCGAGGGGCTGGCGCGCTACTACTCGGATGCGTTCGAGATGTCCATGATCTGCCTGCGCATCGGCTGGTTTACCCCGCGCGACCCGACGGCGCAGCGGCATCAGCCGTTGTGGATCAGCACGCGCGACCTGGCGGCGCTGATCGAATTGTGCTTCGAGTCACCGCGGCGCTTCGGGATCTACAACGCGACCTCGAGCAACAGCCAGCGCCAGTGGGACCTACAGCGCACACGCGACGAATTGGGCTACGCGCCCGTGGACGACGTCACCAAGCTGGAGCTACCCCCGCACAGTGGCGAGGAGCCGCTGTACTGCGACCCTCAGGCCGGCGTGCTGCGCGCGCTCAGCTGACGACGGCTGCCTGGGCGCCAATCTCGCGCGCCGCGAACTCCCAGTGCCAGTGGCCGGTGTTCGGGATGAAGGGCTGCATCAGCGCTATCTCGGCCTGAATGGTGTGGTCGAGGTCGTGCGCGGTCCACGTGTTGAGCACCATCGCCAGGGTGGTGGTGCCGTACTCCGGATGGTGGCTGGAGCGCTGCAGATCGGCGTCGGTCAGCTGCTCGAGCATCTGCAGGTGCTCGCCTCGGGCCGCCGTCCATGCCGCGATGCGCTCCGCCGACGTCCGCTCGGGCGCCGCGGTGCGGGGCGCGTTCGGGTCAAACGCGACGAGCTCCGGTCGGCCTTCCAGGAGATGGCGCAAGCGCACGCCGAAGACCGCTCGCTCCGCGTGCAGCAGGTGTTCCAGGCACTCGGCGGCGGACCATTCGCCCGCGCTCGGGGGTCGTTCCAGCAGGTCTGGCGGCAACGTCTCGATCAGCGGCAGCCAGCGGGGCACGGTGGTCGCCAGGACTCGGCGAATGGCATTCAGGTCGCTCATGGTTGGCTAGCGTAGTCCTCCAGAAGGCAGGCCGTAAGATTCCGGGCACTGTGCCCCGGCCAAAGTCCGCGGAAGTGCGCAGCGCGATGGACGACATGTGGCTGGAAGCCGCCGTCGCGGCGCGCGCCTCGGACCGCCGTCGAGCCACGCTGTCCGTCCGTTGGCTGGTGCGGCAGGTGGCCACGATCGCCCTGGTCCACGCGCTGATCCTGATCGCCACCCTGTTCCTGCTGCTGCTGGGCGACGCGTTATTCACCAGCTACGCGCTCGTGCTGCGCGACGCGGTGTTCGTGCAGTACGTCGCACAGCTGGGGTGGCTGCAGCGCATGGCTGCCGAGTTCAAAGGCGCGATCGCGTTCGTGGTGGCGGTGAGCGCGGGCTTGCAGATGCTGTTGGTCACCTGGCGAGCAGTGACCGAATGACCGCGTGGGTCATAGATGCTCAATTCCACCTCGCCAGCGCCGCGCGCAGCGTCGGCGTCGGCCTGGCCACGGCCGCGTGGGTCTCGGTGCTGAGCGCCCACGTCGAAGTGCCCAGTGATGCGCGAACGTACGCTGGCATCGGCGCCTCGCTGCTCGCGACTGCCCTGGCGCAGTTCCTGAGTGGCCGCCCGCCCTCGATGGATGTGGTCGAGCTGCTGCGACCGCACGAGCGCGACATCCTCGCCGTCGCGCGCGAGCTCTCGCCGCCGGGCGATCCGCAGACCGCGCGGCGACTCGCGGCCACCATCGCCAGTCGGGCGGCCGGCGCGCTCGAGCGGAACGCGCGCGTGCCAAGCGACCGGCGCGCCTGGTTCCGCGCCTTAGCCCGCGAGACGCGCCAGGCCTGAGACCAGCTTCAGGTGCAGCAGCCCGGCCACGCACACTGCCAGCAGGAAGATCACTGCTGTCGGTAGAAAAGGGCCCCAGTGCAGCGTCAGCGCCACGATCAGCAGGATGCCCAGGACGCGGTGGATCCACAGCCGCCAGAAGGTGTTGTATGTCGTGATCAGGCCGAGTAAGCCGCCAGCTGCCAGCAGCGCGGTCGCGGCAATACCGGTCCACTGCGGCAGCGTCTGGCCGGGGATCAGCAGGTAGTACACGCTGTGCGCGGCGGCGTACGCCAGGCCGAGCCAGCCCAGTAGGCGGTGGTGGCGGCGCAGCGACAGGAAGATGGCTTGCATGCCGCCCTGCGGCTCGAACCTGGCTCGCGACGCGCGGCCCGAGAAAAAGCGCGCGAAATACAGCACGCTGCTCGCGAGCAACGCCACCATTGAGGGCAAGAGCAGAAAGTTCGAGAACTCAAGCTCGTTCAACAAGTCGGGGATGCGGTCGTTCATCGGCAGTCCGCTCCACACCACCGCCACGGCTTCCAGGCTCGCGCCGACCGCGGCCATCTGGGCCACCGCGCGCAGGTACTCGCCCAGGCCAGGGAAGCATGCCAGCGTGAGCAGCACACCGCTGAGCACCGCGCAGACGGCGCCGCTCAACGCCAGCGTCATCGGCACGCTCGGGTGCTGTCCTACCTTGCCGCCCACGAAAACCGCGTACAGCCCGGCGGCCCAGAGCAACGTCAGGCCGACTGAGGCGAGTCCAACCTGAGTTCGCCGGCGCATGCGGAGACGGTCAATTGTCTCACGCCTCGGGTGAGATCAGCCGCACCTGTTCACCGCCCGCGCGCTGCTGGAGCTCGTTGGCGTGGAATGCTGCGCGCTCATCGCCGAGCCAGGGCTGCCAGTATGCGCGCATGGTCTCAGCCACGAGCCTGGTCGACACGGTCTCCGCTAGCTCCGCCGAGTAGAACAGCAGGTCGAGCTTGGTCACTGGGCCGCCGTTTGGGCCGCCAACGGGCTGCTCGTAGCGGATATCGACCTGCTTGAAGCCAAGCTTGGCGAAGATGCGACGCCGGGCACGTGGATCGGAGCCGACGGCCTCCTCACGTGCAAGCTCGCGTGTTGACATGCGAGTCGGATTGACCACGTCGATGAACAAGCCGCTCACCTGGTTGTTCGAAGCCCGCGTGAGCGTTGACCAGCGCGCGGTGTGCAGCGCCCGCGCGATGCCCTGGCCACGCGCCTCGCGCGCCACGCCCATGAAGCTGGAGAAGCCGCTGCCAGCCTCGCCCAGGTAGTGAAAGACCGTACCGCCCAGGACTTCAGCGTCCCGCTCCGCGACCAGGACGAAGTTGGACCGTTGGCTCGAGCGCATCTGCAGCAAGCGGCCAAACCACTCGCCCGGGATCAGTGCGTCTGGCTCGAAGTACACGTCGTGCTGCAGCCGACCAAAGGCCATCAGCGCCGGATCGTCGGGATCTTCGACCTGGCGGATGCGCACGTCAGGTGCGCAAGTCGAGCGCGACGACCGTATCGATCGGGTCGGGCGCGCTGCTGGGTGCGTCGATCCCCGAGTCCTTGACGGTGAGCTCTGACCCGTCGGCCAGCAGCCGCGCCCCGGACACGGGCAGTGGAACGCTCAGGCTGCCACCGCGCGGCCAATCGAACACGTGCAGGTACACCGTGTCACCCTTCAGCGTGCTGCGGCACCAGTCGAGACCCTGGAGCGGTCCCGCCCGGGTGCCGTAGATCGACTCACCGTTGCGCTCCAACCACTGTCCTATCGCGAGTAACCGCTCGACGCTGGGTTGCGGGATGACCCCTTCAGCAGTCGGCCCAACGTTCAGCAGGTAATTGCCGCCCTTGCTCGCGCAGTCGACCAGTTTCCTCACCAGGTCCTGGGTCGATTTCCAGTTGTGGTCGTCACTCTTAAAGCCCCAGGTGTCGTTGATGGTGGCGGGGACCTCCCAGTCCTGGTCCATGCGCTCGCCCGGAATCACATTGTCGCCCGTCTCGGCGTAGTCACCCAGAGCATTGCCGATGCGGCCGTTGACCAGGCACTCAGGCTGGATCCCGTGCACCAGGTCGACCAACGAGCGGCTTTGCTCGGGCGTCATACGCTTGGGGGTGTCGAACCAGATCATGCCGATCGGGCCGTAATTCGTCAGTATCTCGCGCACCTGCGGCTTCACGTACTTGTCGACGTAGCCGGCGAAGTCCTTGCTGGCTTCGTCGTAGTCCCAGTCGTTGCCGTCCCCGTTCGGGTGGTGCCAGTCCTGGGTCTGCGAGTAGTAGAAGCACAGCCGAATACCGTGCCGCTGACACGCTTCGGCCAGCTCTTTCATCGGATCGCGCCCGAAGGGTGTGGCATCGACGATGTCGTAGTCGGTGACCTTCGAGTCGAACATACAGAAGCCGTCGTGGTGCTTCGCGGTGATCGTCAGATACTTCTGGCCCGCCTGCTTGGCCAATCGCACCCACTCGTCAGCGTCGAACTTCGTGGGGTTGAACTGGTGCGCGAGCTGTTCGTACTCCGGCACGGGGATCCGCGAGCGGAGCATGATCCACTCGCCGATGCCCGGAACCGCTTCGCCCTGCCATCGCCCAGCCGGGATCGCGTACAGGCCCCAGTGGATGAACATCCCGAAGCGCGCCGCCCGCCACCACTGCAGGCGAGTCTCGGCGGCCGCGCCCGGCCGCTGGCCTGACCCGGATCGAATTGGGCCCTCGTCGACTGTCGTCACGGTTGGGATCGGAGCGTACGCCCACGTCCGTGTCTGGAACAATTTTGTCCCCGTGCCGGCGTGGATCTGTCCCGAGTGCGACCGCCAGTTCGGTGCCCGCAACCAATCGCATCAATGCGTGCCCGCGATGTCCGAGGCGGAGTATTTCTCGTCCGGCGCGGCCTTCGAACGCCCGATCTACTCGGCAGTCCACGCGCATCTCGCGTCCGTTGGTCCGCTACGCGTGGAGTTCCTGACCGTTGGCGTCTTCTTCAAACGAGCGCGAACGTTCGCGGAGTTGCGCCCGATGCGCAAGCAGGTGCGGCTCTCAGTGCTCCTCTCTCGTCGGATGGACAGCCCGAGATTTGCGAAAACCTGGCACGGCAGCGGTCAGCGCAGCGCCTACTTCATCGACCTGCGCTCGCCTGCCGACGTCGACGCCGAAGTCCGCGACTGGCTGACCGAGGCGTACCTCGCATCGCCCGACTGAAATTGGGGCTATATAGTGGCGTTCCGCAATTTCAAGGGGGAGTCATGGGGAAGGCACGAGTAGCCGCGCGACGGGCAGCGCGGGCCGGGCTGGCACTGGGTGTTGTGTTCGCGCTGAGCACGTTTGGAGTCCCGAGTGCGGGGCTTGCGCAGGCGGCGCCGCAGACTTGCGCGACGCCCACGTTTGCGCCCGCCGATGACTATGTGGCGGGCTACCTGCCGTCATCGACCGCGAGCGCCGACTTCACCGGCGATGGCAAGCCAGATGTGCTGGTCGTCAACGGCCTGACCTCGAGCGTATTCGTGTACCCGGGCACGGGTGACGGCTACGTGCAGACACCGCTGCCGTCGCACACCAGCATCACCGACCTGACCGTGGTGGTCGCTGACTTCAATCGCGATGGTCGACTCGATGCCGCGCTTGGAATCGCCGAGGGCCCGTGGTTCGACGTGCTGCTCGGCAACGGCGATGGCACCTTTGGCGCACCGGTGCGGTTCGTGATTAGCGAAAGCACCCTTGTTCAAGGTGGCCCACACCTCGCCGCCGGCGACCTGGACGGTGATGGCCTTGCCGAGCTGGTGACGACCGGTTTTCACATCGAAAATGACACCTTGCGCAACACCCTGTCGGTGCTGCGCAACACGTGCGGCCGCGGGACCTCGCTGGGCCTGAACGGCGCGACCGCGTTCGCCTCGACGCCACACAGTCCCGAGTTGAACCCCCCTGGCGATTGGACGGTCGAGGCGTGGCTCAAGGACGACAGCCCGCTCGGCTTCAACCACGACTACACAGTGCTGCTGAACAAGGGTGATCGCACCTCCAGTCCTGAGTCGCCGTTCTTTATCAGCGTGGGCTTCAAGCGGCTCGTCGTTGGCCAGCGCACGGCCTGGGTCGACTACTCGATCGCCACGGGACTGCTGGGCGTCGATCCGAACCGCTGGCACCACGTGGCCGGCGTGTTCCACACTGGCTCTCGCACCGTCGATCTCTACCTCGACGGTGCGCTCGTCGCGAGTGGAGCGCTGGCCGCGGTCAGCGCTGGCAACACGCTGCCTGTGCAGATCGGCCGCAGCGGTCCAACCAGCGGCAAGAATTTTTTGGGCAAGCTCGACGATGTGCGCATCTGGGGCGTCGCGCGCTCTTCCGCGGAAATCGCTGCTGCGTATCGCTCGGAGCTGACGTCTGCGCCTGCCGGTTTGCTGGCCAACTGGCGGTTCGACGACAGCGGCCTGCAGATCACTGATCTCACCGGTCGCCACCCCGCCATACCGGAAGGCGGCGCCTCATTGATGACCGACGTGCACTAGCGCCAGGGACGCCAGTGCGGCGCATTCCACGCGACCTGCTGCACATCACGCTCGATGACCTTCCGCCGGCAGTCCGCGCGCGCCTGTTGCCGCTCCTGGCTGACCTGCCGCAAGTCCCAACGGCCGAGCACAGCGCCATGCTGCTCGGCCGGCGGGACGTGACGCTGCCCGCCCTGGCGGTGCTGGCCCGCCACGTGGTGCAGGGCCTGCGCGACCACAACCTCACCCTCGCCCATGACCGCGCCCGCTTGCGCTCGGAACGCCGCAAGCTCCTGTTCTACGACGCTGAGGCGCTTCTCGAAGACCCCGGCGGCGCGGCGAGCGAGGCCGTGCTGTGCCTGGTGGACGCCACGCAGGACGCGCTGCCGCTGTTAGCCGCCCGTGCGGCCGCGGGGCTGGCGTCCTTCTCTTCGACCACGCAGCTCGTCGAGCCGCTGGCGCACTGGCGCCAGATCAGGTTGTCGGGGATGGCTGGAGAATCGCCGTCGACGGGTGCATGAAGCTGGAGGGGGTGGGCGGGTTCGGCGGCGGCAGTGTGCGCTGCTGGGCGTAGGCAACCAGGACGACGCTGAGGGAGGCGGCAGCGGCGAAGATGGCGCGGCGCATTCGAGTTCTCCGTGCGGTATTGCCGCCGTTAACTCAACAAACGCGCCCGACTTTGTAACTTCAGCCGTGAAGATTGTTACGGCTAAGCAAAAGGGAAACCATCGATTGCGCTATCGATGGCAACTCGCTGGAGCGGGGAACGGGGAACGGGGTTCGAACCCGCGACCTCAACTTTGGGAAGGCCTACCTCGCGGGCGGGGGTATTCTCCGTTCTTGCCCTTGTTTCGGCTTGTTAATTCCCAGGCGAGTCCGTCGCGGGCCGATGTCTCTGACGCTGCCTATCGTACTTGAATTGACTGGGTCAGAACGTAGTTCGAGGATCTCAAGACATGCCGTGGTTGCCGCGATTGCGCGCGCTTCGTGCTGACGGCTCAGTCATTCGCCGGTTAGGGCTCGACCTCTCCGCTCAGCGCGTGCTTTGGACGTCGACTAGAAGAACGGTGTGCCCGCCTCCAGGCCGAGCGTCACCCGACCGGCCGCCTCGTAGATGGGCGGCGACACCTGACGATGGGCACCCGCCGCGCGCACGTCACGCAGGCACTGGTCCAAGCGGTTGGGTGTATACAGGGCGGTAGTCCCGGCTAACCGCGCCAGCGTATCGACCACGTCCACAGCGTTGTCCGACGCGTAGGTCTGCGCCAGCAGCACCCGCGCCCGCTGCGCGGGCGTGCTCTGCCCACTCGTCGCGACCGTCTCCCAGAGGTCGCCGAGCGCGGCGTGCAGGTAGGCGTGCGCCCCCTCAAGCTGGGCCTGCGCCCGCGCCACTGCGGCCTGGATCCGGCTCTGCTCGCGCAGCGGCTGTGCGGCCAACCAAGGGGTCTTCGCCTGGGCGAGGCCAACAAACTCCTCCAGCGCGGCCTGCGCGATGCCCAGTGGCACGCCGCCATGGCCAGGCACGAGCAGTGTGACGCAGTGGTAGAGCGGATATGGATGCCGGGCCGCATCGCCCCGTCCGAGCAAAATAGCCTCGGCATCTAGAGAGTGCTCGTCGGGCACGAAGACCTCGTCCAAGGTGAAGTGATGGCTGCCCGTGCCGCGCAAACCGGCCGTGGACCAGGTGTCGTGGACTGTCACCTCGGCAACCGGGACGAAGATCATGCGCGTGACGGGCCGACCGGCCGGCCCACGCCGCGGAACCTCTCCGTCCATAACGATGGCTGTTCCGAAGACCCAGGTAGCGTGCAGGATCCCACTGGCAAATCCCCAGCGGCCGGTCACCCGATACCCGCCGTTCACTTCGACCGCGCGGCCACCCACCGGCAAAGTTCCGGCCAGCACCAGCCGCGGGTCCGCGCACAGCTGTTCGGCGACACGCCGCGGCAACCAGCCCAGGGCGGCCACCGCCTCGGAAGCAATCAGCACACACCAGGCAACCGAGCCGTCGGCCGCGGCCAACTCTTCGACTACTTGGGTCATGGTGACCGCGTCGGCCTCCAGACCGCCCCACTCGCGCGGCACTGCCATGCGGAACAGCCCGGCATCATGCAGCGCATCGACCAGCGTAGCCGGCAATCGGCGCTCCCGCTCGATGTCCGCGGCCACGGCACGAATGGCCGGCGCGAGCGCGCGCGCGGCAGCAAGGAGGGCGCCTGCCGTCCTTTCAGACGATTCTGGGCTACTGATGGAGGTGGTCATGTCGAGTTGTCCTGTCTTCGCGTGAAAGCAACCGCGCCACGGTCGTCGGGTGGAGTGCCGGTCCCGATAGGCAGTTCTCTGTTGGGAGTCATGGCGGTATGCACGTTTGGTGTCGGGAAATCGGAGTACAGCCCGGCTGCGATTGCGCCGCGGTACACCGCCAGTCGGGCCAGCTCGGCCGGGGTGAACGCGCAGGCGTTCGTGGCTGTGACGTGCGAGATCGGACGGGGCGGCGGGTTCATGAGGGAGGCACCTTTCAGCCACCACAGTGCCCGAGCCATGTTCCCGGGCAATAGAGACGGCATCCCGAGGCTTCGGGAGATCCGCACCCGGGAACCGCTCAGCGTCCCGGAGCGGGCTTAGTCAGTGATGCCGAGGAACGGAGACTATTCAGGTTGGCCGCTTGGCCAACCCGGACAACGCGCGCGCCAACGAGTGGGGCTCGCGGCTCAGGTGCTACGCGCCCAACACGGGCCGCCGCGCCCGGGTCACGATATGGTTGGCGCCTCCATTGACAATGGCAGCCAGGCCTGCAGCAGCGTGCCGAACCCGTCGCGTCGTTCGATCCGGCAACGCCCACCCAGCTCGAGCGCCCGCTCGCGCATCGACGCCAGGCCCACCCCCGCCCGGTACGTCTCGGGCAGACCCACCCCGTCATCGCTGACCTCCACCTGCAGCC
>Ga0137373_10004981_pt1 | contig 14456 bp, 10 predicted proteins | sample SagtaG_5_FD_104912 | JGI IMG/M metagenome (GOLD analysis project Ga0137373, IMG submission 104912) | Vadose zone soil microbial communities from Sagehorn Ranch, Mendocino, California, USA - Sage1_R_80_16 metaG | ecosystem: Environmental > Terrestrial > Soil > Vadose zone | place: USA...
AAGCTCGGCACCTTGGCGTCGGCGTAGATGGGGAGGCCGGCGTTGCCCCAGACGGTGTCGCAACCGAACTCCAGGATTGGATGATTGGAGAGCGTCGAGTGTGCGCAAGCCACCGCGGCGGCAGTCTGCGACGACGAGTTACAGGAATCGACGATCACCTTGCGACCGCCGAATCCTCCCGCCGCGTTGATCTGGGCCGCTGCCGCCTGCGCGCCGGCGTTCAGATCCGTGAGAAGCGGCACGCCCGGAAGGCTGATCGAGATCACCGCGAACCGCACGGGCGGTTTGCTCGCATCGAGCTTTGTCGTTTTCACCGCGGACGACGCAGAGCACCCCCTCCTCCCAGCGCCCGCAAACCCGCTGGCGGATCCGCGCTGCTTCCTCTGGCTGGCCCCTCCTTCCTTGAAGTTCATTTGCGGCGCCGGCTCCGTGTAGCCGGGACACTTGGCTGGAACGCCTCGGGCTTGGGCGTCCAGGCAGGCGCGGAGTAGAGCGCCGCGACACAACCGATCAGATCTGCCATCACGACCTCATTCGCCTCGCGGCCGGCGTTCGCGGCCTCGAGATCAGCGAGAGCCGCGAAGACGAGATGCGTGGCGAATCGCCGTCGGTGCTCTACCAGCGCCGCCGGTAGGTGCCGGCGCGCTGCCTCGTCCTGGAGCTTCAGGATTCGCATCATCGACTTGAACGCATCGCTCGCCTGCAGCTCCGGGATCGCCTGCGGATGGCGGTCGAGCTGCGCGAGAAAGCGGAAGTAGTGGCCCGATTCCGGGATCTCCTCGACGGCCGGTTGGATGCCCGCCTCGCACACCGCGCGCAAGTCGTCGAGACGACCTTGCTGCTCGAGCTCCGCCAGGTGCCGCCTGACACCCTTGTCGATCTGGGCCTGCCGGTCGTCGATGATCGCCCGGATCAGACCTGCCTTATCGCCGAAGTGATAGGCGACTGCGCCGGTGTTGCGCATCTTCGCCGCGGCGGCGATCTGCCGGAGCGAGACGGCGTCGATGCCTTGCTGGGCGAAGAGACGCTCAGCGGTCCGCAGCAGGAGGCGCCGCGTCTCCCGACCACCTGCGTTACTCGAGCGAGGGACGACTGGCTGCACGGGCACCGGCCACTTTTAACACGCGTACGTTAATTAAGTCAACCGCTTTAATATCTGGAAGGCGAACGCTACGCCGAAATCCAAAGCAGCTCCTTCATTCGGAAGGGCCCCAGGACCTCAGTCAGCCTTGGTCGATCGTCCAGCGGACCATCCGGCGCATCCGTCTCCATGCCGTCGTACGGCAGCATCAGCGTGTAGCGGCCGTCGCCATAGACGTAGCCCTCGAGCGAGGTGGTCAGCTCACGGATGTGCCGGACCCCGCTCAGAGCGAGGCCGTCCCGAAGGCGGTCGTGCAGCGCACGGGGATAGATGCCGACGGTCTGCGTCGCCTCGCTCGCCCACGTCGCGACGGCCAAATGGTCCCCCTTTAGATCTTGCTGACGTACTCCATGAACTCGCTGTACACGTCCTCGGTTCCGGCACAGGAGATCTTGTCGTCGCCGCCTTCCAGCGCGGAGAAGCGGGTGATGTTCGGTTCGATCCGCGGCCCCTTCCAGCCGCACTCGCAGGCTTCGTCCCAGTGCATGGTGATGCGGTCGCCGGTGATGATCCCGCCCCAGTAGCTGACGGCGAGGAGATCGAACAGCGCGAGCCGTCCGGTCTGAACTCCCTGTCGTGGCAGGACGTTCCCGTCCGGGTCGAGGATCATCGGGATCGTGTAGGGGAAGAAGTGGTAGTAGCCGGCGCGGCAACGTGGCGGGAATCCCATCGACTCGGTCATCGCGTAGATGCTCGAGAAGTGCTCGATGCCGTAGAAGTCCTTCATCACCTCCTCCCAGTCGTCGGGAACGTCTCGGAGACCTTTCATCCCGCCACCGGCGAACAGCACCGAGCCGGGCGCGAACTCGCACTTGACTCCCCGCTCGCGTCCCTTTAGCGCAATCTGAATGAGGTCTGCGGTCACGCCCGTGACCCGGACCCGCTGTCCGCGGAACTCCTCCATCAGCTTGGTGAACCAGCGGTCGAGGTCATCGTCTCGGCGCCGCCCCGCCTCGAGGAGCTTCGCCCGCTGCTCGAGCAGCTCCGGATCGAGGTCCAGCTTGTCGAGCTCGCCGCGCTCCTCCGCATCCCGCAGCCGCGCAGCCATCGACAACAGGTCGGACGAACGCGCGTACTCGTAGAGGCAGTATCTGCCCTCCTCGCCTTCCGCCGAGACCTCGGTGAACATTCGCTGCATCTTCGTTCCCGTCGTGTGCCCATGGCGGTACCCGGGATAGAAGGTGGGCAGCGCCTCCGTCCGCCGGTCGACGCCAGATGCGGCCCGCGTCGCCTCGAAGAACGCACTCTGCCAGCCTGGCCACTCGTCACGGGACCTGGGGAAGAAGCTGAGCTTGCCCGTCGTGCCGGTCGAGTGGACGACGATCATTCCGTGCTCGTCGAGGCGCTCGATCCAGGCGTCGACCGACCTGACGCCGTCGAGCGGGATCTTGGTCACATCGTGCCTCGTCAGCCGTCGCAGCCACGTCGTCAGTCGATCGAACTGCCGCTTCTCGATCAGGCTGAACGGGTAGCTCTTGTAGACGCGGTGATCGAAGAGCAACGGCGCCGCATCCTCGAAGCTCTCGATTTCGTCGATCCCTTCCTTGCCCGCGAGCGTGTCGAGCGCCGACACTTCGGGACGCAGCCGCTCGAACTGGCCGATCAACGCGTGCAGCTGTGCATCCTCGACCTCGGCCAGGGTCAGCGCGAACAGCGCCTCGAACGGCTGCGCCGCCCACCCCGCCACATCGTCGGGATCCAGCTTGACGGTCGACGCCGTCTGGCTCATCGCTCCTCCTTCGACTCGCGTTCGGGCCACGGCACGGCAACTTTTAACACGCGTACGTTAATTCAGTCAACCGCTTTAATTACGCTGTTAGAGTTAGAGGGTAGTGTCCCCGCTCCGGTTCGGACTGATCTGGCCGTTCCGAAACCCGGACTTCTCCCGGGTGCCGTGGGACGAGCTCTACCGCGACCACCTCGCCCTGATCGTCGAGTCGGAGGCGCTCGGGTTCGACGATGCCTGGCTGACCGAGCATCACCTCGTCGACGACGGTAACTCGCCGTCGCTCTTCGCGATCGCTCAGCCACAACAGTTCCTCCTCGTAGTCGGGTCTGTCCGCGTTTCGCGCGAAACCCACGATTTACACAGCGTTTGGGCTAATCGCCGATGAGTTACGCTCGCAGGGGGGCGCAGGGGATAGCGCTCGCGACTCAGACGGGGAGCTTCGGGTGACGACGGGAACTGCCAGGACAGTGGGTGTGCCGGCGTGGACGGAGTTGGCGTTCTACGCCCAAGAGCCGGACGCGATTCATGCGGCGATCGCCGCCCAGCGGCAAGCGGTTCCCGTGTACTGGTACGAGCCGGGCCGCTTCTGGGTGCTCCTGAAGTGGGAGCACATCCGCTTCGCCCTCAGCCATCCCGAGCTGTTCTGCAGCCGCTATGGGCATTTGATCACGGACGCGCGCGATCCGGCCATGGTCGTCGATCAACTGCCGCCGTTTGCTCAGGAGCAGCTCGCCCAGCCGGGCCTGACCCCGGCGGAGAAGCGAGGCATCATCGCGCGGGGGACGCTCTCGTTCGGGATCCGGGACTTCGAGCACTTCGCCACGCTCGATCCTCCCCGGCACGGCGAGGTCCGCAGCATCTTCATGAAGGCGCTCCGGCCGAGCCTGGTCCGGAAGCTCAAGCCGCTCATCGCCGAGATCGCGGACGAGGTGTTCGCGGAGATCGAGCCCGCGACCGAGGTCGATTTCGTGACGAGCGCGGGCCATATCCAGCCGAGCATCATGGCCGAGCTGGTCGGCGTGTCGCGGGAGATGCGCGACCGGTTCGGCGAGTGGGCTGCGGCGCACGTCAAGGCGGTCGCCATCGACCCGAACCGGGATCCGGAAGAGGTAGCGCGGCTCAACGCCCAGTCGGACAGCTTCCGCGCCTATATCGAGCAGCTGATCGACGACCGGCAGCAGAACGGCGCCGGCGGGGACGACCTGATCAGCATCGTCTTGAATGCCGAGCTCGACGGCGCCCCCGTCCGACGCGAGTACTACGTCCCCTTCTGCGCCTCGTTCATGACGGGTGGCGAGACGACTCGGATCCTCATCTCGACCCTTGCCTACGCGTTGGCCGTCCATCCCGACCAGCGGCAGCTCCTCATCGAGCGGCCCGAGCTGATTCCCAACGCGATCGAGGAGACCCTCCGCTACTACCCGATCAACTGGTCGCAGGGTCGCACGGCCACGCAACGGGTGGAGATCGGCGGCCAGGTGATCGAGAAGGACGACTTCGTGGTGATGGTGCTCCCGAGCGGCAACCGCGACGAGAACGTCTGGGAGCGGCCGAACGAGTACGACATCACCCGGTCCTTCGACAACGACCACCTCCACCTCGGGTTCGGCTACGGCGAGCATTCCTGCCCGGGTCAGCTGCTCACGCGCGTGGATTCCAGCGTCGTCCTCGAGCGCCTGCTGGCCCGGTTCCCCGATTGGGAACTGACCGGGCCGCCCACGCCGATCGTCTCGCCGTTCGTGCAGGGCATCGCAAGGCTCCCACTGAAGTTCCACACGAAGTAGGGTCGCTGCGGGGCGAGCCAAAGTGCTGCACATGGACGGCGCACAGCCTGACCGCCATCCTTGACGCGGCCGACGATGTCCTCACCTAGGCTAGGCGACCCACGGGAGGATGCTGATCGACACGAGGGTCTGATCGGCCTCCTCAGCAGCGCCCCGGCCGCGGACCTCGTCGACGAGCGAGAAGAGCCGCTCGGCGAGCTCCGCGCATTGGTCGGGGGTCAGCGCGACGAACCAGTTCCCCGCGAAGGCGGCTCGATGCCACTCGTCGCTGACCGCACGCGTCAGGAACCGTCCCCGCACCTCCGCGTCGCGCTCGAAGAACATCGCGAAGTAGCGAGCGGTGATCGCCCGCCCTTCCGGATCCGCATCCGTCGGGCCCAGCGAGCGCGGAAGCCGGCGCCACCAGCGCTCGCGCCGCGTGCCGCGAGCCTCGTCCTCCTCGATCACCCCGGCGGCTGCGAGCATCCGCAGGTGGTAGCTCGTCGTGCCGCTCGATTCGCCCAGCCGGCGCGCGAGCTGCGACGCCGTCGCCGGCCCCTCGCGCAGAAGCTCGAAGATGCGCAACCGCAACGGGCTGGCCACCGCCCACATCTCGGGGCGTGAAGGCTCCGGGATCGTCATTGCAGAAATCTTTTGCGTTTCCAGGTCTTGCGTGCCGGCCCGCACGAAGTGTATGGCTACGGCCCCCGGGGCCAGGAAATTTCTCGCCAAACGCGGCGTGCCGTTTCCGGGGGCGCGCACACAAAGGGGGTACACGTGAAGATCCGATTCGCTCGAGGTCGCGGCGGCTCGCTCGTCGCAGGCGGAGCGTTGCTCGCGCTGACGCTCGCCGTCGGCGTCCAATCGGCGTCGCCGTCAGGGGAAGAGGGGGCCACGACCCGATTCGCGCCCGTGGACATCTCGATGTCCGGCGACCGGCCGTCGTCCTTCACGCCGGCGGCGCTCGCAGGGTCGTCGCGGACGCTGATGCTCCAGCTCGGGCCTGCGCCGCTCGCGGCGCACGACGCCGCCGCGGCGAGGCAGGGGCGCAAGCTCAGCCAGAACGAGCGCGCGGCGATTCGAGCAGAGATCAAGTCGAAGCAGGAGCCCCTCCTCGGGCGGATCCGGCAAGGGGGCGCCGATGTGGTCGGCCAGCTGCAGAGCGCGTACGACGGCATCATGGTTCGCGGCGGAGATCCCGCCCGGCTCGCGGCCCTCCCCGGGGTCGTCGCCGTCAGGCCGCTGGAGAAATTCCAGGCGTCGAATGAGCGTGGAGTCCCGTTCGTCGGCACTCCGCCCGTCTGGGCCTCGAGCCTCACGGGCGCCGGCGTCAAGGTCGCGATCATCGACAGCGGCATCGACTACACGCATGCCAACTTCGGCGGGCCGGGGACACGTGCGGCCTATCTCGACGCCTTCGCCCACGGAACCGAGGCGCCGCCCCCGACGCTCGTCGGAGCCGGGGCACCGAAGGTGAAGGCGGGGTTCGACTTCGTCGGGGACGACTACAACGCGGACGACTCGAGCCCGAGCTTCCAGCCCGTCCCCCACGAGGATCCGAATCCGCTCGACTGCGACCACGGCGACGTCGGGGGACACGGCTCGCATGTCGCGGGGTCCCTCGCGGGCTTCGGCGTCACGAGCGACGGGGCGACGTACACGGGCCCGTACGGCGCGACGACGATCACGTCGCATAGCTGGAACATCGGGCCCGGCGTCGCTCCCGAGGCCGAGCTCTACTTCTACCGAGTCTTCGGGTGCAGCGGCTCCAGCCAGGTCGTGGTCCGCGGCCTCGACGCGGCCGTCGCCGCCGGCGTCGACGTCATCAGCATGTCGCTCGGCTCGCCCTTCGGGGGCGAGGAGAGCCCGACCGCCGTCGCGACGCGGAATGCGATCGAGGCAGGGATCACCGTCGTGGCCTCGGCGGGCAACGAGGGGCCGAGCGGCTACATGGTCGGCTCGCCGAGCACGGTCTCGGGCGCCCTCTCCGTCGCTGCGATCGACGGCGGCTTCGAGAACTTCCCCGGCGCGACCTTCGCGCTCTCCACGGGGAAGTCGTTCAAGGCCATCAACGCCAACAACGGCAGCTTCGCGAACGGCACCGTGCTCAACGTGAAGGTCATTCGGAACACCGATGGCAGCGTCTCCCTCGGCTGCGCGCAGGCGGACTTCGGCTCGCTCGCCGCCAACACCCTGGCCGTGGTGGCGCGCGGCGTCTGCGCCCGGGTGCACAAGGCGATCGTCGGTCAGAAGGCGGGCGCGGCTGCCGTCGCGATGATCAACAACGCGGCCGGGCTTCCCCCCTTCGAGGGCCCCGTCGCCCAGGATCCCGAGACGGGTGAGTTCTTCACCGTCACGATCCCGTTCTTCGGAGTGAACGGCCCGACCACGGCGGGAGTGACCGACGCCGCGGATCTCGTCGCCACAGACGGCGGGACCGTCACGCTCACCAACGAGGTCTTCGCGAACCCCGGCTACAAGCGCATCGTCAGCTTCTCGTCCGGAGGGCCCCGGAACGGCGATTCGGCGGCGAAGCCCGAGGTGAGCGCGCCGGGCGTCAGCGTCGTCTCGACGGGCGTCGGCTCGGGCAACCAGCCCGCAGTGAAGTCCGGCACGTCGATGTCTGCGCCGCTCACGGCGGGCGCGGCGGCGCTCGTGAAACAGCTCCACCCCGATTGGGGACCGCGGCAGATCAAGGCGGCGATCATGAACACCGCCGACGCGGCCCTGAACCTCGGCTACAACGCGCGACTCGGCGGCGCAGGCGTCGTCCAGGTGCAGCGGGCGATCGCCACGGACGTCGTGGCGACGACCGCCGACGCGCTGGACAGCCTCTCGTTCGGTTACGTCCCTGGAACCGGGCTCCACAGCGCGACCCGCACGTTCACGCTGACGAACTACGGGTCGGGGCCCGAGACGTACGACCTCGCCGTCGCGGCGAACGGCGGCCAGCAGGGCGCCTCGGTAACCCTCTCCGACACGAGCGTCACCGTCCCGGCGGGCGGCAGCGTCGACGTCACGGCGACGCTGACGATCCCGGCGGCATCCTTCACCGCCCTCCCGACGGACTCGAGCTTCGGCCCGCTCGGGCCGGGCGGCGTCCTCACGATCCGGGGCGCGATCGTCGCCACGTCGACCGGAAGCGCCCCGTCGCTCCGTGTCCCCTACCTCGTGGCTCCCCGCGGGCTCTCGAACGTCGTCGCCGGGGCGCGGGCCGCATACGTGAAGCGGCAGACGGGCAACGTCTACGACTCGAGCGTGGCCCTGACCAACTCCGGCATCCACTCCGGTGACGTCGGCATCTACGCCTGGGGAATCCACGATCCGCAGGATGCGGGCCGAGGAGAGATGGACATTCGTGACGTGGGCGTCCAGGTCGCACCGGCGACGACCCTCGATCCGCACGCGTCGACGAGCGATCGAGCGCTCATCTTCGCCGTGAGCGCCTACGGGAAGTGGTCGACGGCCGCCGCGAACGAGTTCGACATCGCGATCGACCTGGAGCACGACGGCAAGGCCGACTACCTCGTCGTGGGCGTCGATCTCGGCGCGGTGCTCCTCGACCAGTTCAACGGGCAGGTCGCCGCGTTCGTCATCGACGCGAAAGGCAACCTCGTCGCCGCTCGACTCGCGGACGCGCCGATGAACAGCTCGACCATCCTGCTCCCGCTGCTCGCGAGTGACATCGGTCTCGCCAAGGGGAAGGGCGACTTCAACTACGCCGCGCTCGGCCACTCGATCGCGCCGGGCGACGTCGACGACGCCCCGACAGGAGCGGCGGCGTTCAGCATCGACAAGCCCGGGGTCTCGAGCGGCCCCGTCGGCACGTTGGCTCCGAGGGCGTCGACATCGGCTCCGCTCTGGGTCGATTTCGACAAGTTCAAGAGCGCGCCCGCGCTCGGCTGGCTCGCGGTCACGCCGGATGACGACGCCGGCGCCGCCCAGGCCGACGAGATCCCGGTGGGCCAGGTGAAGTAGCCAGTAACCCGCGAAACGCGAAGCGGCGAGGCCCCGTTCCCCCCGGGTGCCTCGCCGCGGAGCGGCCGGCGGGCAGCGTGGCACCGTAAGCGCGGCATGGCACCGCGCGGGTCGCCGAAGATAGTCGCGCACGTATCCACCGGAGAGAAGGAGCGGAAGGATCCAGATCGGCATCATCGGCGCCGGCCGGATCGGCGGGAATGCCGCACGCCTGCTCGCCAGGGCAGGCCACGAAATCGCGCTCAGCTTCGCGCGCGACCCGCAAGGCCTCGAGCAGCTCGCCCAGGAGATCGGCGCGAATGCCTCGGTCGGCACGCCGGCCGAGGCGGTCGCGTTCGGCGAGGTGGTCGTGTTCTCGGTTCCCTGGAGCGTGATCCCGCTCGCGTTGGAGCAGGCGGGCTCGCTGGCGGGCAAGGTCGTCGTCGATACGACGAACCAGTTCGGATCCGGTCCGATGCCCGGGCAGGGTCAGACGGCCGCGCAGCTCAACGCCGCCCGCATGCCGGGCGCTCGGTACACGAAGTCCTTCAACACGCTGACGGCCGGGTTCCAGGCCGAGACCGCCGGCCGCAAGGGTGACGAGCGCGTCGTCCAGTGGATCTGCGGCGACGACGCGGAAGCGAAGAAGATCGTCGCGGATCTCGTGGACGACGCGGGCTTCGTCCCCGTGGATCTCGGCGGCACGGCCGACTGCGAGGTGATGGAGGCGCCCCGCCGTCCCGGCTCCGTCTACGGCGAGGAGTACCGCCTTGCCGACGCGCGAGCAGTGGTCGAAGCGCTACGCGCGGGACGGCCGATCCCGCCGACTCCCCAGTACGAGACGGCGCGCGCCTAGAAGGCGTGACGGCCACCGCAGCCCGCCCGGCCGCTCGCGGTGCCGCGGTGCCGCTCGTACACTCGCCCGGTGGACGCAGACGCCCTCGCCGCCGTCGAATACCCCGCGATCCTGGAACGGCTCGCCGCCGCGACGAGCACGCCGTGTGGCGCGCAGCTCGCGCACGGGCTCGTGCCGTCGGACGATCTCGAAGAGGTGTCGCGACGGCAGGCCCTGACGGCGGAGGCGATCGCGCTGCTCGACATCGCGGCCGAGCCGGGGCTCGACGGCGTCGACGACGTACGCGCCTCGGCCGCGCTTGCATCGCGCGGCGGCGTTCTCGGGCCCGACGCGCTGAGCAAGGTCGCCGCCACGATCGCCGGCGGCCTCCGGGCGCGAGCGGCGATCCAGGCCGAAGCGGAGCTCGCTCCGCTGCTCGGCGAGATCGCGGCGGCGATCGATCCGGCGCTGGCGCCGCTCGAGAGCGGCATCGGCCACTGCGTCGAGGACGACGGCTCCGACCTGCGCGACGGCGCCTCGCCGCTGCTTCGGCGCCTGCGCAAGGAGTTGCGCGAGGGAAAGCATCGTGCGATCGAGCAGCTGCGCCGCCTCGCGCACACGCCGGGAGTGCGCGAGCATCTCCAGGAGGACTTCGTCACCCAGCGCGGCGGGCGGCCCGTGCTCGCGCTGAAGGCGAGCGCGCGGCGCAGTGTGCCCGGCATCGTCCACGACACGTCGGGCTCAGGGCAAACGCTGTTCGTCGAGCCGTTCGACGTCGTCGAGCTGAACAACCGCCAGTCGGAGGCCGCCGGCGCCGAGCGCGACGAGGCAGAGCGCATCCTGCGCGAGCTGTCCGACGCCGTCGGCGCGCGGGCGCAGGCTCTCGAGGCTCTCGTGGCAGCCGCCGCGGCGATCGACCTGGCCGTCGCGTGCGGCAGCGTCTCGCGGCGCTGGCGCGGAGCGCCCGTGGAGATCTCCGACCAGGTGCGGCTGCTCGGCGCGCGGCACCCGCTCCTCGATCCCGCCGCCGCCGTTCCGATCGACCTCGACCTCGGCACGCTGCGGGCGCTCGTGATCAGCGGACCGAACACGGGCGGCAAGACCGTCGCCTTGAAGACGCTCGGCCTGGCGGCGGCGCTCCATCAGTCGGGACTGCGCCCGCCGGCCACGACGGCCGCCCTGCCGGTCTTCGACCGGCTGCTCGCCGACATCGGCGACCAGCAGTCGATCGAGATGAGCCTGTCCACGTTCTCCGCGCACATCAGCAATCTCGTCGCGATCCTGCGGACGGCGACCGACCGGTCGCTCGTCCTCGTCGACGAGCTCGCGGCGGGGACCGACCCGTCAGAAGGGGCGGCGCTCGCGCAGGCCGTCCTGACGGAGCTCGCCCGCCGCGCGCGTTTGACGGTGGTGACGACGCACCACCCCGAGCTGAAGGAGTGGGCGAGCGCGACGGACGACGCCGCGAACGCGGCGACCGGCTTCGATCCCGTCACACACGCGCCGCTCTATCGCATCGTGCTGGGTCGGCCCGGCATGTCCAACGCCCTGCTGACGGCCGAGCGCCTGGGGCTCGACGCCTCTATCGTCGCCGATGCGCGTGGCCGCGTCGCGCCCGAGCGGCTCCGGATCGCGGAGCTGCTCGCCGAGGCAGAAGGCGCGGAGCGATCGGCGGCGGAAGAGCGGGAGGCCGCCGTGCGAGAGCGTGCCGAAGCTCGCTTGCTCGGCGACCGCGCGCGGGAGCAGACGGAAGCCCTCGAGGCGCAGATCGAGGAGGTGCGCGCGTCGGCGGCGCAGGCGCGAGAGCTCGCGCTGGCCGAGGCGGAGCGCGACCTGGCCGTCGCCCGCGCCGAGCTCCGCGCCCTGCGGGACGAGATCCGCATCGCCCGCCGGCGCGAGCAGGAGGTGAGACGGGCGGCGCCCGTCGCCTCGGCCCGTGCCGAGAGCGACCGTGATCGCCACCTCACCGCGGCGTCGACCCGCGCGACGCGCGTGGAGCACGCGTTGCGCGCGCTCGACGAGCCGCCGACGCTCCGGGGGCCGCTTGCCGTCGGCGATCCGGTCGAGGCACCCGCGGTGGGCCTCCGCGGCACGATCGCGGCGATCGACGGGGACGAGGCCGAGGTCGCCGGCGCCGGCGGCCAGCGCGTTCGCATCGCGCTCGCGCGCCTGCGGGCCGACGTGCACGGCAGCGGCCCGAGCGAGGCGAGCCCGCCGGCTGTGCGCGTCGTCGCGAGCGCGCGCATCGACGTGTCCGACGAGCTCGACGTTCGAGGGAGGCGTGCGCAGGAGGCTCGCGAGGCGGTGCGCTCGTTCGTCGACGACGCGGCACTCGCCGGTCTCGGGCAGGTGCGGGTCATCCACGGCCGCGGCACCGGAGCCGTCCGCACCGCCGTGCGCGACGAGCTCGACCGGCACCCCCTCGTCGAGAGCCGCGAGACCGAATCCGCCGACGGCGCGACGGTCGCGCACCTCGCGACGGGACTCTAGGAAGGTGCCTGCGTCGCATCGCTGATGCGCTCGGGGAGCGCCGAGTTGCGCCGCCGCGGCGCGCGACCGAGCGCCATCGCGAGGGCGTTGCGCTCGCCGACGAGGACGCAGAGCTGCTGCGCCCGCGTGACGGCGGTATAGAGCAGGCTCCTGGAGAGCATCACCGAGTACGTGGTCGACCAGGGCACGACGACTGCCGGGAACTGCGATCCCTGCGACCGGTGCACGGTCAGCGCCCACGCCGGCTCGTACGTCTCGAGCGCCGACAGCGGCACGACGAGCTCGCGCTCGCCGTCGTCGAGCGATAGCCGCGCCTCGGCCTCCTCGTCGTCGTACGCAAGGATGAACGCGACCTCGCCGTTCATCACCTCCCGCTCGGCGGTGTAGTCGTTCTTCGTCTGCACGATCCGCGACCCGACACGGAGTCCGGTGCGGGGGACGACGACCTGCCGGTCACGCGCGTTGAGCCGGCGTTCGAGCTCCTCGTTCAGCACGCCGAGGCCGACGGGGCCGCGTCGCATCGGGACAAGCGTCATCACGGCGGTGCGAGGGTCGAACCCGAACCGATCGGGAATCCGCTCGCAGGCGAGGTCGAGCACGGCGTCGCGGATCGATTCCGGCCGCTGCCGTGCGACGAAGTAGAAATCCTCGTCGAGCTCCACGTCGCGGCCGAGCGCGGCAGCGGCCTCCTCGAGCGAGAGGAACGGCAGGTTGCCGGCATTGATCCGACGTGCGCTCTGGACGATCAGCGAGCGCGCCGCCTGCCGATAGATCGCGGTGAGGTTCACGCGGGGCACGAGCCCGCTTGCGACGAGATCGGCCAGCACGCGTCCCGGCCCGATGGGAGGAAGCTGGTCGGTGTCGCCGACGAGGAGCAGGTGGCAGCTGCCCGCAGCCTCGAAGAGCGCGTCGGCGAGCTCGAGCGAGAGCATCGACGCCTCGTCGACGATCACGAGGTCGTACAGACGCGAGAGCGGTCGGTCCGCATCTCGCTGGAAGCGGTCTTCGCCCGGCGAGTACTCGAGGGCGCGGTGGATCGTCATCGCCTCGTGACCGGTCAGGTCGCGCATCCGGCGCGCGGCCTTGCCCGTCGGCGCACACAGCAGGACGCGCTTGTGCGCTCGCCGGGCGATCTCCACGAGTACGCGCTGGGTGTGCGTCTTCCCGGCACCCGGGAGCCCGGTGAGCAGGACGAGCGGGCATGTGCGGACGAGCTCGACGACGCGCCACTGCTCCGCCGAGACGTCGACGTCGGGCCGGCCCTGTTCCTCGAAGAGCGGCGCCCGCCGCGCCTGAGCACGAGCGCCGACTGCGCCTGCAAGCCGCCTCTCCATCTCCCACAGCTCGGCGCGGTAGACGCGGTCCGACTCCGCCACCACCTCGCTCTCGCGGACGAGAGCACGCAGCGCCGACTCGAGCGGCTCCCGCTCGCCCACCTCGAGCAAGCGGCCGGAGCGATGCCAGAGCTCCCCGAGCAAGAGAAAGACGTTGCCGTCCGACTCGGCCTCTTCCAGCACGAAGCGAAGCCCGGCGCGAAGACGATGAGCGTCGTCGAGCTCGATGCCGAGCGAGCGAGCGATCCGGTCGGCGACCTTGAAGCCGACCCGCGGGAGCTCGAGCAAGCGGTAGGGATCGCTCGTGAGGACGTCGACCACCTCGTCGCCGTAGCGGCGTACGAGCCGCGCGGCGAGACCGGCGCCGATGCCGTGCGAGAAGAGAAATGCCTCGACCTGGCGGATCGTGGCGACCTCGCGCCACGCCGTGACCGCCTGCTCGATGCTCTTGCGCGGGATCGCCCGACCGGACCTCGTCCGTACTTCGCGCAGCCGTTCGGGGTCGCGGTCGAGCTCCTCGAACACGTGCTCGGCTCCGAAATGCCGCACGATCGCTCCTGCGTAGGCGGGCCCGATCCCCGGCACCCGCCGCGTCAGCCAGAGGGCGACACCCTCCGCCGACCGAGGCAGCGCCGAGCGAAAGGACTCGACCGCGAACTGCCAGCCGTGCCGGCGATGCTCGGTGAACGCGCCGGCGCACACGAGCTGCTCGCCCGGCGTGACGTGCCCGAGCGGCCCTGTGAGGCGAACGGTCTCGTCGCCGCCCGACTCGCCGAGCGTCGCAGCCCAGACCGCGAACTCCGAATCGGCCGAGAGATACAGCGGGCCCGACGCCGCGAGCGTCACCTGAATCTCGGTGACGGTTCGATCAGTCGGGGCCCCACCCCTCGCAGGCGACCACACCCCGCCGACGATACTTCGCCGAAATGACCGGGGAGATGAGTCGGTGGCTCGGATCAGCGCTGGCTGTGTGCGCGCTCGCGCTCACGCTGGTGCGGCCGGTGGACAGCGCGGGGCCCGGCGTGCCGCGGTTTCAGCACGTGCTCGTCGTGGTCTTCGAGAACAAGGAGCGCGGCGAGGTCGTAGGGAATCCGGCCGCGCCGACGTTCGCGGCGCTGGCGAGGCGGTACGCGACGCTCTCGGCGTACGAGGCAGTAGCGCACCCGAGCCTGCCGAACTACCTCGCGCTCGTCTCCGGCTCCACACA
>Ga0137373_10004988_pt1 | contig 14431 bp, 13 predicted proteins | sample SagtaG_5_FD_104912 | JGI IMG/M metagenome (GOLD analysis project Ga0137373, IMG submission 104912) | Vadose zone soil microbial communities from Sagehorn Ranch, Mendocino, California, USA - Sage1_R_80_16 metaG | ecosystem: Environmental > Terrestrial > Soil > Vadose zone | place: USA...
GCGGGATCCCGCGGCACTCCCGTGGAAGGAGCTTGGGGTGGACGTGGTGCTCGAGGCGACGGGACGATTCACCAGCGCCGCCGACGCCAGCAAGCACATCGCCGGAGGAGCGAAAAAGGTTCTAATCTCGGCGCCGGCAAAGGGCGAAGACATCACCATCGTCCTCGGCGTGAATCACCAGCGCTACGATCCCGCCAGTCATCACATCATCTCGAACGCCTCGTGCACGACGAACTGCCTGGTGCCGATGGTGAAGGTCATCCGCGACGCATTCGGTTTTCGGCACGGGGCGATGCTCACCGTTCACAGTTATACCAACGACCAGCAGATTCTCGACTTGCCGCACAGAGACCTGCGGCGGGCACGCGCGGCGGGGCTATCAATGATCCCGACGACGACCGGTGCCGCCAAGGCTACATACCTGGTGATACCGGAAGTGAAGGGAAAGCTCGATGGGCTCGCGATTCGCGTTCCGACTCCCGATGTGTCATTCACGGATCTGACAGTCGAGGTCGAGCGACCGACAACCATCGCGGAGGTGAACGCCGCCTTCCGCGCCGCCGCAGATGGAGAGCTTCGCGGCATTCTCGAGTACACTGAGGAGGAGCTGGTGTCGAGCGACTTCATCGGAAATCCGCACTCGTGCATTCTCGACTCGAAAACGACTAACGTTGTGGATGGGACGTTGGTGAAGGTGTCTGGCTGGTACGACAACGAATGGGGCTATGCTTCGCGATGCGTTGATCTGCTACGCCTGATCGGCGAGAAGCTCTAGCAACCCGCCGGTGCGCAAGAAGACGGTTCGCGACCTCTCAGCCAAACAGCTCAAGGGAGCGCGGGCGCTCGTTCGCGCCGACTTCAACGTTCCTCTCGACTCGAACGGTGAGATCACCGACGACACGAGGATCAGGGCATCGCTCCCGACATTGGAATATCTGATAGAGAAGGGAGCGCGGCCCGTTCTCCTCTCACATCTGGGACGGCCGAAAGGAAAGCCAACGCCGAAATACTCTTTGCAGCCTGTCGCGCGTCGCCTGGGCGAGCTGCTCGGGACGGCGGTCGGCTTTGTCGAGAGCACCGACAGCGATGAGGCGCTGAAGGCGACGACAATGCTCGAGGACGGAGAAGTTCTTCTCCTCGAGAATACACGCTTCCTGGGTGGAGAAGAGACGAACGATCCGCGTCTCGCGCGGGCGCTTGCGGAGCTCGGCGAACTTTTCGTTAACGACGCATTCGGTGCCGCTCATCGTGCGCACGCATCTACGGCGGGAGTGTGCGACGTGCTGAAGCCGGCGGTCGCCGGTCTCTTGATGGAGCGGGAGCTCGATTACCTCGAGGGAGCTCTCACGAATCCCGCGCACCCCTTCGTCGCAATCCTTGGCGGCGCCAAGATTTCAGGAAAGATCGACGTAATCGAGAGTCTGCTGCCGAAGGTGGACGCGCTTTTGATTGGCGGAGCGATGGCGTGCACGTTCTTTCGGGCGATGGGTCTCGAGACGGGACGCTCTCTTGTGGAGCAGGACCGCATTCAGATGGCCCGAGCCCTGATGGAGCGCGCAGGTACGAAGCTCATACTTCCGCACGACGCTAAGGTCGCGACGTCGGTGGACGCACCCGAAGGCGCACGGTCGGTTGGCCGAGCTGCGATCGACGTTGAAGACTCGATGCTCGACATCGGCCCACGCACCGCCGAATCCTATAGTCGCGCGATAGCCTCGGCGAAAACCGTTCTCTGGAATGGACCGATGGGCGTCTTCGAAAGTCCGCCATTTGATGCGGGCACGAATGCGATTGCTGAGGCGATGGCAAAGGCGACCGCGCGTGGCACGACAACGATCGTCGGGGGAGGCGACTCGGCGGCCGCAGTTGCGGCGCTCGGTCTCGAATCGAAGATGAGTCACGTCTCGACCGGCGGCGGAGCGTCACTCGAATTTCTCGAGGGCAAAAAGCTTCCCGGAGTCGAGTGTCTCGATGACAGGGAACCGGGTTGATCCGGCCGATCTTCGCCGCCAACTGGAAGATGAACAACGGGCCAACGATGGCCCGCGAGTTCATGCAGTCGTTCTGTGCGCAGTATCCGAGACAGAACGACAGAACGGTAATTTTTTTCCCGCCTGCACTTTCCATCGCCGCCGTGATTTTGGCACTCCACGAGCGGCACGACATTCTGCTCGGAGTGCAGAATGTCCATTCGGCGGATCAGGGCGCCTTCACCGGAGAGCTCAGCGTTCCAATTGCGCGAGACGCCGGAGCCCGTGTGATTCTCGTCGGCCACTCGGAGCGACGGCGCGTATTTGGTGAGACCGATGCAATGTGCGCCGACAAGTGTGCAGCAGTGGAAAGAGGGGGCTTGACGCCGTTGCTCTGCGTGGGAGAGCTGCTCGAGCAACGCGAGCGCGGTGAGGCCGAGTCCGTCGTCGTAGCTCAGCTGCGCGCCGGTCTATCGAAAATGAAGTCACTTCACACGCGTGACGTGATGATCGCCTACGAGCCGGTGTGGGCAATCGGCACCGGGATGAACGCCACCCCCGATGACGCGGCGGCGATGCACGGATTGATTCGAGAGGAGCTGGAGCGACTCTGGGGCGATCGTGGGCGCGCGACGCCGATTCTTTACGGCGGAAGCGTCATTCCGGGTAATGCGTCGATGCTTCTCGCGGCGCCGAATGTTGATGGGCTTCTCGTCGGAGGAGCGAGTCTCGATCCGATGTCGTGGCTGGCGATCGTCAGAGGCTAGCGGTCGGGCGAAAGTCCGGGTAGAAAGTCCGGGAGCACTGACGGGGGAGCAACCACGGAGAGCGCGGAGCACGCGGAGGAAAAACCGCGGAGAACGACCTCAACCGTAGCCGGTATCGCTAGGCGTGAGAGTCTTGTCTTTTTTTGTTTTGAACTGCAACGACAGATAAGACCAGCGCACAATCTCATCTGTCGTTAACCCCCAAATCATGCCTGCCCGGTCGAGATTTAGAGGCGGCGGTCGTAGCTACTCTCTGCGGCTTTTACTCCGCGTGCTCCGCGTTATCTGCGGTTGATTGCCCGTAACTGGATCGAAGGTAGTCGCGAACGGGTTCGCGCCGTCCGTTGACTGCACCCTCCCAAATCGGCGATATTGACTGGTTCCTGTTCCGAAGAATCCAAAGCCCATTCGATGCTCTATAAATTCCTCCTCGTATTTCTCGTCCTCGACTCGTTCGTCCTCATCGGGACGATATTGCTGCAGGCGGGGAAGGGCACAGGCCTCGCCGCAAACTTCGGCGGCGCGAGCTCTTCCCCCGACGCCTTCATCGGCATCCATCAGGCCGGGAACATTCTCACCCAGGCGACGTGGTGGTGCGCGGGAATCTTTCTCCTGCTCGCGTTCATCATGCAGGTGATGTCGACGCATACGCGCGTGCCTCGATCGGTTCTCGAGGGCGCGGTCAATCCGCCCGCGCAAGGCGCGCCGGCACCGGTTCAGACGTCACCGGCTCCGGCTACCGCCGTGCCCCTCGAGCCCGCGCCCAAGACCACGACCCCGCAGAAAGCGGCTCCCGCTGCTCCTGCCAAGAGCGGTGGGACTACCGCTCCCGCACCATCTCCGACAAAGCGGTAGCGGAACTCGATTGAGCGCCAAGCCGACCGCACCAGGGTTCCTTCTTCTCGAAGATGGAACCCTTTTTCGTGGCACGTTGAATGGCGACGCACTCAAGACTGCAGTCGCGGAAGTCGTGTTCACGACCAACATGACGGGGTACCAGGAGGTGTTTACGGACCCCTCGTATCGTGGCCAGATCGTTGTCATGACCGCGCCGCAAATCGGGAATTACGGCATAAATACCGACGACCCCGAATCGGCGCGTCCACAAATCGCCGGAGTTGTCGTCCGTGAGCTTTCGCGCGACTACTCGAGTTGGCGCGCGACAGGCGGACTCGCCGAGTGGCTTGCTCAATCCGAGGTTCCGATCCTCGAAGGCGTTGACACTCGGCGTCTTACCAGACACTTGAGGTCGATCGGTGTGATGCGCGGCGTTGTTGCCGCTGGAACCGAGCCTGACGACGCGGCGCGGCAGGCACTCGCCGAATGTCCGTCAATGGAGGGCCTCGATCTCGCGAGCGTTGTCAGCACACGCGAGCGTTATCGCTGGGGCGATCCTACAGCGAAGCGCCACATTATCGCCTACGACTATGGGATCAAGCGGAACATCCTCAGGCTGTTTGCCGACCACGACTGCAGAGTGACCGTGGTGCCGGCCGACACGCCGGCTCGCGACGTCCTCCAGGAATCACCCTCGGGAATCTTTCTGTCCAATGGTCCCGGAGATCCCGACGCGATCACCTATGCGCCACCGTCTGTCCGCGAGCTTGCCGAATCGGGCGTGCCGCTGTTTGGCATCTGTCTTGGGCATCAGCTTTTAGGCCTCGCATTCGGCGGTGGGACTACGAAGCTTCCGTACGGACATCGCGGTGGGAATCATCCCGTGAAGGATCTTCGGACTGGCCGCGTTCTCATCACTTCGCAGAACCATGGGTTCGCTGTAAAGGGCGACGAGTCCGGGATTGCGGGTGCCGACACCCTCGAGGTCACGCACGTCAATTTGAATGACGGGACGATAGAAGGCCTTCGCCACCGCGAACTACCTGTTTTTGGAGTGCAGTACCACCCCGAGGCGGCACCGGGTCCGCACGACGCGGTTCCTCATTTCGACGAGTTCATAGCAGCCATCGGCGACCGCTGATAACGCCTCAATCCGCCGGGCACACCTCGCGGGTTGCTTGACACATTTTTACTAACGCCATACTTTCTAACGAGTTACGCTACATTTGCGCGCGTCCAACTGAGGGACATCGATGACCAAAGCGGACCTGGTGGAGCGAGTCACTGCCCAGATCTCACGCACCGCTGGGCCGATGATCTCGAAGAAAGATTGCGCTCGCGTCGTCGACGCCTTCCTCGAAGCAATCAAGGACTCGCTTCAGCATCAGGAAAACATTGAGGTACGCGGGTTTGGGACGTTCAAGATCCGCCGGCGAAAGACCCGCATGGCGCGGAACCCCCGCACCGGAGCGCCTGTCGAGGTGTCCGCTCGGCCGGTTCCCGTTTTCAAGCCGTCGAAGGAGCTGAGGGCACTCGTCGCGGGCCTCGACGTGCCCGATCACACCCGCGCGGACCTCACGGAAGCCGGCTGACCGAGGGCGACGGCGGTGGATGTCACCGTTCGGGTCTTCGCCTCGTACGCCGACGCGCTGGGCCGCTCTGAGGTCGATCTCGCGCTTCCGCCCGGCGCCACCGTCGAGGACGTCGTTCAGTCAGTGACTCGGCTACCCGGAGGATCTGCAATCCCCCTGACGCCGCTCGCCGCCGTCAATCATCGTTATGTCAGTCTCGCCGCTGAATTGAATGACGGCGATGAAGTTGCCCTGATTCCTCCTGTTGCCGGCGGCTGACATGCGTGCCGAACTCACGACAAGCTCGCTGGATGTCACGAAGCTCATCGGTGAAGTCGCATCGCCGGAGCGCGGTGCGACCGCGTGCTTCATCGGTACGGTGCGTGAAATGAATGACGGGCGGTCGGTGCAGGGAATCGAATATCGCGCATACGAGGAGATGGCAAAGGAGGAGCTGAATCGCATTCTGCTCGAAGCCGCGACTCTCCACGACGGAGTGGACATCGCGATCGAGCACCGCACGGGACAGCTCGGAGTCGGCGAAGCGAGCGTCGCGGTCGTGACGTCGCACTCGCATCGAGGACCTTCGCTGGACGCGCTGCGATTTGTCGTCGAAGCGATCAAATCGCGACTGCCGATCTGGAAGCTCGAGCTTTACGCCGACGGCTCACGGGAGTGGGTGAACGCTGCGGGCGACACCCCGGCGATGAGCGATCTCAGTGGCACCTGAGCTCCGGGACGGCTTCGGCCGGCGCATCAGCTACATCCGCGTCTCCGTAACCGACAAGTGCAATTTCCGGTGCCTTTACTGCATGCCTCAGGAAGGGCTGCAATGGCTGCCTCGATCGGAGCTGCTGACATACGAGGAGATTGCCGCGATCCTCGGCGAGCTCGCTCAACTCGGAATCCGGAGCGTACGTCTCACTGGTGGCGAGCCAACGATACGTCCCCAGCTCGAGACGTTGATCGGATTCATCGCCCGCATCGATGGGATTGAAGACATTGCTCTCTCGACCAACGGACTTCTATTCATCGATCGCGCGAAGCCGTACGCTGCGGCGGGACTGAGACGCGTCAACATCAGCGCCGACTCACTGCGGTCGGAGCGAATTCGCGCCATCGCCCGCCGCGAGATTCACTTCGATCCCATTGCCGCCGCACGAGCAGCAGAGCGCGCCGGGCTCTCGCCGATAAAGATCAACGTGGTCGTAATGCGCGGAATCAACGATGATGAGATCGCCGACTTCGCACGACTCACGCTCGATCATTCATGGCACGTACGCTTCATCGAGCTGATGCCGGTCGGAGATCTTCGCGATCTGACATGGGAGCACGTTGTGCCTTCCGACGAAGTGCTCGAGAGAGTCGCGGCAGTTGCGCCGCTTCTACCAGACATTGGCCCGTCGCACGGCAACGGACCCGCTCGCTATCATAGGTTCGCAGGAGCGCCTGGCAGCATCGGCGTCATCACACCGATGACGCACACGTACTGCGATTCGTGCAATCGCGTGCGTCTCACCGCGGACGGACGATTGCGAACCTGTCTTTTCGGATCGCACGAAGTTTCGCTCCGTGATCCCCTGAGACGCGGTGAGCGCGTGGGACCCGTTTTTCTCTCTGCGCTCGAATCGAAGCCACGAGCACACGAGCTTCTCGAGCTGCGCACCGGTGGATTGCTCGCACTTTCGCAAGTCGGCGGCTGAATAAACGGATCCGTTAAATCCGTTTTGTTCTCGCCTAGCTCCTCTCTTCCGCGTCGCGTAACTTTCCCGCCATCAGTTCACGAAACGAATCCGCAATCCATAAGAATGGTTAAAAAAATCACGGTGGTCGGCGCCGGAAACGTCGGCGCCACAACCGCTCAGCGTCTCGCCGAGAAGGAGCTCGCGAGACAGGTCGTCCTCGTTGACATCCAGGAGGGAATTCCGGAAGGGAAAGGGCTCGACCAGTGGGAATCCGCGCCCATCGAAGGATTCGATACGCGAGTAGCCGGAACCAACGGCTACGATGAAACCGCGGGCTCGGAGATCGTCGTCGTCACCGCAGGCATCGCGCGGAAGCCGGGCATGTCGAGGGACGATCTCCTCAACACCAACGCCGGCATCGTCAAGCAGGTATCGGAGAACATCCGCAACACATCGCCGAACGCAATCATCATCATGGTCTCGAATCCGCTCGACGTGATGTCGTACGTTGCGAAAACGGTCACCGGGTTTCCGCGCGAGCGCGTTCTCGGAATGGCCGGCGTTCTCGATACAGCGCGCTATCGCTCCTTTCTCGCTCTCGCCCTCGATGTATCCGTCCGCGACATCCAGGCGATGGTTCTCGGTGGACACGGCGACACGATGGTGCCGCTCATCTCATACACATCGGTCAGCGGAATTCCAATCACGCAGCTCATTCCCGCCGAGAAGCTGCGTGCAATCGTGGATCGCACGCGGAACGGTGGGGCAGAGATCGTGAAGTTCCTCAAGACTGGGTCAGCGTACTACGCGCCTTCGTCCGCGGCCGTCCAGATGTGCGAGGCGATCGTCCACGATCAGAAGAGGATTCTTCCGTGCGCCGCGTGGCTCGAGGGCGAGTACGGGATGAGCGGGCTCTTCCTCGGCGTGCCATGCAAGATCGGTCGCAAGGGTCTCGAGCAGATCATCGAGGTGGAGCTCACGGCGGAAGAGCGGGAGCAACTCATGCGTAGCGCCGAGGCCGTTCGCGAGCCGATGGGGGCGGTGAAGCTGTAGGCGGCGATGGACCGCCTAGCACAGTTCTACAGCTCGGCAATCGGCAAGAAGGCGGTGATGGCCGTCACCGGCGTGATCGGCATCGGCTTCCTGATCTTGCACGTGCTCGGCAATCTGCTCGCGTTCCGCGGTCCGGATGCGCTCAATTCCTATTCGCGTTTTCTCAGGAATACGGGCGAGCTGCTGTGGATTCTTCGCGCAGTGCTCATCGTGTCGCTGATTCTACACGTTGTCGCTGCCGTCCAGCTCACGCTTCAGAATCGAGCGGCGCGACCAACAGGATACGCAATGCGTGAGTCGCAGGTGGCGACGCTTGCGTCACGCACAATGCGCATTGGCGGCGTTCTTCTGCTCGTCTTCATCGTTGTTCATATCCTTCATTTCACCACTGGCACGATTCGCCCGGCCGGCAGCTTCGTCGCGGGGGACGTGTACGCGAACGTGGTGTCGAGCTTCAGACTGTGGTGGGTGACGCTCTTCTATGTGGTTGCGATGGTGGCCCTCGGCGGGCATCTCTACCACGGAGCGTGGAGCTCGGCGCGATCGGTCGGGGCAACTCAGCCGACGATGAATCCACTGCAGCATCGCGCATCGCTGTTGATCGCGATCTTCATCTGGCTGGGATTCACGATCGTTCCGGTCGCCGTATTCCTCGGAGTGATCGGAAGATGATTCGCCTCGACGCGAGAATTCCTGCAGGGCCGCTCGAGCGACAGTGGGACCGTCATCGCTTCGAGATGAAGCTGGTCAATCCCGCCAACCGGCGTCGGTATCAGATTATTGTGGTCGGTTCGGGACTCGGCGGCGGCGCAGCTGCGGCAACACTCGGCGAGCTCGGCTACAACGTGAAGTGCTTCTGCTTTCAGGACTCGCCGCGGCGCGCGCACAGCATCGCAGCGCAGGGTGGTATCAACGCGGCGAAGAATTATCAGAACGACGGCGACAGCGTTTATCGTCTGTTCTACGACACGATAAAGGGCGGCGACTTTCGCGCGCGCGAAGCCAACGTTTACCGACTCGCGCAGGTGAGTCTCAACATCATCGATCAATGCGTCGCGCAGGGCGTTCCGTTCGCTCGGGAGTACGGCGGCCTGCTCGCAAATCGTTCATTCGGCGGTGCGCAGGTGTCGCGCACTTTCTACGCACGCGGGCAGACGGGGCAGCAGTTGCTCCTCGGCGCCTATCAGGCGCTGGAGCGACAGGTCGCGGCGGGAACGGTGACGATGTATCCCCGCACGGAGATGCTCGATCTCGTAGTAATCGACGGCCGCGCCCGAGGAATCGTCACCCGCGACCTTGTCACCGGAAAGATTGAATCGCACGCCGCTGACGCAGTGGTTTTGGGAACCGGCGGGTACGGCAACGTCTTTTATCTCTCGACGAACGCCAAGGGCTCCAACGCGACGGCGATCTGGCGCGCGTACAAGCGCGGCGCAGCGTTCGCGAATCCGTGCTTCACCCAGATCCATCCGACCTGCATTCCGGTCAGCGGGGAATATCAGTCGAAGCTCACGTTGATGAGCGAGTCGCTTCGCAATGACGGTCGCGTGTGGGTTCCGAAAGCAAAGGGCGACAAGCGACCGCCAAACGAAATACCTGATGCAGAGCGCGACTACTATCTGGAGAGAAAGTATCCGAGCTTCGGGAATCTGGCGCCGCGCGACATCGCTTCACGCGGAGCGAAAGAAGTGTGCGACGAGGGACGCGGCGTTGGTGAGAGTGGCCTCGGCGTGTACCTCGACTTCGCCGACGCGATCCTGCGGCTTGGGGAGAACACCATCCGGGAACGGTACGGAAATCTTTTCGAGATGTACGAGCGGATCACCGACGAGAACCCGTACAAGGTACCGATGCGGATCTATCCCGCAGTGCACTACACGATGGGCGGGCTATGGGTTGACTACAACCTCATGAGCACGATTCCGGGATTGCACGTAATCGGGGAGGCGAATTTTTCGGACCACGGTGCCAATCGGCTCGGTGCAAGCGCACTGATGCAGGGGCTGGCAGACGGGTATTTCATTCTGCCGACTACGATCGGTGACTACATCGGGTCCAGCCGTCCCGAGAAAATCGACGTGACACATCCGGCATTTCGAGAGGCAGAAGCGGCAGTGGAACAACAGACAAAGCGATTGCTCGACATCGACGGGAAGCGGACCGTCGACTCGTTTCACCGTGAGCTCGGCCGCCTATTGTGGGATCACTGCGGGATGGCGCGGAATGACTCGGGTCTGAGAGCAGCGATCGCGAAGATCCCGGAAATTCGCGAAGAGTTCTGGTTGAACGTCAACGTTCCCGGCAGCGACGCCGAGCTGAATCAGGCACTGGAGAAGGCAGGCCGGGTGGCGGATTTTCTTGAGCTCGCAGAGCTGATGTGTGTTGACGCATTGCATCGGACGGAATCATGCGGCGGCCATTTTCGCGAGGAAAGCCAGACGCTCGATGGCGAAGCGCTTCGAAAGGACGCGGAATTCGCCTACGTCGCCGCCTGGGAGTACGCGGGGGAGGGAAGGGCGCCTGTCCTGAACAAGGAGCCACTGGTGTTTGATAACGTGACTGTCTCGCAGAGGAGCTACGAGTGAACCTCAGGCTGCGGGTATGGCGCCAGCCGGGACCAACTGCTCGCGGCCGTCTCGTCGAGTACACCGCCCGGGAGGTCAGCCCGGACATGTCATTCCTCGAGATGCTTGACGTAGTCAACGAGCAGTTGACTGAGGAAGGAGAGGATCCCATCGCGTTCGATCACGATTGTCGCGAGGGCATCTGCGGATCGTGCTCGCTGATGATCAACGGTGCGGCACATGGGCCCATGAAGGGGACGGCCACTTGTCAGCTCCACATGCGGAGCTTTCACGACGGTCAGGTGATTGTCGTCGAGCCCTGGCGAGCGCGGGCATTTCCGGTGATCAAGGACCTCGTGGTGGATCGCACGGCGCTCGATCGGATTATTCAGGCTGGTGGATTCATCACGGCGGCGACCGGCGGCGCGCAGGACGCAAACGCGATCCTCGTTCCCAAGCCTGAGGCGGACGCGGCAATGGACGCTGCAGCGTGCATCGGCTGTGGGGCGTGCGTAGCCGCCTGTCCAAACGCATCGGCGTCACTCTTCACCGCGTCGAAGATCAGCCACCTCGGACATCTGCCGCAGGGCCAGCCGGAGAGAAACCGGCGTGCGCTATCGATGGTGTCGCAGATGGAAGCCGAAGGATTTGGTGCCTGCGCACTCTTCGGTGAATGTCAGGAGGCATGCCCGAAGGAGATCAGCATCGACAGCATCGTGAGGATGAATCGAGACTTCATCAGGGCGGCAGTAATCGACTAGCAGGGAGCAAGAAACCAGCATGTGCACGCCTCACCTGCGCGTTGTGCGTTTCCCGTCTGTCCGTTTTCCGTTTAACCGTTTAGTGGCATTTGACCAACGGAAAAACTGACGACGGAATAACGGGAAACGGATAACGCGTGGTTCACGGCGCACCGATCTCAACGCCGCGGCGATCTCCCCCCGCCGAGTTTTTTCTTTTCGATATTCGTGTGTCGCAGCAAGTATCACGGATGTGCGCGCGAGACAAAAATCCACACAGAAAAAGTCGAAAAAAATCTCTTGCGCGTGCAGACAATACTTGTAGTGTTCCGCGTCCTTTTTGCCGGACGCTGTCCAAGGGGGGACAGCGAAGAGCCGGCAGTAGAAGTCGATTGTTAGCTTGATCGCTCTCCGGACGCGGAGTCGCGAGAAAGGCAAACCCGCCAAAAGGCGGGGACGCAAAGCTACGAGGCTACCGCCGTTGGTCGACGCAGACGTTGTGTCGACCGGCGGCCAGGCCAGTCGAGCTACTCGGACGATTCTCCGCAGGAGAGCAGGATGTCGCAGTCGATTCGCATCGACCGCGCGGCGCGTATCTGGTTTCGACCGATCGCGACGTTCGGGTTGTTGGTCTTCGTTCTTTCCGCCTGTCACGATACGCTCGCTCCGTCGAGCCCTGAACCGGCAGCCCTCCCCACCATCTCAATGTCACAATCAGCCGGATCGAAGATCCCCGACGAATACATCGTCGTCTTCGACCCGGCTGTTTCCGATATAAGCGGCCGAGCGAACGGCCTGCTCCACGCGTACGGCGGTCGCCTCAATGCCACGTACGCTCGAGCTCTCAAAGGATTCTCCGCCCACATGTCCGCCGCGGCGGCGGCTGCGATTGCCCATGAGCCCGGCGTCGCATCCGTCGAGCAGGACCAGCGTTTCACCGCGACGGACATTCAGGCGGGCGCAACCTGGGGTCTCGACAGAATTGACCAGTCGCTCCTTCCTCTCGATGGAAGCTACTCCTACTCGGCGACTGGAGCGGGAGTGAGCGTATACGTCATCGACACCGGCGTCCGACATACGCACTACCAATTCGGGGGGCGAGTGGCCCCCGCTTACTCGGCAATCGCTGATGGATACGGCGCCGATGGATGCCATTGGCATGGGACTCACGTCGCGGGGACGCTCGGCGGCTCCGATGTAGGGGTCGCCAAAGGGGTCACGATTTACAGCGTGCGAGTTCTGGATTGCGCGGGGAATGGCACCTCGAGCACGATTATTTCCGGGGTCGATTGGGTAACGGCAAACGCTCACAAGCCCGCGGTGGCGAACATGAGCATCAGCGGCAGTTACTCGAGCGCCGTCAACACCGCGGTTCAGAATTCGATCAACTCGGGCGTGACCTATGTCGTGGCCGCCGGCAATGCCGCCTATGACGCATGCTCGTATTCGCCCTCGAGCGTGAGCGCAGCGCTCACGGTTGGGGCGTCGACAGAGATCGACTATCAGGCTTCGTTCTCGAACTATGGAAGCTGCATCGACCTCTATGCCCCCGGCTCCAACGTCTATTCGGCGTGGAACACGGACGACGGCGCATATGGAACCGCGAGCGGGACGTCGATGTCGTCGCCGCACGTCGCGGGCGCAGCGGCTCTGTATCTCCAGGCCAACCCTGGCGCTTCTCCCAGTCAGGTCGCGCAGGCGATCGTATCGAATGCAACGAGCGGTGTGCTCTCGTCGCTCGGCTCCGGCTCTGCGAACCGGCTTCTCCGAGTCAACGGATCAGGCGGAACTGTGACGCCCCCACCACCGCCACCACCTTCGACTACGAATCAGGCGCCGGTCGCCAGCTTCTCGGTATCGTGCCAGAAGAACTCGTGCTCGTACAACGGATCGTCGTCCACTGACGACGCAGGGATTGTGAGCTACGAGTGGAGCTTCGGTGATGGCGGATCGGGTAGCTCGGCTTACACGAGTCACGTCTACGCTTCAAAAGGTTCATACACGGTGAGCCTTACGGTGCGCGACGCCGCGGGTCTCGCGGGCGCTACACAGAAGGTCGTTACCATCAGGAATTTGTCGCGGTAGGAGAGGAGAAGAGAGGAGTTGTTGGTGTAGTACGAGAGGAGTAGAGAAGCGGAGGTCAGCGCCGGTGAGTCCGGCGCGGAGAACGGCGTCGGGAAACCGACGCCGTTTCACTATATGCCCCAGGCCTCATCGCTGTCCGAGTGCGCCAAACAACTCGTGTCTGTACCGAGCCTGTTACCTCATGTAAAGGGCAGTCGTCCACGAGGCGTATAGGAAGGACACTCTCATTAACGCGCTCCTCCTCTGGAGGTCGCGATAACGGCAAACCCGTCGAAAGGCGGGGACGCAAAGCTACGAGGCTAAAGCCGGTGTGAAACGGCTATGCCAGTCGAGCCGCCGAACGAACCACTGGAGGAGTCGCATGCTGTCGTCGCTTCGCACCCGCCTCGCCGCGCGCGCCGGTCATCGCTGGCTTGCGCTCGTCCCTGTTCTTTCGTTGGTCGTTGCGGCCTGTAGCGACAGTGTCGCTCCGGTCGCTCCCAACTCTCCGTCCCTCTCTGTCCTCGCTGCGCAGAACACGAGTGGCCGCAAGCTGCCGGATGAGTACATCGTCGTCTTCAACTCTTCGGTGAGCGACGTTCACACCCGCGCCACAGGTCTTGCCACTGCGTTCGGCGCTTCCGTGAAAGTCGAGTACTCGGCGGCGCTCAAGGGTTTCGCCGGACACATGTCGGCGCAGGCAGCTGACGCGATCTCACATCAGCCGGGAGTCGCCTACGTCGAGCAGGATCAGGAGATGTCGGTCTCGGACACACAGGTAGGCGCTGTCTGGGGTCTCGACAGAATCGACCAGGCGTATCTGCCGCTCGACGGAAATTATTCCTACGCGAACACCGGAGCAGGCGTCAACGCTTACATCATCGATACGGGAATCAGACACACGCACACTCAGTTCGGTGGTCGCGTGGTTCCTGCGTTCACCGCCATCGCTGATGGATACGGTGCCGACGGATGTCACTGGCATGGAACTCACGTGGCCGGAACCGTTGGCGGATCCACGTATGGCGTAGCGAAGGGTGTGACGCTTTACAGCGTCCGAGTCCTCGATTGCGCCGGCAGCGGGACAACGAGCGGCGTCGTCTCCGGTGTTGATTGGGTGACGGCGAATCGCGTATTGCCGGCAGTTGCCAACATGAGTCTCGGCGGCGGTCTTTCCACC
>Ga0137373_10004993_pt1 | contig 14418 bp, 14 predicted proteins | sample SagtaG_5_FD_104912 | JGI IMG/M metagenome (GOLD analysis project Ga0137373, IMG submission 104912) | Vadose zone soil microbial communities from Sagehorn Ranch, Mendocino, California, USA - Sage1_R_80_16 metaG | ecosystem: Environmental > Terrestrial > Soil > Vadose zone | place: USA...
AATCGCGCCGGTCGCCGTCATCACGATCTCTCTCGTCGCCGCCTGCACGGCAGATGCACCCGCCTCCTACAGCTTCACCGGCGTTGCGTCCACTGACGCCGTGACCTATGCGTGGACCTTCAGTGGCGGCATTGCCGGCTCGACGGCCGTCACGGTGGCCCGGGACCTTCCGGGCAGCACGGCCGGAACGACGTACACCATCACGCTGGCCGTCGAGAATTCCGTCGGTGCGTCCGACACCGATTCCACCGAGATCACGGTGATCTGCCCGTGATCATGTGCTCACCCGTCGACCCCTGATATCGCGTCGGCATCCTCGGGGCGAGTACGGTCGCAGGGCTGCCGAGTTGAGCGGACGGGCATCCCTCCTGATCGTTTGCTGCCCCAATGGCAGCTGCTATACTCCGGCGGCCTTGTCAGGGTGCCCATGATCGAGCCCGGTCAGGCGGGAGCGTATCTCGCCCTCTTCTCCGAGATCGGGTTCGTCCTCCTGGTTTCCACCCTGGTCGGCGCCCTCGGGGGCTACTGGATCGACAACCAGCTGGGATCCCTCCCGTTCCTCACCGTCACCGGCTTCCTGCTCGGCGCCGCGGTGGGGGCGCGGGCCATGTACAAGCTGGTCATGAGGTTCCTCGCCCGGTTCGATTGAGTCGAGCCGCGACGGAGGAAGCGAGGCGAGCGCGGCGGAGGCGCCGCGCTCATGTGTGTGGAGCGAAGCGTGTCGAGCGACCTGGGCGCAATGACCGGACCGTCCGACGCCGCACCGCCGCCCGCGGGGGAAGGGAGCACCGGGCCCGGCGGTGAGCGCGGCCGCACCCGCCGCACCGCCATCTGGCTGCTCGGCGCGGTCGTCGTCCTCGACATCGTCGCCTTTCTTGTCATCCCGCCGTTTCCCAAGGGTGAGCCCGGCAAGCCGGTCACTGGCATCGCCGACCTCATCACGGCGAACCTGGAGCTGCCGGCACCCCACGTCGTGTGGGACTTTGCCCCGAACGACCCGGTGGCGCCGGGCGCCATCGTGTTCAACCATGCCAGCATCTCCTCGCCGATCTTCACGACCTGGCTGGTGATGGTCGTGGTGCTCGCCATCGTGTTCATGTGGACCCGCCGCATGACGATGGTCCCCGGGTCCCGCCAGAACATCCTGGAGTTCGCCTACGAGTCGCTGGAGAACTGGGCGATCTCCCTGGGCGGACCGGGAGTGGCCAGGCACGTGCCCCTGTTCGCCTCGTTCTTCCTGTTCATCCTCTTATCGAACTGGAGCGGTCTCCTGCCAATCTTCGGGCGGTTCGAGGAGCTGCGCGCGCCGACGAGCGACGTGAACGTGACGATCGGGCTCGCGCTGGTCGTCTTCGTCTACTACAACTACCAGGGCTTTCGCGCGCTGGGGGTGCGTGGCTATCTCGGCAAGTTCTTCGTCCTCAGCGGCTTTCGGCAGGGCCTCGGCGCGGGTCTCATCGACCTGTTCGTCGGTCTCATCGAGTTCATGCTCGAGTTCATCAAGCCCGTCACGTTGTCCATGCGGCTCTTCGGCAACATCTTCGGGGGCGAGGTGGCCCTGGGCGTCATCACCGCGCTCACGATCGCCCTGCTCCCCGCCCTCATGCTGTCGCTGGAGCTCCTGCTCAACTTTGTCCAGGCCCTCATCTTCTCGACGCTCATGCTCATCTACACGATCATTGCGATCGAGGCACCACACGCTGAGGAGCATCCACGGGACGATCTCGTCGAGGCGCCGCAGGCCGGACAGGCGGCCGACCATGGGGCCGGCATCGCCGGCGCCACGGCGGGTGCCACCCGCTGACAGCGAGACGGGCCCACCTCACTCATTGCCATCGGAGGAATGCCGGGCCGCTGCCCGGACGTGAAGGAGGAACGCTCACATGGAGCACATCGGCGCCGGCCTCGCGGCCCTCGGGGTCATCGGTCCCGGCATCGGCATCGGCATCCTGACAGGACTGGCCGCTTCGGCGATCGGCCGGAACCCGGACGCCACTCCCAGCATCCGGGCGCAGTTCATCCTGGGCGCCGCGTTCGCCGAAGGGCTCGGCGTCCTCGCGATCGTGGTCGCGATCCTCGCGATCGTCCTCAAGTAGCGGACCGGCCAGAGGGAGCGCGCCAGAGTGGAACTCCTCGCGATCGCCGGCAGCCTGCCTCGCGACGCCCTCGGAGCGTTCGCGGCGGAGGAGGGCGGCGGCCTCGCCATCAACCTCTTCTGGATCGTCGTCTCGTCACTCAACTTCCTCGTGTTCGCCATCGCCCTGAACGTCCTGTTCGGTGGAACGGTGCGGCGGATCCTCCAGGAGCGCCGGCAGCGTATCGAGCAAGGGCTGCGAGACGCCGAGCAGGCGCGTGAGGACCGAGAGCGAGCCGAGGCCGACCGGTTGGCGACGCTCAAGGAGGCCCGCCGCGAGGCGAAGGAGATCCTGGACCGCGCCCAACGGCTGGCCCAGGAGACACGCGACACCGACATCGCGGCGACGAAGGCCGAGCTGGAACGATTGCGCGAACAGGCGGCCTCCGAGATAGAGGCCGAGAAGCAGCGCGCCATGGCCGAGCTGCGGAGGGAGGTCGCCGATCTGGCCCTGGCGGCCGCCGGCAAGGTCCTCGGCGAGGAGATGACGGGCGAACGGCAGCGACACCTGGTGGAGGATTTCCTCCGCGAGACGGCATCGCCCGGCTCGTCGAGCTGAGGGCGGATCCATGCCTCTACCCACGACCGCCGCACGCCGCTACGCGGAAGCCGCCTTCGAGCTTGCCTCACGCGACGGCACCCACGACCGCTGGGCGTCAGACCTGCACACCGCCGTCGAGGTGATCGACGACCCGCGGGTGGCCAGGGTCGTCGACAACCGAGCCATCCCGCTGACCCAGAGGGAGGCGGTCCTGGATCGACTCCTGGGCCGGCGCCTTACGCGTCCGGCGTTCAACATCGTCCGCCTCCTCGCACGGCGCGGTCGGATCGACACCCTGCCGGCGGTCGCGGCACACTTCGACCGGCTCCTGGACCAATCGCGCGGCATCGTGGCGGCGACGGTCACCAGCGCCGCGCCGCTCAGCCCGGACGAGGCGGAGGCCGTTGGCTCGCGCGTCCAGGCGATGACCGGCAAGCAGGTACGGCTGACGACGGCGGTCGACCCCGACCTCATCGGCGGGCTCGTCGTGCGTGTCGGCGATCAGTGGATCGATGCCAGCGTGCGGGGCCGCCTGGAGCGGCTTCGCGACCAGCTCGTGGCGGGCAACCGCTAACGCCGCCCGACACGGAGGAGCGAAGACACCATGGCCATCAGATCAGACGAGATCACGACCATCATCAAGTCCGCGATCGAGGAGTTCGACGCGGCGGTCGAGACGCGCAGCGTGGGCACCGTGGTCGAGGTGGGCGACGGCATCGCCCAGATCTATGGACTGGACGGAGCGCTCGCGTCGGAGCTGCTCGAGTTCCCGGGCGGCGTCCGGGGCCTGGCCCTCAACCTGGATGAGGAGACCGTCGGCGCGGTGATCCTCGGCAACGCCGAGGCGATCAAGGAAGGCGACACGGTCAAGACGACCGGCCGCGTCGTCGAAGTCCCGGTCGGGCAGGCGCTCCTCGGCCGGGTGGTCGACCCGCTGGGTAACCCGCTCGACGACAAGGGCCCCATCGCCTCGAAGAAGACGCGGCCGGTGGAGCGCATCGCGCCAGGTGTCATCGTCCGCCAGGGCGTCGATACGCCTGTCCAGACGGGCATCAAGGCAATCGACGCGCTCATTCCGATCGGCCGCGGCCAGCGCGAGCTCATCATCGGCGACCGCCAGACCGGCAAGACCGCGATCGCCATCGACACGATCATCAACCAGAAGGGCAAGGGCCTCGTCTGCATCTACGTGGCGATCGGACAGAAGCTGTCCACCGTCGCCACCACCGTCGCCATTCTCGAGCGCCATGGGGCGATGGATCACACGATCGTCGTCGTCGCTGGCGCGGAGGAGCCGGCGCCGCTCCAGTACCTGGCCCCGTACTCCGGCGTCGCGATGGGCGAGGAGGTCATGGAGGAGGGCGTTCAGCTGGGGGGCGCAACGGTCAAGGACGCCCTGTGCGTGTACGACGACCTGTCCAAGCACGCCTGGGCATATCGGGAGATGGCCCTCCTGCTCCGTCGACCGCCCGGCCGGGAGGCGTATCCGGGTGACGTCTTCTACCTCCACAGCCGACTCCTGGAGCGGGCCGCCCGCATGAACGAGGCGAACGGCGGGGGCTCGCTGACCGCTCTGCCGATCATCGAGACACAGGCGGGCGACGTCTCGGCCTACATCCCCACCAACGTCATCTCCATCACCGATGGCCAGATCTTCCTGGAGACCGACCTGTTCAACGCCGGCCAGCGCCCCGCCCTCAATATCGGCATCTCGGTCAGCCGGGTGGGCTCGGCGGCCCAGACGAAGGCGATGAAGAAGGTCGCCGGACCATTGAAGCTGGACCTCGCCCAGTACCGGGTCCTGGCGGCATTCGCCCAGTTCGCGAGCGACCTGGACAAGGCGACGCGCGATCAGCTGACGCGCGGCGAGAAGCTGTCCGAGGTCATCAAGCAGCCGCAGTACGAGCCGCTTCCCGTGGAGAAGCAGGTCGCGATCCTGTACGCCGCGACCAAGGGCCAGCTCGATGACATCCCGACCTCACGGGTCAAGGAATTCGAGAGCGGGTTCTATCGCTTCCTGGAGACCGAGCACCCGGACATCCTCAACGACCTGGCATCCGGCGCTGGTCTGACCGATGAGATCGCGGCCGCACTCGACGACGCGGTCGCGTCGTACCGCCAGGTCTTCGCGGCCTAGCCGCACCCCACGAGGAACGACACGCAGCGTGGCAAGCCAGCGCGACATCCGGCGACGCATCGGCGCCGTGCGGAAGATCAAGCAGATCACCCGGGCGATGCAGTTCGTGGCCGCCTCCAAGCTTCGTCGGGCTCAGGACGCGACGCTCTCCGCGCGTCCCTACAGCGAAGCCCTGGACGAGGTGATCGCCGACGTCGCCGTGGTGCTCGGGAAGGAGTCTCACCCCCTGCTCGGCGGCGGATCCACCGGCGGCCGCCGCCTGATCGTGCTCATGACCACGGATCGCGGCCTCGCCGGCCCGCTCAATACGAACACGATCCGGTTCGCGGCCCGGGAGATCACCGAACACCCCGGCGACGTCGCGGTAGTGACGGTGGGCCGCAAGGGCCGCGACGCGATGCGGCGCGCACGAGTCCCGCTCGAGGCGCATTTCAGCGGCTTCGGAGATCGGCCCACGTTCGCCGACGTGCTGCCGCTGGCGCGGCTCATCTCGGACGACTTCCTGGCCGGCCAGACGTCCCGGACGGACATCGTGTACAGCCATTTCGTGTCGACCCTGACCCAGAGACCGACCCTCGTCCAGCTGCTGCCGGTCGTGCCCGACGAGGAGACGGGCGTGCCCGGCAACCAGTTCATCCTGGAGCCCGATGCGACGCGCCTGCTCGAGCAACTGGTGCCACGCTACATCGCCACCCGGCTGTTCCAGGCCGTGCTCGAGAGCAAGGCCAGCGAGGAATCGAGCCGGATGGTCGCGATGCGCAATGCGACCGAAAATGCCGATGAGCTGATCCAGGACTACACGCTCGCATACAACAAGGTCCGCCAGGCCAACATCACCCGCGAGATGATCGAGATCGCGACCGGCGCCCAGGCTCGCTGACGCCGACCGAGGAGGACAGTCACCCATGGCCACCGCCACGACGCCCGCGATGGGCCGGGTCATTCGGATCACCGGCCCGGTCGTCGACATCGAGTTCCCCGCCGGTGAGCTGCCGGCGATCTACAACGCCGTCGAGATCGAGCGGGAGGGCAAGGACCCGCTCGTCTGCGAGGTCCAACAGCACCTCGGCAACAACTGGGTCCGGACGGTGGCGATGACGACGACGGACGGCCTCGCCCGAGGCGTCGACGTTCGGGACGCGGGCGGTCCCATCTCCGTACCGGTCGGCGAGGTCACGCTGGGCCGCGTCTTCGACGTGCTGGGCAACCCGATCGACGGCAAGGGTCCGGTCGATCGCTCGAAGACGCTGCCGATCCACCGCCCCGCTCCCGCGTTCGACCAGCAGACGACGGACGTCGAGGTGTTCGAGACGGGCCTCAAGGTCATCGATCTCATCTGCCCCTTCAAGAAGGGCGGCAAGGTCGGCATCTTCGGCGGCGCCGGCGTCGGCAAGACCGTCATCATCCAGGAGCTCATCCGGAATGTCGCCCAGGAACACGCCGGCGTGTCGGTCTTCTCCGGAGTGGGCGAGCGCAGTCGCGAGGGCAACGACCTCATCCACGAGATGACCGAATCAGGCGTCATCGAGAAGACCGCCTTCGTGTTCGGCCAGATGAACGAGCCGCCGGGTGCGCGCCTGCGGGTGGGCCTGACCGGCCTGACGATGGCCGAGTACTTCCGCGACGAGGAGAAGCGCGACGTTCTCCTCTTCATCGACAACATCTTCCGGTTCACCCAGGCCGGATCGGAGGTATCCGCCCTGCTCGGCCGGATGCCGTCCGCGGTCGGCTACCAGCCCAACCTGGCCACGGAGATGGCGGCTCTCCAGGAGCGGCTCACCTCGACGAAGAACGGCTCGATCACGTCGCTCCAGGCGGTGTTCGTGCCGGCCGACGACTACACCGACCCGGCTCCGGCGACGACGTTCGCCCATCTGGACTCCACGATCCGCCTGGAGCGCTTCATCGCCGAGCTCGGCATCTACCCCGCGGTCGACCCGTTGACATCCACGTCACGGGTCCTCGATCCGCTCGTCGTCGGCCAGGAGCACTACGATGTCGCCCGCGAGACGCAGCGCGTCCTCCAGCGGTTCCAGGATCTGGAGCAGATCATCGCGATCCTTGGCATCGATGAGCTGTCCGAGGAGGACAAGGCGACGGTCGCCCGAGCCCGCCGGCTGCAGCGGTTCGCGAGCCAGCCGTTCTTCGTCGCCGAGGTGTTCACCGGCCGCGAGGGGAAGTACGTCCCCATCAAGGACACCGTGGCGTCGTTCAAGGAGATCCTGGAGGGCAGGACCGACACGCTGCCCGAGCAGGCGTTCTTCCTGGCCGGCACCATCGATGACGTCCGGGCCAACGCCGAGAAGCTGTCGTCATGACACGCTCCGGGCGTGCGTTCTGATGCCGCTCCATCTACAGATCGTCACGCCCGAGCGGCTGGCCTACGAGGACGAGGTCGACAGCGTTCAGCTGCCTGGCTCGGAAGGCGAGCTCGGCATCCTGCCACACCACGCTCCGCTCCTGGCCACCCTCGGCGCCGGCGAGCTGCGTATCCGCAAGGGTGGACAGGAGGAGTCATTCGCGGTGTTCGGCGGCTTCGTCCAGGTCCGCCCGGACAAGGTCATCGTCATGGCCGAGACCGCCGACCTCTCCTCGGAGATCGACCTGGAGAGGGCCCGCGAGGCTCGTCGTGAGGCGGAGCGCGCGCTCGAGAGCGGCTATCACGAGGGCGCCGACCTGGCCGCCGCCAGGGCCGCCCTCCAGCAGGCCCTGCTGCGGATCCGCGTCGCGGAGCGGCGACATCGGGAGGGTCCGCGGCGCCGCGGCTGACGCCGCAGCCCGGATCGACCGTTTGGCCGACGCGCGACCGTTCCACTGGGAGTACCGGCCGGAGCCGGTGCAGCACGAGGATCTCATCGTTCATGGCGGCCGCCCCCTGCGTGGCACCGTTCCTATCAGCGGGGCGAAAAACGCCGCGCTGAAGCTCCTCGCCGCGGCGACGCTGACCGGCGAGCGTTGCCGGTTCACCAACGTCCCCGAGATCGAGGATGTCCGGGTCATGGCGGACACCCTCCGCGACCTGGGGGTCGTCGTCGATCACCCCGAGCCGAACGTCTACGAGGTGGCATCGGGAGACGTCGAGTGGCTGTTCGTGCCCCTGGAAGCCGCGGCCAAGATGAGGGCCAGCTTCATCCTCCTCGGACCGCTGCTGGCCCGCTTCGGACGGGTGATCATCAGCAACCCCGGCGGCGATCGTATCGGCCGCCGCCCGGTCAATCTCCACGTCGATGCGATGCGGGCCCTCAGCGCCGAGATCGAATACCGCAACGGCTACTACTTCGCCCGGGCGCCCGGCCGGCTGCGCGGTTCCGAGGTCCGGTTCCCGTTCGTCTCGGTGATGGGCACTGAGAACGCGATGCTGGCCGCCACCCTGGCGGAGGGTCACACGGTCATCCGGCCGGCCGCCCGCGAGCCCGAGGTGGACGACCTCATGGCCTGCCTGCAGAAGATGGGCGCGGAGATCGAGCGGACCTATCCGGACACGATCGAGGTCGAAGGCCGCAAGCGCCTGCGCGGCGCCGAGCACCGGGTGATCCCCGACCGGATCGAGGCCGGCACGTTCGTCGTCGCAGCGGCCGCAACCGGAGGCGAGGTCACCCTGCGCGGGGCGCCGTGCGAGCATCTCCAGGCGTTCCTCGACGTCCTCCACCGGTCCGGCGTGAGCGTGGACTGCACGCTCGACACCATCGAGGTCCGGGGGGCGCCGGCGGCCGACCGCGCCTATCGCGCGGTCGACATCGAAACCTCGCCGTATCCCGGCTTCGCGACCGACCTCCAGCCACCGACCTGCGTCCTCCTGACCCAGGCGACCGGCACGAGCCGCGTCCACGAGTCGATCTTCGAGGACCGGTTGGAGTTCCTCGGCGAGCTCGGCCGGATGGGCGCGGACGTCTCCATCGTGGACGCGCACCACGCCACGATCACTGGCCCTCGCCGGCTGCGCGGTGCGGAGGTGACGATCGGCGACCTGCGGGCCGGCGCCTCGCTGATCCTCGCCGCGCTCGCCGCGAAGGGCCAGACGACGATCCGCGGCTCGCATCACGTGAACCGGGGGTATGAGAACATCGAACGCAAGTTCCTCGACCTGGGCGCCAGGATCGAGCGCGTTGAACCTGCGTCGACAACGGAAGGGAACGCAGTCACCACGTCATGAAGATCGGTATCGACCTCGGCACGGCCAATGTCCTCGTGTATGTGCAGGGCAAGGGCATCGTCATCCAGGAACCCTCGGTCGTGGCGGTGAGCGACGACAACCGGATCGTGGCGGTGGGCGAAGAGGCTCGCCAGATGATCGGGCGCACGCCGGGCAACATCCAGGCCATCCGGCCGATGAAGGACGGCGTGATCGCCGACTACGTCATCACGGAGGCGATGCTGAAGTTCTTCATCGGCAAGGCGACGAAGGGCCGGATCGGCCTTACCCGCCCCGACGTGATGATCAGCGTTCCGGCGGGTGTCACGAGCGTCGAGAAGCGAGCCGTCCGGGATGCCGCCCTGAAGGCCGGCGCCAAGGAGGCCTTCCTCATCGAAGAGCCGCTCGCGGCCGCCATCGGCGCCAACGTCCCGATCAGCGGGCCGTCCGGGAACATGGTCATCGACATCGGCGGGGGCACCAGCGAGATCGCGGTCATCGCCCTTGGCGGCATCGTCGTCTCCACCTCCCTGCGCGTGGGCGGCAACAAGTTCGACGAGTCCATCGCCACGTACATCCGCAAGAAGTACAACCTGATGATCGGCGATCGGACCGCCGAGGAGGTCAAGATCCAGATCGGGACCGCCCTGCCTCTCGAGCGGGAGCTGCAGATGGAGGTCCGGGGTCGCGACCTCATCGCGGGCCTGCCCCGGACGATCCCGATCACGAGCTCCGAGGTGATGGAGGCGATCGAGGCACCGTTGCAGCAGCTCGTAACGGCCGTCCGGAGCGTTCTCGAGCAGACCCCGCCGGAGCTGTCGTCGGACATCATCGACAAGGGCATGGTCATGTCCGGCGGTGGGGCGCTCCTGCGCAATGTCGACAAGCTGCTGACGCAGGTCACGGGCGTGCCCTGCCACGTCGCGGAGAACGCCCTGGATTGCGTGGCGCTTGGCACCGGCCTGGCGCTGGAGCACTTCGACTTCTTCCGGAAGAGCCTCGTCCAGGCGGTCTGAAATCCATGTCGCCCAGCGTCGATGGGTGAGTCGTTCGCGTTCATCGATCTCCACTGCCACACCAGCGCGAGCTTCGACAGCCTGGCCTCACCGCAGGCCGTCGTCCGGGCCGCAGCAGCCCGCGGCCTGACCCACCTGGCGGTCACCGATCACGATCGAATCGACGGTGCCCTGCGCGCCCGCGATGCGGCGCCGGAGGGCCTGACCGTGCTCGTGGGGGAGGAGATCCGGACCGCCGACGGCGACCTCATCGCCGTCTTCCTCGAACGGTCGATCCCGCCCGGCCTGCCCGTCGCGGACACGATCGCGGCAGTGCGCGAGCAGGGTGGCCTGGTTGGGGTCCCTCACCCGTTCGACCGGCTGCGAGGGTCACTGGCGGGCTCCGGCGGCACCGCAACGACGTGGATGGTGGCCGCAGACGGACTCATCGACTGGATCGAGGTCTACAACGCCCGGGCGATCGGCCGGGCAAACGAGCGGGCTGCGAGCTTTGCCCGCGAGCACGGCCTGCCCGGCGTGGCCGTATCGGACAGCCACTCGACCCTGGAGGTTGCCGTAGCCTGCACCCGCCTCCCGGGTGATCCGTCCAGCCCGGCCGGACTCCTCGCTGCCCTGTCCGGCGCCGCGCCCGGTCTCGTGCCCGGTCCCGAGCTGATCACCGGCCGGGCCTCCTATGCCGTCCGGCTCCTGGGCCCCGTGGCGAAGGCAGTCCAATGGGCACGGGGCAATCGCCGGATCCAGCCGGCCACACCGGGCGTGGGGCCGGTCGCTGGGTCCGCGGAGCGATGACGGACGATCGGCAGGACCATCGACCTGTAGCGGACGATCCGGTGCCTGCCGTCCCGTCGCGGCCGATGACCGCCCTCAACCCTGCCGTCCCCGCGGCAGCCGGCGAGCCCGGCGACGCCACGCCAGTCGCTGCCTCGACGCCTTCGGCCGATGTGCTCGTCGGCGCCGGCCTCGGTCGCGACATCACACCCGACCAGCTCTCGCTGGGACGCCGCCTCCGGCAACCGCGGACGATCGTCTCGATCGTCGTCCCGCTCCTGGTCCTCATGCTCCTCGTGCGGGCGCTGCCCGGCTTCGACCTGGCGGCCCTGCCCGCTCTGATCGGACGGGCCAGTCCGCTGCTCCTCGTCGCCGCCTTCGGCGTCTATTACCTGGGCTTCCCGTTGCGGGGCCTGCGCTGGACGCTCCTGCTCCGCGGAACGGGCTACGCGATCCGGCCACGCGACGGCACGGAGATCATCTTCATCAGCTGGCTCGTGAACTGCCTGGTGCCGGCCAAGCTCGGCGACCTGTACCGGGCGTACCTGCTGAAGATCAACAGCCCCGTCTCGTTGAGCCGGACATTCGGCACCGTCTTCATCGAGCGGGTCCTGGACCTCTTCGCCATCGTCGTCCTCGGCCTGGGGGCCGGCTTCGTGAGCTTCCGGACGGGGCTGCCGCCGGCCGTCCAGATCGTCTTCGCGCTGGGCGTGGCGGTCGTGATCCTGCTGGCCGTCGGCCTCCTGACGATGCGGAACCTTGGGCGTCGCATCCTCCTCCGGCTGCCCCTGCCGCATCGGGCGCTCGAGCTGTACGACCGGTTCGAGCAGGGGGTCTTCGGCGCCGTCGGCCTGCGCCATCTGCCGCCGCTCGTCGTGATCACCGGGCTCATCTGGGCGACCGAGGCCATGCGCCTGTTCCTCGTCGTCGAGGCCATGGGCATTCCGGGCGTCCATCTCGGCATCAGCGGATCGTTCTTCGTGGCCTTGTCCGGATCGCTCCTGACCGCGGTGCCCCTGACGCCCGGCGGCCTGGGGATCGTCGAAACCGGCGTGGTGGGGCTGCTGACCCTCGTCTACCGCGTGTCGGCCCCGGCGGCGGTTGCCATCACGGTCCTGGATCGAGCGATCAGCGTCCTCTCGATCATCGGCCTGGGTAGCATCGCCTACCTCGTCTCGCCCCTGCGCCGAGGCGCGGGACTGCGCGGGGCCCGCGAGATCGGCCCAACGTCGGTCACACCGATCTGACTGCCGGATCCGCCATCCGGCCACGTCGCGCCAGCGTATCCACGCATATATCCGCGTGCGTCGGACGGACGCCTCGCCGGCTGCCCCGGACGGACGCTCGCCCGCTGCCCCGGACGGGCGCCTCGCCGGCTGCCCCGGACGGGCGCCTCGCCGGCTGCCCCGGACCATGGACCGGCAGCTCTCTCGCCCGGCCATGCATGCTCAACACACCGGACGTCCGTCCACCGCACCAGACCGCTCCGCCGGCCTCTCCGAGTGGCGGACTACGCCGGTACGAACGGGTGATACAGGCCTAACACGGTGGACGGGATAGTGCGCACAGAGCGGACTCGACCTCGACCGCGTTCACGGAGCGCCCACCCGCACGATGACCACTCAGAACGGCCGAGCGTTCAACGAATGGCTGCGAGCCCAGCTCAAGGCCAAGAAGATGTCCCAGCGCCAGCTCGCCCAGCAGTCCGGGGTCGACCATTCCACGATCTCCCGACTCATCCGCGGCGACAGGATGCCATCCCTGGGTACGGCGACCAGGCTTGCCCGCGGCCTGCGCGAGCTCCGCGACGATGCCGATACGCCGGCCTACCTGGGCCTGGTCACGGCTGGCCCGACCAATCCGACCGCCCGCGTGGAATACGCCCTGCGGGCCGATGAGTCGCTGAGCGAGCCTCAGGTCCGTCAGATCATGGAGTACTACCTGGCCGTCCGCATGCGCCGCTTCGGGCGGGCGTTCCAGCCGTCGGAGAGCGCGGACCGGCCCATCGAACGGCCCGTCGTTCGCGGCGCCGGCGGCCCAGTTGCCGCCGGAGTCGGAACGCAGGCGCGGCTGACATCATCCCGACCGCTCGGCCGCTCGACCGGCCGCACGCAGGGTCGCTACTAGCGCATACCAGGGCACGACCCGGTCGCCTCCACGTCCGGGTCTCGGGGACAGCGAACGCCGGCCTTCGCGGCCGGCGTTCGTTATTGCCGGCCAGACCACCAGCGACTCGAGCCTATGGCGCCGTCGAGAGATAGACCGAGATGGTTCGGCCGGGAGCCGGCGGGAAGCGGTCGGCGAGCCGGAAGCGCGGTCCGGCCGCGGCGTCCTCCGCCGGCCCGCCGCAGACGTCCACGAACAGGTCGTCGCAGAGAATGACGAGCGCCCGCTTCCCGACCGGGTCCGTAGTTCGGCCGTCGATCGCCGTGCCACTGCGATCCAACGGGTAGAGGTAGGCATCCGGCGCCTTGAACTGCGGCAGGCTCACGATGGACCCGGGCATGGAACCGACGGTGCCCGCGATCCGCTGTGCCGCCGCGAGAGCCGCCGGATAGCCGCCATCTCTCGCGACCGGCGGGGGCTCATGGGTGAGGTTCCATGCCACGAGGGCCAGGACCACGGCGGCGGCAGCGACACGTCCCGCGATCGCGAGCCCATTCCCCACCCGCGGCGCCCCGCCGGCGAGGTGCCACAGGCCGGCCACGCCGAATCCAACGGCCAGGATCACGAGCGGATCCAGGAACGCGTGGTAGTGGTCGACGGGCAGCGGCGTCACGTATGCCAGGCTGGATACGCCCAGGCCCAGCACGAGGAAGCTCCAGGCGATCGTGGCGGCGATCCAGCGGACGAGTTGCCGCTCGGGCGCAGGTGCCACCCGAACGCGCCAGGCAAGCAGGGCACCGGCGCCGATCGCCGCGAGCACGCCGGCTGCGAGCGCGTCCGTCAGCAGGCCGGTGAGCGGCCAGGCCACGATCCGCAGCGAGACGAATACGACCCGCAGGATGGGCTCCGGCGCGGCGGCCTGTCCACCGCCGGCGAGGAACGCGATCGCCGAGCGGGCCTCGCGGAAGCCGGTCTGCAGCTCGGAGGCGAGCAGGGGCATGTAGCTCGCCGCGATGAGGATCAGGCCGCCGATCCCCGCCGCGATCACGCCGCGCCGCTCCGAGCCGTGGCGTCGCCGGGCATCGGCCACCAAGAAGGCAACGAGCGGTACCAGCAGTGTCCAGCCCAGGATGTGGCACTGCGTCGTGATGGCCTGGCCGGCGGCGGCGACGATCCACCAGCCGGATCGCCCGCTGGCCCACGCTCGCCAGGCTGCGCTCACCGCGAGGGCGCTCGAGAAGGCGACCAGGTTCGGGTACCACAGGAACGTCGACTCGTCGACGGCCGAGGCCGATACGGCCATGATGACGCCTGCCGCGATGCCCGCCGCGACGCCGGCAATCTGGCGAGCGAGCGCTGCCACCAGGCCGACCGCGACGATCCCGAGCAGGGCGATCTCGCCCACCACCACGGCCGGATCGCCGCCACCGACGAGGGCCGCCGGCGACAGGAGATAGTAGTAGAGGGCGCCGTGGTGGAAGTCGCCGATCGAGGTCGGCGGTCCCAGCAGGGGGGCCACGCCATCGGCGACGAGTGCGCGAAGGACGAGCATGTCATGGCCCTGGTCGGCGTCCCACGTGCCCC
>Ga0137373_10004995_pt1 | contig 14415 bp, 9 predicted proteins | sample SagtaG_5_FD_104912 | JGI IMG/M metagenome (GOLD analysis project Ga0137373, IMG submission 104912) | Vadose zone soil microbial communities from Sagehorn Ranch, Mendocino, California, USA - Sage1_R_80_16 metaG | ecosystem: Environmental > Terrestrial > Soil > Vadose zone | place: USA: California...
AAGGTCGGATTTAGGACTCGAGTGGCGAGGGTCTCGTGTGCGGCCGGGAGAGATTGCGTGCCCCCAACATTCTACGACACGCTGGCTTGAGGTCGGCCGTGATCGTCGGTAGTCCACGCGAGTCCTTCGCTGCACGACTCCGCGGCCGGAGCGCCGCGGGGAGGGCGGGAGAGACGGGTGGGCCTTGGGAAACCCGTCGTCGTACGTCGTGACAGGCGTACCCTTACCGACATTCAGGCGGACTGCTAGCCGGTCCGATCGGGTTTCCGAAGGCCCACCCGTCTCTCCCGCCCGGCGAACGGGCAGTCAGGGTTCGAACTGAGACACTACCCCGCCGTCCTTCGTCCCCGCCTCGCCGAGGACTAAGCTTTTCGCGGAATGGGAATCGTTTGGAATGAGCCCTGAGCATCGCGCGATCCTCGAGCGGATGCGCTCCTCGGCCGGCGTCGTACGGCGCGTCGTGGAGGATGCGCCGCCGGACCGGTTCGGCCGGGCGCCGGTCTTCGGCGATTTCGACGAGGAGGGCTATCGCCGCGCCAGCCTGGCCCGTGGCGAGGCGGTCACGGACCTGCTCGACACGATCGTGGCCGAGCACGAGCAGCTCGCGCGGCTGCTCCAGACGCTTCCCGATGCCGACTGGTCCCGCCAAGGCCGCCATCCTTCGATCGGTGTCATGTCGATCGAGTTCCTCGCCCGGCGGGTGGGCGAGCACGCCGAGGAGCACGCGGCGCAGATCGCGGCGGCCATGCAGGCCGACCCAGCGGAAGGAAACCGGTCGCGCTAGGCGGCTCGTGGTATATGTCGTCGACACGTCTACAAGGGAGATCGCCATGTCGGATCCTCAAGCCCACGTACTGAATCTCATCTTTGGCCGGTGGCGTAGCCAAATTCTCTACGCCGGCGTGAAGGTCGGCGTCTTCGATGCGCTGTCGAGCGAGCCGACGGGGGCCGACGCGATCGCGCGGCAACTGGGCCTGGACCCCACGATGTCGTATCGGCTGCTCCGGGCCATCGGGTCGCTGGGACTCGCCGCAGAGCATCCCGGCCGTCGGTTTTCCTTCACCGAAGCCGGGCAAATGCTGCGGAGCGATCATCCCCAGTCACTGCGGGGCATGACGTTGCTCGAGGAGGGACCGGAGCATTACGCGCTGTGGAAGCACCTGCCGGCGATGGTGCGCGACGGCGAGCAGAACGCCTTCGTGCGCGAGTTCGGCCGAATGGCATTCGACCATGCCGCTCACGATCCCGCCTACGCGGACGTGTTCGACCGCGCGATGAGCAGCTATTCCAGCGCGCAGACGGCGTGGGCCCTCGAGGCCCTGGAGGGCTATGACTTCGGGCGGATCCGGCATCTGTGTGACGTCGGTGGTGGGCACGGTCACATGCTGTGTAGTTTTCTCGCCAAGTACCCGCACCTGTCGGGAACGGTGCTGGAGCGCGCCAGCGTGCTCGAGAACACGCAGACGCTCTGGGCGAACGCGCTCGGCGTCGGCGACCGTTGCCGGTACGTGGGGGGCGACATGTTCGTCGACGTGCCTCCCGCCGACGCGTACACGATGAAGATGATCCTGCACGACTGGAATGACGAGGAGTGCGTGCAGATCCTGCGCAACCTCCACCGCCGGGCATCGCCGGGTGGCCGCATCTTCATCGTCGAGCACGTCATCCCGGACATCGACACGCCGCACTTCGCGAAGCTCTTCGACATCCACATGATGTGCTGGGGAACCGGCCGAGAGCGGACAGCCGACGAGTACGCCGCGCTCTTGGAGCAGGCCGACTGGAAGTATCTGACGACCCGGTTCCCGCCTGAGGGGGCGATGGGCGTGGTCGAGGGCGCCAGGCGGTGACGACGATCACGCAAGAGACTGGCTGAGCCAGCGCCACACGCGCTCGGGCGTGATCGGCAGCGAGCGGATCGTCACACCGTAGGGCGCGAGCGCGTCCTCGACGGCGTTGGCGACGGCGGCGGGGCCGGGGATCGCGCCGCCCTCGCCGACGCCCTTGCTGCCCAGCGCGGTGAAGGGCGACGGCGTCTCGAGTCGATCGACCTCGATCGCGGGGACGTCGAGGGCGGTCGGCTTGAGATAGTCCATGAAGGTCGCGGTGAGGAGCTGGCCGTCGGCGTCGTAGCGGAACTCCTCGAGCAGCGCCGCGCCCATCCCGTGCACCGTCGAGCCGTGCACCATGCCCTCCACGATCAGCGGGTTCAGCTCGCGCCCGCAGTCGTGGACCACCACGTGCGCCAGGATGCGGACCTGTCCGCTGCCCGGGTCGACTTCGACCAGGCAGCAGTGCGCGGCGTTGGAGAAGACGAGCTGCGAGCGCACGCGTCGACCGGGGCCCATGGGCTCGGCCAGCGGGTTCTGATGGACGTGACGCGCCACGAGCCCCGGCTCCTCGCCTGACGGCAAGCCGAGGACGTCGGCGTACGCCGTCCGCGCCAGCTCGCGCAGCGTGAGCCCGCGGCCGGGCACGCCGCGCACGCGCGCCTCGCCGTCGAGGAGCTCGAGGTCCTCGGCGGCCACTTCCAGACGATGGGCGGCGATGCGCAGGAGCTTGTCGCGGACCCTGCGCGCGGCGCCGACCACGGCGCCGACGTCTGTCACCGAGAACTTGTTCGAGTAGTTGCCGGAGAGATAGAGCCAGGGCGTCGTTCCCGAATCGAAGCCGCGCTCGACGGTGACGTGCTCGGGCGTGAGCCCGAGCTCGTCGGCAACGATCTGCGCGACGACGGTCTCGTAGCCCTGGCCGCTCGCGGGATCGCCGAGCGCCGCCCGCACCTGCCCGTCCGGCTCCACCCGCACCATCGCGGCCTCGGCGGACCCCGACGCGGCCCGACGGCCCGTCACCAGCTCGTACGACGCGAGGTTGGTACCCGCCGGCTCCACGGACGTCGCGATGCCGATGCCGAGCAACCGGCCCTCCGCGCGTGCCCGCGCTTGCTCGGCGCGGCGGCCCGCGTAGTCGAAGCGCTCCAGGGCACGGCGCAGGGTGGCCGGATAATCGCCGCTGTCGTACTGCGAGCCCGTCGGCGTCGTGTACGGCATCTGCTCGGGCGCGACGTAGTTGCGCAGACGCAGCCCGGCCGGGTCGATCTCGAGCCGACGGGCCAGCAGCGCCATGGCCCGCTCGACGGCGAAGCACATGAAGGGCTTGCCGATGCCACGGTTGGCGCCGCTCGGGCACTTGGTGGTGAGGACCGAGTACGGCTCGTAGCGGATCGCCCCGATGCGGTAGCCGTTGGCGATGTTGCCGAGCTTGATGAGGTTGTGCTGCGCGGAAGACACGAGGTTCTTGCCCTCGTCGGCGATGTCCCGCACCGCGAGCGCCAGCACGGTGCCGTCGCTCCGGTACGCCAGCTCGACGTCCATCACCCCGTTGCAGGCGTGCATCAACGCCGTCAGGTTCTCGCGGCGATCCTCGACGTACTTCACCGGCCGGCGCGCCTTGCGGGCGAGCAGCGCGCACACGAGGAGGTAGGCCGGCCGGCGCTTGTTGCCGAAGGCGCCGCCGATGTCGGGGCAGATCAGGCGCAGGCGCGACTGGGGGACGCCGAGCGACTCGGCCAGGATCGCGAGCGTGAGACCGGGCCGCTGGTCGTTGGTCCAGAACGTGTAGGCGTCCATGCCCGCGTCGTGCTCGGCGATCACCCCGAAGGTCTCGAGCGGTGTGGACGCGTAGCGCTGGATCTCGAAGCGCTCGCGGAGCACGCCGTCCGCGCGCGCGAACGCGGCGTCGACGTCGCCGTAGGTCAGCACGTCGTGCCAGAGCACGTTCGAGCCCAGCTCGGGATAGAGCAGTGTCGCGTCCGGCCGGATCGCCTCCTCGGCATCGACCACGGCCGGGAGGGGCTCGTAGACGACGCGGATGTGCTCGAGCGCGTCCTCCGCGGTCGCGCGGTCGACGGCGGCCACGGCGGCGACGGGCTCGCCCGCGAACCGCACGCGGTCGGTGGCCAGGCACCAGTCGCGGAGCGGCACCGGCGTGGGGATCAGCGGGCGGATCGGGTGCGACACCGCGGCGGCGCCGGTCCCCGTCAACACGGCGAAGACGCCGGGCAGCCGTTCGGCGGCGTCCGTGTCGATCGAGATCACGCGGGCATGCGCGTGCGGGCTTCGCAGCATCGCCGCGTGGGCCAGGCGCGGCCGCGAGATGTCGTCGAGGTAGGCGCCGCGCCCCGTAGTGAGCCGCGCGTCCTCCTTGCGGGTGACGGGACGGCCAACCCAGCGGGTCACGGATGTTCCCGTGGTTGTAGGATGCCCATCGAGCGACGTCAGCGCGTCGGGGAAGGCGAAGCGGCCGAGAACTTCGGCATGACGTCGGTCGCCAAGAGCTCCATCGAGCGGCGCCAGAGCTTGGGCTGGTCCCAGTCGTGGCCGGCCATGAGCAGTGTCCCGAAGTGGCCCGTCTCCTCGCGTAGCGCCACGAGCTGATCGAGGACGCGCCGCGGGCTGCCCGCGATGATCATGCCGCGCTTGATGGCGTCGACGGTCACCGCCTCGTCGGGCATGTCGAGGTCGGGCTTCACCATGAACAGCGCCTTGCGCAGGCGGGTGAAGCTGAACAGGAAGAAGCTGTAGTAGAAGGAGAGGCCGCTGTCGGGGTCGGCGAGGTAGTCCTCGGCTTCGGCGTCGCTCTCCGTGACGAGCACGCTGCGCGACACGCGCCAGATGTCGGGGTCGGACCGCCGCCCGGCCTGCTCGCAGCCTTCCGCGTACTTCTCCCAGTGCCCGCGCAGGTAGCGCCGGTGGAAGAAGTTGCCGGAGACGGGGATCCAGCCGCGCTCGCCCGCCGTCTTGGCGCTGCTCGAGCTCGGGTTGAGCAGCGAGAGCGCGATCGGTGGATGCGGCTGCTGGTACGGCCGCGGCACGTAGCCCACCTTGAACTCGGGATAGATGTGCTGCTCGACCGCGATCTTCCAGAACCGGCCGTCGATGCGATAGGGCGGGTCCTGGGTCCACAGCTTGAGCACGGTGTCGATCGACTCCAGCATCATCTGCGGCCGCAGCTCGGCCTGGCCCACGTCGAACAGCTCGAAGTCGCTCACGAGGCCGCCGGGGCCGATGCCGAAGATGAAGCGGCCGCGACAGAGCTGATCGAACATCGCCACGTGCGCGGCCACCGTCCCCGGATGCAGCTGGGGCATGTTGATGACGCCGGTGCCCAAGCGGATCTGGCGCGTGCGATCGATGAGGCTGGCCAGGAAGATGAGCGGCGAGGTGATGCGCTCGCTCCACGAGCTGAAGTGCTCGCCCACGAAGGCTTCGGTGAAGCCGAGGCGGTCGGCCAGGATGATGGCCTCGCGGTCCTCCTCGAGGATGGTCGTGTAGTCGCGGGCCGGGTGATGGAACGGCATCGTGAACATGCCGAGCTCGACCGTCACGGCAACCTCCCTGGGCGTCGACGCCGCCAGAACGGAGACGTAGGCCAGCGGGCCTCCATCTCATAGTACGGCGCGCGGGCTTCGAGGTAGCGGGCGAAACCGCGCCGCACGCGGCCGGCGTAGTCCTCGGTCGCTCCCGGCTCGCCGTCGAGAGCGGCGAGCGCCGCGGCGGCGCCGTCCCAGCCGGTGGCCAGGGCCGCGACGATGCCGTGGGAGGACAGCGGGTCGTAGGCGGCGGCCGCGTCCCCGACGGCGATCCATCCCGGGCCCGCCACCGGGTTCAACATCGCGCTTCCGGCCGCGACGACGATCGGTGGCGTGGCCAGGCGGTAGCGGGACGTCTCCACGCGGGCGTGCGTGTGGACGCTGCGCGCCAGCCGCTCCGACCAGGCCGCGGGGGATCGGCCACCGCTCTGGCGCAGCAGATCGGGATCGGTCATGAAGGCACAGGCGAGACGGTGATCGGGGAGACGCGCCGAGTACCACCAGCCGTCCGCGAGCGCCTCGATCAACGTGGCACCGTCGGCGAGCGGTTCGCCATGCGGACTCAGGAAGGCGACCAGCGCGACCAGGCGATCGTGAACCTCCCGCCGCGCACCCTGACCGCGGCCGATCCGGCTCGAACGTCCCGTCCCATCGATCACGAAGCGCGCCGTGATCTGCGAGCGTCGGCCGGGCGCGCCGATGGTCAGCCGGTAGCCGTCCCGCGCGCGCGCCAGCCGTTGCAGGCGTGCGCGCGGCAACCACCGCGAGCCGGCGCGGACGGCCTCGCTGGCGAGCATGGCCTCGAAGCGGCGACGGTCGATGTGCCAGCCCGGGCCGTGCGGGTCACGCAGGAAGTCGTAGGTCTCGAGCCCATCGCCGCCCCAGCTGGAACGGTTCGCGTAGCACGGCCGATGGTCCGCCGCGCAGTGCCGCTCCCAGACGCCGATCCGCTCCAGCACCGGCCGCGCCGAGGGAGCCAGGCTCTCCCCGATCTTGTCGTCGGTGTGGTCGTCGGCATCGATCACCACGACCCGGGCCCCGGCGCGAGCGAGACGGATGGCCGCTGCGGCGCCCGCGGGTCCGCCACCGCCGACGGCGACGTCGAACGCCTCGCCGGTCATTCCTGAATATCGGCCCCTTCCTGCACCCAGAATTGCTCGGGGAAGTCCGGGTCACCGGGGCCGGGCCGCGCGGTCACGATCCCGTACGTACCCCACACGCGGATGAACTCGTTGATGAACTTGAGGCTGTCCGCGTGGTCGATTGGAATGCGGCTGAGCCAGAGCCGTCGCTCGTTGAACGCCGTCTTCCGGTCTCGCAGGGGCGCCGCGCGCCGCATGACCGTTTCATAGTTGCCGCGCGGCAGGACGTGATTCGGTACTCGCGCCGGCCAGAAGGTCGGAAGGTAGGCGCCGTCGGTCGGATCGTAAGCGAAGCGACAGCTCGCGCTGTCCGTCTGCCAGGGCACGGCCATCCAGCGCGTGAGATCTCCCGGCCCGCTGGCGCTCAGCGGCCCGCCGGCGGCGAGCGCGATCCTCGAGTCGAGCGAATCTCCCCAGTCGGGCTCGGGGCCCGTGCGGCGGCGGAGCCTGAATGGCGCCTCGTACATGAGGGAGATCCGCATCGGCCACGTCATCTCGCACCCGGGATGGAACGGTCCACCGAGCGCCTCGTCGAGCGCCGCTCGATCCAGCGCCCCGGGCCGCTCACCCAGCGGAATCTCGTCCAGGTTCTCCGGAAAGCGCAGGCCGTTCGCGGGCCAGTCGGCGTCGAAATCACCGACCGCCCATCGCCGCAGCCACTCGTACTGCGCGGGCAGCACCGCCAGATAATGGCGCGGGCTCACCGGCGGCAGCGCGACCGCGTCACCGTAGTAAGGGGGCAGCAACCCCGGCTGGCGTTCGGTGAATGCCGGATCACGAAACTGTGCGAAGACGGCCGAACGCAGCGACTGGAATTGCGGCGAGCGGCTCGCGAGCTGCCGCAGCAGCTCGGGCCGGGTGAAATCCTCCGCCGAACCCCAGCCGAAGCCGGTGAAGATACCGAAGTTCACCCACTGCTGCCGCACGAGCCGCTCCAGGAGTGGGAAGATCTGTCGCGCGAACGAGGGCCGGAGCGTCGGATCGGAACCCGCGGCGACCTCGTGGATCACGTCGTACATGGTCACGCTGCCGGCGATGCCGGGCGCATAGTTCGGCGGCGCGACCACGACCCAGGCCCCTCGCGCGCGCAGCGTGCGCCCCCCGATGCGGACGATGGCCTCCACGGGCCCGTCCGAGGTGTCGTCGTACCACATCGAGTTGTTGGCGAAGGTGCTGGCCGGGTTGTCGGCCAGCGGCGTGCCGGAGCTCCCCCGGCCACCCAGCACCAGCAAGCGGCCCCGATCGTCCGTCCGCACCTCTCCGAGCGGGACGCCGACGTCGAGGAACCGCCCGCCGTCGAACCGGTAGCGGGGGTCGCCCCCGTCGATGTTGACGGAACGTCCGCCGATCTCCCGCGGACCGGGATCGATCGTGAGGTGCTTGCGGTCGGTGCCGGTGACGTTCGCGTTCCGACGCCCGACGACGAGCGGCGGCAGATCGTGATCGGGATTGCCGTTGATGGACTCGGGGATGTCGAACGCCTGCTCGAAGTCGTACCAGGCGGCCTTCGCGTTCGCGACGTGAACCTGCCAGGTGATGTCGGCCTGGTCCGCCGTCACCTCGGCGACGACCTGGCCGAGGCGGTTGAAGCCGAAGATCCGGAAGCGCGCGGCCTGGCGCAGGATCCGGCCCTCGGCGTCCTTGAACCCCCCCGGCGGCAGGGGGTGATGGCCGGGCACCTCGGGGCCGAGGAAGAAGCCGTCGGGTGAGTTGCCGACGCGGCCGATGCCGATGGCGGGATGGATCGCGCAACGAACGATGTCGCGATCGTCGATTCCGCGGGCCGACACCGTCCTCGACGACAACGCCGGGGCCGCGAGGCCATAGATCGCGTATTTCAGGAGCTGGCGCCGATTCATCGATCTCCTCGCGTCGAGGACTGCGCAACCGAGCCCTCCCTTGATAGAGGACGGCGACGGGGTCGTCAAGGGACATTGACGTGGCGAGGGGCCGCGCGATAGCCTTGACGGGTCGTGCGCTTCAAGATCCAGCTTCTCCATCCTCCCGGGATCTATCACGCGAGGAACCTGTCCTCGCTGACGCCGTCGCTGCCGCTGGGGCTGGCCTACGTCGCGGCCGCGCTCGAGAAGGCGGGATTTGCCGTGGGCGTCATCGACGCGATCGGCGAAGCGCCCACCCAGGTCGAGAAGGATGGGGAGTTCCGGCGCGTCGGGCTGGGCACCGCGGACATCATCCGCCGGATCGATCCCGACACGAAGGTCGTCGGCATCTCGCTCATGTTCTCGTTCCTCTGGCCCGCGACCCGCGAGCTGCTCCGGGCCATCCGCGCGGCCCGGCCCGACGTGATCCTGGTGGGCGGCGGCGAGCACTTCACGGGGCTGCCCGAGTACTCGATGGCGCAGGCGCCCATCGATTTCATCGTCATGGGCGAGGGCGAGGAGACCGTCGTCGAGCTGATGCACGCGCTGGCCGCCGGGCGAATGGACCACGGGAGCATCGCGGGACTGGCCTGGCGCCAGGACGGCGAGATCCGGATCAATCCGCGTCGCGCGCGCCACCGGGACGTGGACGAGATCGCGTGGCCGGCCTGGCACCTCTTCGACGTCAAGGCCTACGACGATCAGGAGCTGGTCAACGGGATCCACAAGGGGATGACGATCCCCATCCTGGCCACGCGGGGCTGCCCCTATCAGTGCACGTACTGCTCGTCGCCCTCGATGTGGACGCAGCGGTGGCTGCCGCGAGACCCGGTGGACGTCGCCGACGAGATCGAGCACTACGTGCGCGCGTACGGCGCGACGAACTTTCCGTTCCAGGACCTCACCGCGATCATCCGCAAGGACTGGATCGTCACCTTCTGTCGGGAGCTCATCCGGCGGCGGCTCGGCGTCGTCTGGCAATTCCCCTCGGGGACGCGCTGCGAGGCGATCGACGACGAGGTCGCGCCGCTCTTGCGCGATTCCGGGGGGCGTCACCTGGCCTTCGCGCCGGAGAGCGGCTCGGAGCGCACGCGCGCGCTCGTCAAGAAGAAGATGACGACGCCGGCGCTGCTCGCGGCGGTGCGCGCCTCCGTCCGGGCCGGCCTGAACGTCACCGCCTTCTTCGTCATCGGCTTCCCCCACGACACGCGCGAGGACGTCCGCGAGACGGTGCGCCTGGTCCGGCGGCTCGCCCGCGAGGGGATCGACGACATCACCATGTCGTTCTTCTTCCCGATCCCGAACACCGAGCTGTACCACGGCCTCGTGAACAAGGGCCGGGTGCAGCTCACCGACGGGTTCTTCATGGCGCCCATCACCTCGGTCGATGTCACGCTCCGCGCCGAGGACAACTATTGTGAGGCGCTTTCCGCCCGCCAGCTCACCCTGCTGAAGTACTGGGTGTTCCTGAACTTCTACGCGACCTCGTTCCTCGTCCGCCCGGCGCGGCTGCTCCGCGTCCTCGGCTGTGTCTTCACCACGCGCGAGGACTCGAAGCTCGAGGCCCTGGTGCAGGAGCTGAAGCGCCGGCTCAGGGTCTCGCTGATCCAGACCTTCGGGCGAAAGTCCGGAAGTCCCGCGCCCTCTCGCTGAGGCGAGATCAACTCGGACAGCCGGCGCCTGCCGGCCGCGAGCTCAGCGCTCGACGGCGGGCGGGGCGCGCCGCACGAGGCGCACGAGCGGAGCCGGTACCCACCAGTTCCAGCGGCCCATCAGGCGCATCGTCGACGGCACGAGCAGGGCGCGCACGACCGTGGCGTCCAGGATCACCGCGAGGCCGATGCCGATGCCGACGGCCTTGATGATGACCGAGTCGGCGAACGCGAACGCGAAGAACACGCCGGCCATGATCGCCCCCGCCCACGTGATGAGCCGCCCCGTCCGCTCGAGACCGCGACCGACGGCCTGGGTGTTGTCCCCCGAGCGCTCGTACTCCTCCCGGATCCGGCTCAGGAGCAGGACCTCGTAGTCCATCGAGAGACCGAACACGAGACAGAACATGATGATGGGCGTCGCCGTCTGGATCGGTCCCGGCGTGAAGTCGAGCCACCGCGACAGGTGGCCGTCCTGGAAGATCCACACGAGCGCGCCATAGGAGGCGCTGATCGATAACAGATTGACGATCACGGCCTTGACCGGCAGGAGCAGCGACCCGAGGAGCAGGAACAGCGCGAGGAACGTGGCGACCACGACGAGGCCGATGGCGAGCATCGCCCGGTCGGCGACGACCTTCATGAAGTCGAGGTCGAACGCCGTCGGACCCGTCACCAAGAGCTCGCCGTCCATCGGCGGGTGGGAGGAGCGGATCGCGCGCACCAGGGCGCGCGCCTCGTCACCGCCGGGCGGCAGCGACGTCGACGCCGCGAGCACGATGAGATGCTCGCCGACGGTCTGGTGAAATGCCTCGGCCAGCGGCGGCGGGCGCATCGCCGCGGGTAGCGCCGCGAGCTGCTGCGTCTGCTCGGGCGTCATCCCCGGCAGGTCGACGACGCTCTGCACCCCGCTCACCCCGGGCTGGCGCGCGAGCCAGCGGCTCAGCTCGCCGACGCGGCGGACGCGGTCGGGCGCCAGCGGCGAGCCGTCGGGATAGTGCGCGACGACGACGATCCGGCTCGCGTCTCCGCCGGGAAACTCGCGCCGGATCAGCTCGTCGCCGCGGCGAGCCTCGGCCCAGCGCGGCAGCGAGGTGGCGTCGCCCGCGCCGAGGCGTATGTGGAGGAATGGCGCGCCGAGCACGAGCAGGGCCGCCGTGACCGGCAGGAACACGTGCCAGGGATGCGCCATGACGAGCTCGGCCACGCGGTGCCAGAGCCCCGACCCGGCGTCCATCCGAGCGGAACGGAGCAATGGCAGGGACAGCGCGTTGACGCGCGGTCCGAGAATCGCCAGGACGGCGGGCAAGAAGGTCAGGCCGTAGACGACGGCCAGCACGACGACGATCGTGCCGGCCAGCCCGAGCGAGCCGATGTTTCCGAGGCCCAGTGCCAGCATCCCGAGGAGCCCGATCGCCACGGTCATGCCCGAGAAGAGGATCGCGCGCCCGGCGGTCGACATCGTGTGGGCGAGCGCCTCGGGAATCGGGCGCCGCACGATCTCCTCCCGGAAGCGGCTCACGATGAACAGCGAGTAGTCGATGGCGACGCCGAGCCCGATCATCGTCACGATGTTGGGCGCGTAGGCCGAGACCGACATGCGCCGGGCCAGCAGATCGACGCCGGCCATCCCGCCGAGCATCGCCAGGATTCCCACCCCGAGCGGCAGCAGTGCCGCCACCACGGAGCCGAAGGCCAGCAGCAGGAACAGGGCGACCACGGGCAGGATCACGAGCTCCGCCCTCGCCAGGTCGCGCTTGGCCACGTCGACGAAGTCGTGGTTCAGCGGCACGTTCCCCGCCGCGACGACCTCGAGCGAGTCCGAGTGGACGAGGCCGCGCAGGGCCGCGTATTCCTCGGGACGAATCGAGGAGAACTCGAGGGAGGCGGGGCCGGAGGCGCGCTGCTGGAGCTCGACCACGACGCGAATGCGTCGGCCGTCGCGCGAGATCAGCGCGGCGTCCGCCGGACCGCCGTCATGGGGCGTGCGGATGCGCGCCACCCGCGGATCCTTCTGGAGTGGAGCCAGGGCCCGCTCGACCTCCGCTCGAAAGGCCGGGTCGGTGGCTCGGTACGTGCGGCTGCCGAGGATCAGATCGAACGAGACCGGCTGCCCGGGAAGCTCGCGGGAGATCAGCCCGGCAGCCCGTCCGGACTCGGTGGTGGTGAGCACGGTCCCCGCTTCGAGCGGCGCGCCGCGCACGACCAGACCGGTGGCCGGCGCCAGCGACAGCGCGGACAGGCCGACGAGCCACCAGCGCAGGCGATAGACTTGCCGCCCCCAGCGTCCCAGCATGTCGTCCATCGCGTCCTCTGGTGGTCGCGCTCGGGACCTTCAGCGCGGATGATTTCACTCTAGCAGTCTCCGGCCTGCGCGCCAGCGCTCGGGCTCGCACGATGACTTAGAATCCTGGTGATGTCGCGGACCCTCTCCGCGAGTGTCATCGCCTTGCTGATCGGTCTCGGCGGCGGTCTGTGGGTCTCCGGCGTCGCGCGGGGCGCGGACCCGGCGCTCGCCGACGAGGCGCTGGAGCGCCTGCAGGTCTCCGTCGAGCAACGGCGGCGCCTCCTGCGCGGCGAGGTAATCGCCTACCCCGTCGGGGAGAGCAGCGAGCGGGAGGTGGCCGTCGGCCTGGCCCTCGTCGTCACGGCTCCGCTGGGCCAGCTCACCGACTATCTCGTCGAGGGTCGGCTGCTCGCCCGCGATGCCACCATCCTCGCCCACGGCCTCGTGCCCGATCCGGCGAGGCCCGCCGGGTTACCGGCGATCCGATTCACCGGTGGCGAGCAAGACGAGGCGGAGGGTTTGCTGGAGGCGGGTCCCGGGACCCGGTTCAATCTCTCGCCAGGCGAGATCGAGGCGCTCCGCGCGCTTCGCGCGTCGCCGGCGGGCGTGGGCGGCGTCACTGCGGACCAGGCCTCGGACGAATACCGGAAGCTTCTGCGGGACCGCTGGCAGGCGTACCAGCGGGGAGGGCTGGCCGCCATCCCGCCGTATGCCCGTGGTGGCGGGGCTATCACGGATCCGGCGGCCGAGCTGCGCCGGGCCTTGCCCGATGCCGAGCGCGTCGCCCGGTTCGGCCCTCACCTACGCGACGCCCTGGCGCGATATCCCGTCGCCCAGCCGCCGCAGGCGATCAGCCGCTTCTACTGGATCAAGCGCCGCGTGCAGCGACGGCCGGACCTGAGCCTGCTGCACCAGATGGTCATGGCCGCGCCGGACCTGGTCGTGCACGTGGAGCGCTACTTCTACGTCGGGCACTCCTACAACGCGGCCCAGATCATCACCGGCGCCTTCACGTACCAGGAGGGCACCGTGCTCTTCGCCACGAGCCGCTTCTCGACGGACGAGGTGCTGGGTCTCGGCAACCAGCTCAGGCGCACCGTCGGCCGCAGCCAGCTCCGCGACGAGATGCGCAAGCGCCTCGAAGGCGTCCGCCTCTCGCTCCAGCCCGTGCCGCCACCGCCCCAGAGCCCATGAGCGGACTGCGCGTTGACGCCGCGGCGGCCGCGCCTGATCATATGACCACTTTCATGGTCAGGTGAGCGTATGCGACGGCAGAAAGTCGGCGCGGCCGAATTCAAGGCTCGGTGTCTCGAGCTGATGGACCGCGTGGCGACAACCGGGAATGCCATCATCATCACGAAGCGCGGGACGCCCGTGGCCCGCCTGGCGCCCAGCGGACGGCCTTCGTGCAGCAGCTCTGCGCCGGCACCAGGGTCTCGTTAGTCAGCCCTTTAGAAGGGCAAGATTGAGAGGTCGCGAGCCAGCTCGGCAGGTCTCTGCGTCACCCAGTATGGCTTCGCGGCGCAGTGGATTTCGAGTTCCCTGCACCCCGAGGACCATCGAGCACCAGCGGACGTCATCGATCATAAAATCAGAGACTTCCGGCACCTGCGCTGAGCAGTTCTGCACGTTGCTGTGTGAGATAGTTCGGGCACAATCCTGACACAGGTCCTAGCGCAAGACTCGTGGCCGTCCTCACGGCCGCAATCTCGATCGGTGCCCTGATGGCCGCGGTTCCCGGCGCTGGCCGGTCCGCGGAGACACCCGACGCGGCCGTGTGCTGCTGGCCGCGATCGCCGCCGATGCGCCAAGCCTCGATCCCCACCAGGAGGAGACGTTCGCGACGATCGAGGTCGTGGCGCCCTGCTATAGCACCTTGCTCCAGATCGATCCCTACCATTACCCCAAGATCATCGGCGACGTGGCGACCGAGTGGAAGATCGCGCCCGACGGGCTGACCTACACGTTCAAGCTCCGGCAGGGCATCCGGTTCCACGACGGCTCGGCGTTGACCTCCGCCGACGTCAAGGCCACGTACGAGAAGATCGTGTCCCCGCCGGCGGGCGTCCGGAGCATCCGCAAG
>Ga0137373_10005000_pt1 | contig 14407 bp, 10 predicted proteins | sample SagtaG_5_FD_104912 | JGI IMG/M metagenome (GOLD analysis project Ga0137373, IMG submission 104912) | Vadose zone soil microbial communities from Sagehorn Ranch, Mendocino, California, USA - Sage1_R_80_16 metaG | ecosystem: Environmental > Terrestrial > Soil > Vadose zone | place: USA...
GGACAGGCACGTCGCCTCCGCGGTCCTCTGGCTGAGTGAGAGGACCGCTCCGGCGACGTGTGCCCAAAAACGCGGATCACGAGGGGGGGTTGACAACGAGGGTCCTCATAGAAGGACCCGCCGCAGCCGCAGTTGCCGGCTTCGCTCCGCAGGAGCCACACCGAGATGCGCAGCGCAACCGGCGTGGTCAGCGGATCTGACAAAGTAGTGGATTCGCGATTTGAACATTGACGATTATGGATTCACCGACTCGCGATCAGGGATTCGTGATGAGGGATTAGTTTAGCCAGGGATTCTTCCCTAGCGACTATGATGGTGGCGATGGAGGAACGGCGCGCCGCAGCCCGTGTGGCGGAAGGCAGCACAGACCAGGTGGTCGCGTTCGTGCGCAACCTGATCGAGCGCGGCCGCGTGCGGCCCGGCGACCGCCTCCCGGCCGAGCGCGATCTCGCGAGTCGGATCGGCGTGAGCCGCCCCTCCGTGCGGGCTGGCCTCCACGCGCTCGCGGCGATGGGGGTCGTGCAATCGCGGCACGGCTCCGGCACCTACATCCAGGACGGCCCGCCGGCGCTCGGGTCCGAGCCGCTCGGCTTTCTCGCCGCGCTCCATGGATTCACCACGCAGGAGATGAACGAGGCGCGTCAGATCCTCGAGGTCGGCGGCGCCGCGCTCGCGGCGGAACGCGCGACGCCGGAGCAAGTGGCGACGCTCGCCGACGAGGTGGCCGGGCTGTTTGCGTCACTCGACGACCCGCACGTGTTCCTCGTGCACGACATCAGCTTTCATCGCGGCGTCGCGGCGGCGTCGCACAACCCCGTGATCGCCTCAATTGTCGAGATGGTGTCCGCGCTCTACTACGAGCGGCGGCGCGACACCGTCCAGCGCGCGTCCGATCGCGACCTGCGCGATGCGGCCCACGCGCACCGCCGTATCTACTTGGCGATCAAGGCGCGCGAGGTCGAAGAGGCGCGCCTGGCGATGTCCGAACATCTGAGGCAGGCCTATCGATACCAGGCACAGGAGCGGGCGATCCGGAGCCCGCGGCGGCGATCCTCATGAGCGCGAAATCTCTTTTCGATCTCGACGGCCGCGTGGCCGTTGTCGTCGGAGGCACCAGCGGCATCGGCCGCGTGCTCGCGTTGGGACTCGCGGAGGCGGGCGCACACGTCATTGCGACGGCGAGGCGTGCGCAGCTCGTGGACGAAGTCGCGTCCGAGATTGAGAAGCGTGGGCGCCGCACGCTGCGCGTGGCCACCGACGTGCTCGATCGGCAGGCGCTCGCGGTCACCGCAAGCGTGATCCTCAAGGAGTTCGGCCGGATCGATTCGGTCATTTATGCGGCGGGCACGACGAAGCGCGTGCCGACGCTCGACATGGCGGACGAGGACTGGGAGCGGATCATCGACACGAACCTCACGGGCGCGGTGCGAACCTACCAGGTGTTCGCGCGGCCGATGATGGAGCGGAAGTACGGGCGGCTGATCGGCATCGCATCACTCTCATCGTTCGTGGGCCTGCACGAGGTCGCGGCGTACACCGCGTCGAAATCCGGCATCGCCGGCCTGACGCGCGCGCTCGCGGTCGAGTGGGCGCCATACGGCGTCAACGTGAACGCGATCGCGCCAGGCGTCTTCCGGACCGACCTCAATACGGCGCTCCTCGACGGACCGCGCGGCCGCGAGTTCCTGGTGCGCACGCCGATGCAGCGGTTCGGCAAGCTCGACGAGCTTGTCGGCGCGGCCGTCTACCTGTCGTCGGACGCGTCGACGTTCGTCACCGGCCAGATCATCGCCGTCGACGGCGGGTTCCTCGCGAGCGGAGTGAACCAATGAATCCCGCGATCGCGATCAGCGATCAGGACAACGTCGCCACGGCGCTCGAGGCGCTGGAGCAGGGGCGTGTGCTCGAGATCGCCGGACAGCGGATCACGGTGGGCGCGGCGATCCCGCGCGGCCACAAGATTGCGCTGCGATCGATCCGCGCCGGCGAGGCCGTGATCAAGTACGGCAGCCCAATCGGCACGGCCACCGCGGAGATCGCCGCGGGGATGCACGTCCACACGCACAACGTCGAGAGCACGCGCGGCCGCGGCGATCGGGGCGCCGGTGGCGCCGGCGTGCATGGCACCGGTGGTGCCGGCCTTTAGGCCGGCCATTACGGAATGACGAACACTTTTCTCGGGTACAAGCGGCCGAACGGACGCGTGGGCGTGCGTAATCACGTGCTCGTCGTGCCGACGGTGATCTGCTCGGCTGTCGTCGCGGAGCGCATCGCGAACGCTGTGCCGGGCGGCGCTGCGCTTCCGCACCTCGCCGGGTGCGGCCAGCTCGGCCCCGATCGCCAGGTCACGCACGAAACCCTGGCGGCTTACTGCGGTCACCCGAACGTCGGCGCCGTCCTCGTCGTCGCGCTTGGCTGCGAGCAGGTCATCGCGCAGCACCTGGCGGACGCCGCACGCAAGGCGGGAAAGCCCGCGCAGGTCATCGCGATCCAGAGCGAAGGCGGGACGGTGCGGACGACGGAGCGTGGGATCGAGATCGCGCGCGCGATGGCGGCCGAGCTCGAGTCGCAGCCCCGCGAACCTTGCGATCTGGCGTCGGTCATCCTGTGCGTCAAGTGCGGCGGCTCCGACTACACGTCGGGACTTGCGGCGAACCCCGCGCTCGGACGCGTGGCCGACCGCCTCGTCGACGCGGGGGGATCGGCGGTGCTCGGCGAGATCGCCGAGATCATGGGCGCGGAACACCTCCTGGCCGCGCGCGCCGCATCGCCCGAACCCGCGGCGCGGCTGCTGCGGATCGTCAGCCGCGTCGAAGCCGAAGCGATCGCGCTCGGGCTCGACATCCGCGGGACGCAGCCATCGCCGGGCAACATCCGCGGCGGCCTGACGACGATCGAAGAGAAGTCGCTCGGCGCCACGCACAAAGCCGGCGAACACACCCCGCTCACCGACGTCGTCTCCTACTCGGCGCCGATTACGAAGCGCGGGCTCACCGTCATGGACACGCCTGGACTCGACGTCGAGGCGGTCACCGGAATGGTCGGCGGCGGCGCGCAGGTGGTCGTCTTCACGACAGGCCTGGGCACGCCGACCGGCAATCCGATCGCGCCCGTCATCAAGATCACCGGTAACGCGCAGACGGCGCAATCGATGGTGGACAACCTCGATCTCGACGTGAGCGGCATCCTTGACGGCCGTGAAACGCTCGACGGCGCGGCCGATCGGCTGCTTGCCGAAGTGATCGAGGTCTGCTCCGGCAAGACGACGGCGACCGAGCGGCTCGGTCACAGCGAGTTCGCGATTCACCGCCGTAACCCGACCTTCTGAGCGCGATATGACCGTTCCGATCCCGTCTGCTCCGGCCGCGATCGCAACCCGGCTTGGACGCGTGCGGTGGATCATCTGCGCCCTGCTGTTCTTCGCCGCGACCATCAATTACATCGATCGCCAGGTGCTCGCGATTCTCGCCCCCGACCTGCAGAAGGAGATCGGCTGGTCGGAGCTGGACTACGGCCGGATCGTGATTGCGTTCCAGGTCGCGTATGCGGTGATGATGCTCGCGTGGGGACGCATCCTCGACAAGATTGGCACCAAGGTCGGCTTCGCGCTGGCGGTCGTCTGGTGGTCGCTCGCGGCGATGGGCACGTCGCTCGCGCGTTCCGCGATGGCATTCGGCGCGGCGCGGTTCATGCTCGGCGTCGGGGAAGCTGCGAATTTCCCCGCGTCGATCAAGACGGTCGCCGAATGGTTTCCGAAGAGCGAACGCGCCTTCGCCACGGGCATCTTCAACTCGGGCACGAACATCGGCGCGGTGGTGGCGCCGATTGCCGTGCCGCTGATGGCGGCGCGCTGGGGCTGGCAGACGGCATTCATCGGGACGGGCGCGATCGGGTTCGCGTGGGTGATCGCGTGGTGGACGTTGTACCACGGCCTCGACACGCACCCGCACGTGAAGGAAACGGAGCGCCAGTACATCCGTGACGGCATCGATGAACCGGGCACCGCAAAAGTGCCGATCGTCCAGGTCGTGCGGTATCGGCAGCTCTGGGCGTTCGCTATGGGAAAGCTGCTCACGGACCCGATCTGGTGGTTCTACCTGTTCTGGCTGCCGAAGTTCCTCGCGCAGGAGCACGGCATTCGGGGAGTGGCGCTGATCCCGTATCTCACCACGGTGTACCTCGTGGCCGACGTTGGCTCCGTGGCCGGCGGGTACATGTCATCGGCTTTGATCAAACGCGGCTGGACGGTGAACCGCGCACGGAAGACCACGATGGCGCTCATCGCGTGCACGGTCCCGGCGGTGATCGCGGCGCCCCAGACGCGGAGCGCCTGGCTCGCCGTGGGTCTGCTGAGCATCGCTGCCGCGTGCCATCAGGCGTGGTCGGCCAATCTCTTCACGCTGACCTCCGACACGTTCCCGCGGCGCGCCGTCGGCACCGTCGTCGGATTCGGCGGATGCGCTGGGGGGATCGGCGGCATCCTGATCGCGGAGTTCGCCGGCCGCGTGCTCCAGCACGATCCGAGTTATTACCTTCCAATGTTCGTCATCGCCGGGACCATTTATCTCGTCGCGCTCGGCGTCATTCATCTGCTCGCGCCGCGGCTGGAACGCGTGGAGCTGCCGGAGTACGCATGATCGTCAAGGACACTGTCATCGGCCGCGGCGGGGCGAACGCGGATCTCACCGTCGACGACATGCGGCCAATCGTCGAGGAGGCGCTCGAGTCGGTTCCTGCCGGGTCGCGCGTCCTCGCCGTCATTTCGGATCGCACGCGCGACGACAACACGCCGGAGCTGTTTCCGTTGATCTCGCGCGCACTGTCGGCGCGCGGCGCCGTCCAGCTCGACGCGCTCGTGGCGCAGGGCACGCACGTCGTGATGAACGACGCGGACAAGCGCGCCAAGATCGGCGCGGGGCTCTCGTCGATGCCGCTCCTCGGCACCCTGTTCGATCACCACTGGGACCGGGATTCGGAGCTGACGACGCTCGGGACGATAGGCGCCGACGACATTGCGCAGGAGACGGGCGGGCTTCTGCGCGAGGCCGTCAGCATCCGCCTGAACGCGCATCTCGCCCCTGGACTCTACGACGTCATCCTCGTCATCGGCGCGACCGTGCCGCACGAGGTCGCGGGCTTTGCCGGAGGCGCGAAGTATTTCTTTCCCGGCGTCGCCGGGCCGGAGCTCACGCATCTCACGCATTGGCTCGGTGCGCTCGCCACGATCGAGCGCGTGATCGGCCGCGTGGAGACGCCGACGCGGCATCTCATCGAAAAGGCCGCCTCCTTCGTGCCGACGCCCGTGATTGCGTTCACGTCCGTCTCCACGCGCAACGAGCACGGGTTCAAGACGCGGGCGCTGTTCGCCGGGGATCTGCGCACGACCGTGCGGCACGCCGCCGCCGTCAGCCAGCAGGTGCACGTGCGCTACACCGGCCGCCGCTACAAGCGCGTCGTCGCGCTCCTCGACGAGCACTACGACGAGCTGTGGGTCGGGGGAAAGGCGAGCTACAAGCTGGGGAGCGTCATCGAGCGCGGAGGGGAACTGATCATCTACGCGCCGCACCTCTCGGGGATCTCGGCCACGCACGGCGCACTCATCGAGAAGTACGGATACGCGCCGCTCGAGCGGGTGCGCGACATGGTCGAAGGATCCGACGAGCTGCGCGCCAACCTGTGCGTCGCCGCCCACCACGCGCACGTCAGCTACGCGGGAGAGAAGGGAGACGACGGGGTGGTCGTCCCGCGCTACCGCATCACGCTCGCCGCGAACCTCGCCGAGGAGATCTGCCGCAAAGTGAATCTCGGGTACATGGATATGCGTACGTTCAACGAACGCGCCTATGCCGATGACGCGGATACGCTCGTCGTCCACAACGCCGGACGGGACCTTTACCTCGAAAAACCCTGATCGAGAGCTTAATCAACAGCTTTCACTGGCAGTCCCCCTTCGCTGCAAAAGACACACAAGAGAACGTCACTAGTTGCTGCAAACCAGCAATCGAGCGGAATGCGCTGGCATGTCGGCGACGGTAATCACACGTTGCTGACCGAGTGATTGCCCTGACCAGTAGTCGGTGACACGGTATGGACGATCGAGGCGCGTCGAGAGCGTGATCGGCGTGTCCTGCCAGTTGAACAGACACACCAGCTTCTTTCCCCAGAGAGGCACGATGCCGACCTCGAGGCGGTCGTCGCTGAACACCGCGGGCACGCCGGTCGGCGGAACGAGTTTCTTGAGCATCGCCAAGCGCGGCTCGGGGATGGACGTGAGATCGTCGCCGGACAGCACCATCCCTCCCGTCGCGTAGATCGCGGTCGCGTGGAACGTGAACTCGTCGTCTGTGAGGTCGCCGGTGAGGACGACGGCGTCAGGATCGTTCCACCAGAGGCGGCCGTTCTGCCAGTTGCGCATCAGGTTCTGGCGTGCGGTGGTCTTGATGCGATCCCACGAGCGCTTGATGTCGTTCGAGCTGCGCGACCCGTGAAGAAGGCCGAGCGACGGCCACATCGGGTGATTGCATCCCAGAATGAAGCTGTCGCCGGCGCCGCGGAGCACGGCGGCCATGCCGCGGCGATATGCCTCGATCCGCGTCGCGGCTGGATCGTGGAAGCGTCCGCCGTGGATGGCTCCCCAGAAGTTCGCGTCCAGCTTGAAGTAGGTCACGCCCCACACCTGGCGCATCGTGCGGAAGACGTTCTCGAAATGGGCCTGCACCCCGGGGTGTGTGCCGTCGAGCACGTACCAGGGGCCGCGGCGCCACCCGCCAAATGTCACCGCGTTCGAGCGCAGCGGCGCGCTGGTCGCGTCCTTCACGAACCAGTCGCGGTGTTGCTGGAAGACGTGCGACTCCTCTTCGGCGATGAAGGGCGCCACCCAGATCGCCGGCTGGAATCCGCGCTTTCTGATCTCGTCGAGCACGCGCCGCACGTCGCCGCCGAACGCGGCTCCCGTCTCGAGCCAGTCGCCCATCGCCGGCTGATAGCCATCGTCGATCTGGACGTACGTGAGCCCGGGAATCTTTCTTCCGATCGCGTCAAGATTGTCGAGGACCTGCTGCGCCGTCACCTTCGGCCCGAAGCAGTACCACGAACACCAGCCGGTCGGAGGCGCTGCGAACCGCAGCGGCGGATGATTGCTCTGCAGCCGCTCCGCGATCGGGTCGAGCAAGCGTCCGTAACTGACGGAGCTCGCGGTGGAAAACCTGAATTCCTCGAGATCGACCGATGCGCCGGGTGAGACTTCCAATCCCTCCGTATCGACGACGACCTGGATGCCGGCCGCGGCCGTGCGGATCTGACCGCTGAAGCGGCGGCACGAGGTAAACGCCAGCGCCCGCGCGATCCTGTCAGGGGACGTCAGCGTGAGCAGGCCGTAATACACGCGCGTGCCTTGAGGCGCGGGAAGCTTGTAATGCTTTGCGTCCGTGTACTGGCTCAGATCCTCCGGCGCGCCGAGGGTCCCCGCCGTCTGCGACAGCATCTGGAATCCTTCGCCGTAGAGATGCGTCGATTCCGGCAGCTGCACGTCGATGTCGAACAGGATCACCTCAGTGAGCCGGGCAGCCGCGGCGCCGCGGTTGACGACGCGCGAGCGGCAGACGGTCCCGTCCCATTCACGCAGCACGAGCACGGACGGCAGCGCGTCGCCGCTCGTGCTGACGGCGCGAACCTGCGACCTCTTGAGCGTGTCGAGGTCAAGCTGTGCGGAAGACATCGCGCGGCGTCCAAGTCCTGACGCGATCGGCGATGCAACGGCGAGGGCCAGGAGCTCGCGACGGGTCAGCTCGAGATCTCGGCTCACGACCCGCCGCCTTTCACTGGAACCAGCCGCGCGATGAAGCCGCCGCCGGCACGCATCGTGATCGTCAGCGATCGTTGCCGCGAGAGGCTGGCGCGCTCGACGCGCTCGGCGGCGGCGGCGTCCGGATCGTCTCTCACGAGCGTCGCGCGATACGTAGCGGGTCCCAGGAACTTCAGATCGAGTCGCATCGTGCGCGCGTCGGGACCGTTCAGCACCGCGATGAACCACTCCGCGCCTCTCCGCCGCGCGAAGACGGCAGCCTCGCCGATCCCGCTTCCAGGGAGCACGACCGTTTCGTCCCACGTGCTCGGCAGCGCCTTGATCAGATCCACAGCGGGATTATCGAGGAGGCTCTGCGGATGACCGCCGTACACGAGAAGCGGTGACGTGAAGATTGCCGCCGTCGCGATCTGGTGCGGCCACGACGTTTCCTTGCGGCGATCGCCAAACACCACCGGCGTATAGTCGCCGTGTCCCGCAAGATAGCGCGTGAATGGAAGCGTCGTGTTGTGCGCCGCCCAGGACTGCGCGCGGTGCTCGAAGCCGTACACGCCCTCGCGCGTCATCTCGTTGGGCCATGTGCGCGACTCGCCGGCCGGCTTGTTCGCGCCGTGAAAGTCGCACAGCAGGTGATTCTCGGCCGTCTCGCGCAGGATGTCGTGGTACAGATCGATGACCTCCTTCGCCTCGTGATCGAAGAAGTCGACCTTCACGCCCGCGATGCCGAACGCGTGCAGCTTCTCGAAGAGTGTCTGCCGCGTCGCGCCGTCATGAAGATCGCGGCTGTGGACCCAGAGCAGGAGGCCGACGTGCCGCTCGTTCGAAAACGACACGAGCTCGCGCAGCTGGTCGTCGGTCCACCGGCGCCACAGCCCTTCGACGACCTGGTATTCGAATCCCAGCTTTCCGGCGAGCTCCGAGAACTGTTTGATCCCGTCGAACGTATTCTCGCCGCCGTCCAGGTACCGCCACACCGCGCGGCCGGGCTTCACCCAGGGTGTGTCGATCCCCTGGGGGAACAGTGCGGGGTCGGGTGGCGGAGAGAGGCTCGTGATGATGTCCGAGTTCACAAGCGTGTTCAGATCGGATCCGATCAACACGACGCGCCACGGCGTCGTGATCGTGCCGGTAATCGTGGCGGGCTGCTCGAGGCGCCTGACGTCGAGCGCGGGATAGCGAAGGCGATAGGGATATGACGCGGGAACCGCGTGGCCAAGGCGCGCCGCGAACCCGCCGCGGCGGTCCGCCTGCAGCGCCATCCCCGCGTAGTTGACGAGGCCTGCTTCCGTCACCGACGCGTAGCCGAGGCCCTCCGGAAGACGCGCCGTCAGCGGCGGCGCCGCCCACTCTCCTTCTTCCACGTCTTCGACGTCCTTCTTCTCGTGCACGCCTTCATAGTGACCGTCGAGGTCGTGATACCAGACGGTGCTTCCCGCGGGAAAATTGAAAAGCGTTGCTTCGTCGGGCGTACGCTGTGCAGTCGCCGCGCCAGGCACGACGTAGCGGAACGCCACCCCGTCGTCAAACACCCGAACGTCGATCGTGTAGCGGCTGCCGCTGTGCTCGTGCGTGACGCCGACGCTCGCGCCGTTGTAGCGGTTCGTGGCGATCGCGTGCACGCCGCGCGTGGGATACCGCTGGTCCTGGTGCGTGCGCTCGATTGTCCCGATCGCCGCGTCGTCAGCGAGATTCACGCCATCGACGACGATCCCGAGGCGCGAGCGCTCGATGACGGCACGCCCCTTCATCGTCACGCGGTAGGCGAGCCGATCGTGAGGTTGCTGATCCAGCTCGAATTTGATGCGGCGATCCGGGCTCGTGATTGTGAAGGACGTTGTCGGCGGCAACGGCTGACGGCGAACAGGAGCCGCCAGGGTGTTGCGCTCAAGGCGGAACGACGCGGGAAGGATCCCGGAATCGCGAATGTCTCGATCGAACACGTGCAGCTGCCCGCGCGCTTGACGCGCAGGCCGCCGGAATGCGTCTTCGGAGAACAACCCGAAGTTCTGTGGATTCCAGCCCGCGCGCAACGCTCGCGGTATCTGGGAGTCCTGCCAGTCCCATAATCGCTCGTGATGTAGATCGACGTCCACCGGCAGGCTGTTCCATTGCTCGACAGGATAGACGAACGCCCCCAACCCTGCGACCACGACGGACCATGCCAGGCACACCGCGGCCGCGAGACGGAGCGGACGACTCGGCATCACGCCGTTCAATCCCGCCGCCGCAAGCGGCACGAGTGGCGGCAGGACGTCGAGTGCGTAACGAGGGCCGAACGTATGACCGCCCCACCAGACCTTGTAAAAGCAGTAAAAAACGAACTGCGCGGCTGCGGCAGCCAGGGACCACGGCATGTCAGATCGCCACCCTTCCTGGCGGGCGCGGTTGAGACCGGCCGCCGCGAGTACCACGATTGGGCTGAATATCAGAAGCCCGCGGCTGGGGCTGACGAGCAGAGCCATCGCTGATAACCAGGGGCGGATTTCAAAGCTTCCTGCAACGCCGTGCACGGCTGGGTGCAGCGATTCGAGGGCGGGAAGGGCCCCAAGCGGATGACCAAACCAGGCGAGGTTCACACCAATCGCCAACGCGGCGGCCCCGAGGACTGGAATTACGCCGGCTGCCGAGCGCCATCCTGCGCGCGCGAGCATCGACAGGGAAAGCACAGCCACGGTCGGCGCGAGCTGCGGGCGGGCCCAGCCCGCCAGACCCAGCAGCGCCCCGGCAGTCGCCAAACGAACAGTCGAGGACGAATCTCTGAGCAGTGCAATCGCGCCCATCAACGCGCACAGCGCCGTTTCCTGCTGCCATAGGGTCTGGCTGACGCTCGCCCACAGGTTTGTTCCCAGTCCGAAGCCCAGCGCCACAAGCACCGCGTTTCTGGGTGAGGTCCGCATCGCGGCAGCAAGAAACGCCCATGCGACCGCCAGCGCGGTGAGCGACGACGCCGTGAGCTTGGCGATGAGATTGGCGCCGAGCGGCGCGTCGAGATCGACGAGACGCGAGGCGGAGAGCACCCATGCGATTACGCTGGCTGCAAGCGGTGATGGCAGTGGATACGCCGACCTGTAGTTCCCGTGGCGGTCCCGCGCGAACGCAGGCCTCCCGGCCAGGAGAGGCATGCGGCCGACAACATGGCCGAGTGACAAGGTCCCTCGCTTGGCAATCTCTACCGCCAGGAATTTTGAAGACTGCGTATCGTACGAGCCGATCTCACGGCCGTTCGCGTTAAATGCGACAAACGCGAAGACGCCCACCAGCGCCGCACACGTACGCCTAGTTGCCACCAGACCTCTTCCGAACGGCGCGTTCTGCATTCGGCGACGACGAGACACGCCGTCCATACAACTCAAACTCCGGGCCCGGCCTTCGCATCGCGCTCAGGTGATCGAGCGGCAGGAAGAAGGCGTCCGACGTATCGAAGTCGCTCTCGCGCAATGCCGTGATTCCCGACTTGAATAACCCCAATAAGATGTATCTGGACTTCAGAAGCTCGGAGACCGACTCCGGAACCGAACTATAGAGAGTCAGCGGGGAGCGCTGAATCAGAATGTACTCAGGCACGTCCGCAACCGGAACTCCACCACTCTGAAACCGTCCGGTTTCCTCGTCGTACGTCCACTCGGTCGGGGCAGAAGAGGAGAAGAACTGCACCCTGCCATACCGCGAACCGCTCTGCCAGATCGATCGGTTCTTCTCGATGTTCTGTTCAATCCAACTCCCGACGATGAGGCGATTATCAGGTCTGGTCAGCAGTACGTCGAGGCGAATGACGTTGATCGCGGACGGCACGATGATCAGCGAGCCACCTGCGATGGCGGCGGCGTGCACCCATGGACGCTCCCGCAACGGCGCGACCAGGACAGAGATCAGGTAGCCCGCGCCCAGACACAGGAACGGCACGACGGGAACCATGTATCGCGCGAAAACCGTCACCCCTTGCGCGGCAGTCAGGAAATAGAGAACAGGAAACACAACACACGCGATGCCTTCTTTCGGCTTCTGCCATATGACGAGGCCGAGGCCGAGGAGACCCATCACAAAGACTGGCCAGCCCACAGCCGCCGGCAGAAGGAACGACAAGTAGCGCCAGCCCGCATGCGGAAAAGCCAGAACGCGTCCGTTGTGCATGTGGCCGCTGTGAACATAGTCGCGGACGAAACTGAGGCCGCTCAGAAACGCCGGGCCGTCCACCACGGCGAACGGAGTGCCAATCAGGAAACCGACGGCCATCGAACCACCAAACAGCGCAAGCCGCGCGGTCGCGGCAGACCACGATTGCTTACGGCCGACAATAGCGTGAACCTCGAGAAAGACGGCGACGGCAGGAAGCAACACTGCGTTGTACTTCACAGACGCCGCAAGTCCTGCGATCAAACCCGCAAACGCGAGTCGTCGCCGCCGGAGATCTGGCGCCAGCAACAGCATTAAGGACAGGAGGACGCCGAAGGTCATCGGCACATCAGTCGTGCCGAAGTGAGAATCACGAACGTGCAGGAACGCAAACGCCAGCAGTCCGGCGGCGAGAATACCTCCGAGCTCATCTTGAACGCGTTTCCCGACGGCGTACACGGCCAACACCGTCGCAGACCCGAACGCCGCGGTCACGCACCGGGCGCCAACGAAGAGGTCTGTCCTCGGCAACAGATCCACGGTCGCGAGATGGCGGACGATCATCTCGATCCGGAACTGCGCCCCCAGCAGATACATGTAGAGAGTCGGATACACAAAGTAGTGCGGATTGAGCCGGCCGCTCGCAATTCCAATGGCCAGGTTGATGATCCGGGACTCGTCTGGTCGCGTCTCGGTATGAGGGAGTCCGAAAGCGATGCCGCAGTAGCGCACCACGGCGCCGGCAGCGACAACGATCAGCAGCACGAGGTTGGCCGGGCGTATGCGGTGAGCGCCGGACGTGCCGCGCATGATTGTCATGCCGAACCGACGAGATTCAAGGGCAGCCACCCACGGTCGATGAGGCGGAACTACCGGCGTTGCCTGTCGATCCACAGCACCGGCTGGCGGATGAAGAAGTTCCGGATCACCTCGTCGACGTTTGAATCCGCCGGCAGCGTCGACCACAGCGCAAGGTAATCAGGTTTGTTCAGCGCGATCCCGGCGAACAACAGGCTGGGGTGCCGCATTGGCCACTCCGAGTCGTACATGACGTCGGGCGGCTTCGGCCAGGACTTCTTGTCCCTGATGAACGGGACCATGTAGGTCATCACGCGGCGGAGCCCGCGGCCGTCGGGCAGCTCGAACGTCCACAGATTGTCGTCAGGCGTGGACAGGATCTGCGCGACCGTCGCCATCGCGTCGAGGTTGAACAACGAGTAGCCGTACGGCTTCGTGCGGCGCAGTTCCTCCGGGAAGCTGCCATCGGCGGCGATCTGGTTCGGCACGAGGACCGTCTTGAAGCGATCGCGCGCGTAGTCGAGCAGCTTCTGATCGCCGGTCAGGTGCGCGAACGCCGCCACCTGCATCACCCAGCAGGTGCCGTGGTTGTTCTTCGCGTTGCGCTCGTCGATTCCGTTCTGGTTCGTCGTCAGCCACTCGAGATATTGCGTGAACCACGCGCGCACAGCAGTCTTGTCGGCCGGCTGCCACACGGGCGCCGCGTCGAGGAGCTCCGCCGCGCGCGCGACCTCCACCAGGTGAATGGTGTCGATGATCCCTGTGCCGCGCCCCGTGAATCGCCCGTGGATCGCCTGCGCGTATTGCAGGTTCGGGTTCATCTTCGTTTCGGGATCGACGAACCACGCCTTCAGATGCTTGACCGCGTGCGCCGCGTAGCGTCGATCGCCGGTCAGCGTCCAGGCCGCAGTGAGCGCAGGAACCTGCAGCGAGAGCCGCATCAGGTAGCGGCGGTGATCGGTGAAGTTGCCGGGATTCGACATCCCGTCGCGCTGGATGTATGGGCCGTCCGGGTTCGCCGGATCAGGCCACCAGTAATCCCCCTCGGAGAAGAAGTCGTGGCGCCCGCCGGCGCTGCGCGGCGACGACGAGGCGGTGATCGTGATCGGTTCTTCGGCAAGGTACTTCTGCGCGGCCGGAATGACGCGGGCACGCTCGCGCGCAAGATCGATCGGAGCCGTGGGCGCGGATCCGGCTGGCGCTGCAAGGAGCAGCGCGAGCAGCACCGGGGTCAGATCTCGATTTTCCATTTTTCTCGCCCTCGCTTACAAAAGCGTCTTACAAGACCGTCGGTCGTTTTGCAAAAAATGGAAAATCGAGATCTGACCCCTACCCCCCGCTGGAGCGGCGCACCAGCAGCTGCGGCGGAATGACGAGCGAACGGAACTGATCGGGCGGCTCGTCTCCGATGCGGTTGAGGATCAACTCGGCGGCGGTGCGTCCTTGTTCTTCGCGCGACCAGCTCACCGTCGTCAACGGCACCTGCAGGAGATCGCCCAGCGCGATGTCGCCGGCGCCGACGACGGCGATGTCGTCGGGAACGGTGAGGCCGGCCTCCCAGATCGCTTTCATCGCGCCAATCGCCGCGGGATCGTTGGCCGCGAACACGGCGTCGATGCGCGGCTTCAGTGCAAGCAGTTTCTTCATGGCGGCATGCCCGTCGCGCTCCATGAAGCCGCCGCGGACGATCCA